>ERZ1034952.1123-NODE-1123-length-22556-cov-20.042043_pt1 | contig 22556 bp, 16 predicted proteins | sample MGYA00520625_ERZ1034952 | MGnify/ENA primary metagenome ERZ1034952 (study PRJEB33766, sample SAMN09781773) | gut metagenome | biome: gut microbiome | host: Homo sapiens | place: Madagascar | study: EMG produced TPA metagenomics assembly of the PRJNA485056 data... | reverse complement strand
TGGGAGAGGAAGCGGAGGTGTCCGTAGAGGACGGTGAACTGGTATGCATGATCCGATACTATGAGGATGAAGTATAACCATGTAAGCTGGAATGACCGCCTGCGGCAGTAAGTCCGGGGATACCTATTCCTTCAAAGTGGAGAAATAACAGTTGAAAAACGGAAAACTGACGATCAGAGAGATGGCGTTTTTACGAAAAAAATCTTTAGAAAATCTTTTGTTTTTTCTGTAGGTGAAATTAGAAATTGTAACTTAGAATCAGAAACAGACAGGGGAGAGGATCCCCTTGCCGCATGCGGCAGAATGAGAGGGAGTCATGGAGAATAATAAATATCATATTCTCATCGTGGAGGATGATAAGGAAATCCGGGATGGTGTGGAGATTTACCTGAAAAATCAGGGGTATCAGGTATGGAAAGCTGCCAACGGTAAGGAAGGACTGGAGATCGTAGCACAGGAAGAGATCCATTTGGCTATTCTGGATATTATGATGCCGGTGATGGACGGTGTGACGATGTTAATGAAGCTGCGGGAGCAGAATCACGAGTTCCCGGTGATCATGCTGTCCGCCAAGTCTGAGGAAGTGGATAAGATCATGGGTTTAAATATGGGAGCGGATGACTATGTGACCAAACCCTTTACACCGTTGGAGCTGTTGGCGAGGGTGAATTCCCATCTGCGCAGATATTCCAAATATCTGACGGCAGTCAGTGGGGAAGAACAGGAGAAAACCCATGTGTTTACCATCGGCGGACTGGAACTTAACGAAGAAACCGTGGAAGTGACGGTGGACGGAGAAGCGGTGAAGCTGACTCCCATGGAATTTAAGATCGTACAGCTTTTGATCAAGAATCCGGGCAGAGTATTTTCCGCGGATGAGATCTATGAGCGTATCTGGAACGAGAAAGCGGTCAACACCGATACCATTATGGTACATGTGCGGAACATCCGTGAAAAAATCGAGATCGATCCGCGAAATCCCAAGTATCTGAAAGTGGTATGGGGCGTAGGATATAAGATTGATAAACAATAAATACGGATGTGGGGAACAAAATGTTTCGGCAGGCAGAGGAAAATGACCGGAGAGGTGTAAGAATGGAACAGGTAACAGAGGCTGTGAAAGCGGAGACAACAGAAAACAGGAAAAATCGAGGAAACCGAGAAAACAGAAAGCCTGCAGTCAAATGGCTGATCATCGGACTGATCGTAAGCCTGGCAGCTTCCGGAATTTTTACCGCCTGCTATGGAATCTTCGAACGCAGGGCGGAGAGCAGGAGGAATGAACAATACATTGCGGATCCGCTGGAGACGTCGAATACGATTACTTATCTGTATCAGAACTGCTATCTGCTCTACCGCGATCTGTATAACAAAGAACACCAGACTTCCTTAAGTTATGGGGAATTATATATGCAGCCCACGGAGGGAAACGAATGGCTCAATGATGACCGGAAGCGGGCAGAAGTGGCATATGGAGATACGGAGGAACTCACGATACCGGAAGGAGCAGATCCAGAAAACTATGCGGCTCAGGGAATCTTGGCGGCACAGACCGGGGAATACCTGGAAGAACATTTTAATACCCTGGAAAACTCCTTTGGTCAGCTGAATAATTTGTATGATTACAGGATCCGGGATACTAAGACCGGAGAGATCCTAAGTAATCTGGTGGATACGGATATTGTGGCGGAGGAACAGAGCTTTTATCTGACTTTTGTATTTGACGCCTATGGAAATGATGCCACCTTAGGAAATACGGTGATCGGATCGGATACGACAACCCTTCGCAAGACAGCGGCGGAAGTGATCCGTAATTGTGGTCTTACGCGAATGGTGGATGCCAATATGGGTACCACAATCGATGCCGGTCATAATACCATGTTCCGGCTGGAAATGCCGAAAAATTGTGAGATCACCTTCTGCATCTCCAGACAGGCGGCACAGAGCCTGGGACAGAACGGACAATTTATTTATTATGACGAGACTTCCGATGACATAAATGTATATTTTTCCATGGGAGAGCAGTATGCATCCTACTATCTGTCCGGATGTCAGCAGGTATTTCTGATCATGGCACTGTTGATCTTCCTGCTGGCGCTTGTATTGCCGGGACTTGGGGAAGAGAGAGCCTGGGAGAAGGTGATGCTGTTAAAGCTGCCTGTCGAGGCGATCGTTGTGATCCTTGTGGTGATCGCCGGCATTGGAAGTGAACAGGTGGTAGGACTGGTATCCTGGGTAAGGAGCGGTCATGCGCTGAGCACGGTTTTACGGGGAAACAGTGAGCAGATACAGATGGTGACCACAATACTGACCTATGCATTAAATGTTTTGGCAGTGGCAGCCTTGTTTTTCATTGCCTGGTGCCTGGGTGTGTCCCTGCGGGCAATGCGCACTATGGGAATAGGCGGATATTTCCATGAGAGATGTCTGTGCTATATGCTGGTTCCTGCCTGGAAAAAATTATGGCGGGGAATCAAAAAAGTGTGGACCGTCGGACGTGATAAGGTGGTGGATGTCTATCATGATGCAGAGCATTTTGATGTGACGAAGGATGGCAAGAAGCTGATCCTGCGGATCGTATTGTGGAATGCCCTGATTCTGGTGATCGTATGCAGCCTTCCGCTGGGAGGAGTGACGATTGCAGTCATTTATTCTGTGGTACTGTATTTTGTACTGCGGCGTTATGTCAGCAAATTGCAGAAAAAGTACGGATTGCTGTTAAAGGCTACCAATGAGATAGCCCAGGGTAATCTGAACGTGACCATAGAGGAAGATCTGGGCGTGTTTGAACCCTTTAAACCACAGATCTACCGGATTGAGGAAGGCTTCCGCAATGCGGTGGCGGAGGAAGTGAAGAGCCAGCGGATGAAATCGGAACTGATCACGAATGTATCCCACGATCTGAAGACACCACTGACAGCTATCATTACCTATGTAAAGCTGCTACAGGAGCCGGGAGTGACGGAGGAACAGCGGAAGGAGTACTTAGAGACGCTGGATCGTAAATCGCTGCGCCTGAAGGCACTGATCGAGGATTTGTTCGAAGTCAGCAAGGCAAATTCCCAGAATATCACGCTCGACATCCGTGATGTGGATATCGTAAGCATGGTGAAACAGGTCGAATTCGAGATGGAAGATAAGCTGGCGGATGCCGGACTGGATGTGCGGATGAGCATGCCGGAGGAGAAGGTCATCGTGCCGTTAGATAGTCAGAAAACCTTCCGGATCTTTGAAAATCTGTTTGGCAATATTGCAAAATATGCTCTGCCGGGAACCAGAGTCTATGTCAACGGTTTTACGGCAAAGGATGAGGTGACCATTATCTTAAAAAACATCACAGCGCAGGAATTATCCGTATCGGGAGAGGAACTGACCGAGCGATTCGTCAGAGGAGATGCTTCCCGTAACACAGAAGGAAGCGGACTGGGACTGGCAATTGCAAAAAGCTTTACAGAAATTCAGGGCGGAAAGTTCCGGATCGAACTGGACGGAGACTTATTCAAGGTGGTGCTGATCTGGAAAGTAAAGCCAGAGAGCGGGAACTACGGCAATTCCGGGGACACAGTGACAGCCGGAGAAAAACAACCACTGTAATCATAAAAAGTATTACATTGTAATGTTAAAATAGATCAATAAATTAAAGCAAAAACATCCACATTTCCGTAGAAATACGTTAATTGTGGATGTTTTCAATTACAAATGAGTGTGCTACAATAATGGAAACTTCAAGGAGACGTATTTCGTATCTGAAGAGTGGAACAGTTGCGCGGAATGCGCAAGTTGTATGAAGAGAAAAAGGAGCAGTAAACAATGGGAATGACAATGACACAGAAGATACTTGCACAGGCAGCAGGCCTTGCGCAGGTACAGGCAGGACAGTTGATCGAGGCACAGCTGGATCTGGTGCTGGGCAACGATATTACCAGTCCGGTGGCAATCAAGGAAATGGATAAAATGAAGGTACAGGGAGTGTTTGATAAGGATAAGATCGCACTGGTACCGGATCATTTTGTTCCCAATAAGGATATTAAATCTGCGGAGCACTGCAAATGTGTCCGTGAGTTTGCAAGACGCAATGAGATCACGAATTATTTCGAAGTGGGAGAGATGGGTATCGAACATGCCCTGCTTCCGGAGAAAGGTCTTACCGTAGCCGGAGATGTGATCATCGGTGCGGATTCCCATACCTGTACTTATGGTGCGCTGGGTGCATTTTCCACCGGTGTGGGAAGTACCGATATGGCAGCCGGTATGGCTACCGGCAAGGCATGGTTTAAAGTTCCTGCGGCGATCAAATTCAATCTGACCGGCAAACCCGCAGAATGGGTCAGCGGTAAGGATGTGATCTTACATATCATCGGCATGATCGGTGTGGACGGTGCACTGTACAAGTCTATGGAATTTGTAGGAGACGGTATCGCCAATCTGTCCATGGATGACCGATTCACCATTGCCAACATGGCTATCGAAGCCGGCGGTAAGAACGGTATTTTCCCTGTGGATGAGAAGGCTGTTGCTTACATGGAAGAGCATTCAAAACGTCCCTATAAGGTATTTGAAGCAGATCCGGATGCACAGTATGATGCAGAATATACCATTGATCTGAGCACCTTACGCCCCACTGTGGCATTCCCGCATCTGCCGGAGAATACACATACTATCGATGAGATCCATGAGATGGAGCCCATCGCCATTGATCAGGTAGTGATCGGATCCTGTACCAACGGACGTATTGACGATCTGCGCACCGCAGCGAAGGTGCTTGCAGGCAGACATGTGGCAAAGGGCATGCGCTGTATCGTGATCCCTGCCACCCAGTCCATTTACATGCAGGCAATGGAGGAGGGACTGCTTAAGACCTTTATCGAAGCGGGAGCAGTGGTAAGTACACCTACCTGCGGACCCTGCCTCGGCGGATACATGGGTATCCTGGCAGAGGGAGAGAGATGTGTCTCCACAACCAACCGTAATTTCGTGGGACGTATGGGACATGTAAAGAGTGAGATCTATCTGGCGAGTCCCGCGGTGGCAGCAGCCAGCGCCATCACCGGCAAGATTTCCTGCCCCTGTGAATTGAAATAGTATTCCGCTTTCATGGAATACATGAGAGATTATTATGAGCAGATCCCGGGCGAAAGCCGCGCAGAGGCGGTTTTACAAATGGGAATCTGAACAGTTACGAAAAATTTTGTAAAAGAAATAGATATGAAATAGAAAGGTAACGGAAAATGAACAACGCAAAAGGAACGGTTTTTAAATTCGGAGATAACGTGGATACTGACGTTATCATTCCCGCAAGATATCTGAATTCCTCCGATCCCGCAGAACTGGCTACCCACTGCATGGAGGACATTGATAAGGATTTTATCAAAAATGTGAAAAAAGGTGACATTATCGTAGCGGAGAAGAACTTCGGCTGCGGCTCCTCCAGAGAGCATGCCCCCATCGCTATCAAGGCAGCAGGCGTCAGCTGCGTCATTGCAGAGACCTTTGCCAGAATCTTCTACCGCAATGCCATCAATATCGGGCTGCCCATCATTGAGTGTCCCGAGGCATCCCGCAAGATCAACAACGGTGATGAAGTCGAGATCGACTTTAATACCGGGGTGATCAAAGACCTCACCACCGGCGAGAGCTTCCAGGGACAGGCATTCCCCGAGTTCATGCAGAAGATCATTGCCGCAGAGGGACTGATCAATTACATCAACAGTAAAGAAGATTAGGAAAAAGAGTTTAAGAAAAAGAGCAGCCTGTGCTGCTCTTTTTCTGCGCTTATTGTACTACCGCCTTATCTACATCGATCACCGTATAGAAGTCCGGATGGTTCGTCTGAATCCGTTTCGTGACAGAGTCAACCACCTCCTGATCGGAGACGGGATAATCATAGGGAACTACGATGTCAAAAATGAGATTCGTGTGGGTCGGTCCCTGGACAATGCGGAAATCATGCATACTGAGTTTTGGATCGATCTGATCCAGATAAGTGTTTACCTCCGCTTTCAGGGACAGTGTCTTGGGATCATTGGTGCTGACGGGATCCATGTGGATCACCGCATTACAGTTTAATTTGCTTCGCAGTTCATGCTCAATGGTATCGATCGTATCGTGCAGGGTCAGAATATTTCCATCGGCGGGAACCTCTGCATGCAGAGAGATCAGTGTTCTGCCGGGGCCGTAGTTATGTACGATGAGATCGTGGATCCCGGTGACAGCATCATAGGAGAGTACGATATCATTGATCTGCTTCACAAACTCCGGTTCAGGGGGCTGCCCCAGCAGAGGACTGATGGTATCCTTCGCAGCTACGAAGCCGGAGTAGAGGATGAACATACCCACCAGCACACCACAGTAGCCATCGATAATGATGCCGGAGGTGGCGGAGACGATGGTGCCAATGAGAACCACCGTGGTTGCCACCACATCGCTTAAACTGTCAATGGCCGTAGCCTTCATGGCTACGGAGCTGATCCGGGTACCGATGCGGCGGTTATAGAGTGCCATATAGCATTTTACCAGGATCGAAAATATCAGGATGCCAATAATGACAGGGGAGTAGTCAGGAGCTTCCGGATGGAAGATCTTGCTTACAGAACTTTTTACCAGTTCGAAGCCCATGAGCACGATCAGGATGGACACTAACAGTCCGGAGATATATTCGATCCGCCCGTGTCCGAAGGGATGGTCAGAATCCGGCTTCTGTCCCGCCATCCTGAAGCCCACCAGCGTAATGATGGAGGATGCCGCATCCGACAGATTGTTGAATGCATCTGCCGTGATGGCGATGGAATGACTGAATAAGCCTGCCAGAGCCTTGGTAGTGAACAGGATCAGATTGAAACAGATACCGACGATACCGCAGAGTATTCCATATGCCTGTCGAACGCCGCAGTCCGTAACGTTTTCATGATCCCTGATAAATATTTTTGCCAATAATGTAACCATAAGATAACCCCTTTTCTCATATGAGAGTTTAAGGGATATTGTAGCGCATATGAAGGGAAAATACAAGTGCAAGAAATCAACGGTTGCTATTGCGCATCCGGCATTTTCAGTGTATAATCTCCGTGGATGTAATATAGAAGCTTTTATAACGGATCCTGAGGGCAGAGAAATCGCCCCGGAAACGTACAGGTAATGATAATGAGCATAAAGTAAAAATGGAGGAACGATCGATGAGAAAGAAACCGGTTGTATTAATGATCCTGGATGGCTATGGATTAAATGATAAGACAGAGGGCAATGCCGTAGCAATGGCGAACACCCCTGTCATGGATTCCCTGATGAAGGAGTATCCTTACGTACATGGTAACGCCAGTGGTATGGCAGTAGGACTTCCCGAGGGTCAGATGGGTAACTCTGAAGTAGGTCATATGAACATGGGTGCCGGCCGTATCGTATATCAGGAGCTGACCCGTATCACCAAGGAGATCCAGGACGGAGACTTTTTTAAGAATGAAGCTCTGTTAAAGGCTATTGATAACTGTAAGAAGAACAACAGCGCCCTGCACCTGATGGGTCTGTTATCCGATGGTGGCGTACACAGCCACATTACCCATCTGTACGGTCTACTGGAGCTGGCTAAGCAGCAGGGACTGGAAAAGGTATATGTTCACTGCTTCTTAGACGGACGTGATACTCCTCCCGCCAGCGGTAAGAGCTATGCAGAGCAGTTAAATGAAGAAATGAAGAAAATCGGTGTAGGTAAGATCGCTTCTGTAATGGGACGTTACTATGCTATGGATCGTGATAACAACTATGACCGTGTACAGCTGGCTTACGATGCCATGACCGAAGGCAAAGGTCTGACCGCTGCCTGCGGTATCTGCGGTATCCAGGAGTCTTACGACAGAGAAGAGACCGATGAGTTTGTAAAACCTACTGTTGTTGTAGAAGATGGCAAGGCAGTCGGACTGGTGCAGGACAAGGATTCCGTAATTTTCTTCAACTTCCGTCCCGACCGTGCAAGAGAGATCACCAGAGCTTTCTGTGATGATGACTTCAAGGGATTTGACCGCGTGAGAAAGGATATCACCTTCGTATGCTTCTCCGATTACGATCCTACCATTCCTAATAAAGAAGTGGCATTCCACAAGATCGCCATTACCAATACCTTCGGTGAGTGGCTGGCAGCACATGGAATGAAGCAGGCACGTATCGCCGAGACTGAGAAGTATGCACATGTAACCTTCTTCTTCAACGGCGGCGTAGAGCAGCCCAACGAGGGAGAGGATCGTATCCTGGTAAATTCTCCCAAGGATGTAGCTACCTACGATCTGAAGCCCGAGATGAGTGCTCCCGCAGTATGTGAGAAGCTGCTTGATGCGATCCGTTCTGAAAAATACGATGTGATCGTGATCAACTTCGCTAACCCCGATATGGTAGGCCATACCGGCGTGATCTCCGCAGCTGTCAAAGCGATCGAGACCGTAGATGAGTGCGTAGGCAAGGCGGTACAGGCAGTGAAGGATGTGGACGGCGTTCTGTTCATCTGTGCAGACCATGGTAATGCAGAGCAGATGATCGATTACACCACCGGTCAGCCTCATACCGCACATACCACCAATCCGGTTCCTTTCATCCTGGTAAACTACGATCCTGCATACACTCTGAAAGAGGGCGGATGCCTAGCGGATATCGTACCTACCCTGATCAACGTGATGGGTATGGAGCAGCCCGCAGAAATGACCGGCAAGTCTCTGTTAATTAAGAAATAGTAACTGTATCATATTACTATGACAAGAAATGATTCCTCAGGCACTTTGCACGGTGCCTGAGGATTTTGTAACTAATTTTTACATGATATCTTCTTATCAGCAGGAGGAAGAACTATATTATATGGAACAGAAGAGAAATCTGGTAACTTTAGGAAGTACGGGAATTACTGTGGAGAAGAACTCCTTCGGAGCACTGCCCATCCAGCGGATCTCCAAAGAAGCAGCCATCGGACTGCTTCGTAAAGCCTATGCGGCAGGTGTGACCTTTTACGACACTGCCAGATACTATACCGACAGTGAAGAGAAAGTAGGCGCTGCTTTTTGGGGTATGCGGGATAAAATATATATCGCTACCAAGACCGGAGCCACCACAGCAGAAGGCTTCTGGAAGGAGCTGCACACTTCTCTGGAAAAATTAAAAACAGATTATATTGATATCTACCAGTTCCACAACCCGGCATTCTGCCCGAAGCCGGGAGACGGCACAGGACTCTATGAGGCCATGTTGGAAGCGAAGGACAAAGGCATGATCCGCCATATCGGCATCACGAACCATCGTCTGAATGTGGCGCATGAAGCCATCGAAAGCGGACTGTATGAGACTCTGCAGTTTCCCTTCTGCTATCTGGCAACGGACAAGGATCTGGAGCTGGTACAGGATTGTAAAAAAGCAGGCATGGGATTTATCGCCATGAAAGCACTATCCGGTGGACTGATCAATAATTCAGCAGCGGCATATGCATATCTGGCACAGTTTGATAATGTACTTCCGATCTGGGGAGTGCAGCGGGAGAGCGAGCTGGATGAATTTCTGTCCTATATAGATAATCCTCCTGCATTAACACCAAAATTGCAGGCGGTGATCGATCATGACAGAGAAGAACTGCAGGGAGAATTCTGCAGAGGCTGCGGCTACTGCATGCCCTGTCCCGCAGGAATCGAGATCAACAACTGTGCCCGCATGAGCCTGATGATCCGCAGAGCACCTTCCGCCGCACAGCTGACAGACGAGATGCAGGCGAAGATGCGTAAGATTGAAGAGTGCCTGCACTGTGGCAGATGTAAATCCAAGTGTCCCTATGGACTGGATACTCCGGCACTGCTTGAGAAAAATTATAAGGATTACTGTGAGATCCTTGCCGGAAAAGCGTATTAACGCATAGCAGATCTGAATAATAACCTCCTTATGGGACATACTTACCTAAGAAAAAGTAAGTTAAGGATGCCTGTAAGGAGGTTTTTTATGGAAAAATATCTGGAGATCATCGAAGTACACGGAAGGGAGATCCTGGATTCGAGAGGAAATCCCACGGTGGCAGCGATTGTTACCGTGAAGGACAAAGAGACCGGCAGATGCACAAAAGGTATGGCGGCAGTGCCTTCCGGAGCCAGCACCGGACAGTTCGAAGCCGTGGAACTCAGGGACGGTGAGACCAGATATTTCGGTCTGGGCGTGCAGCATGCCGTGAAAAATATAGACGAGAAAATTGCAAGTGTTTTACTGGGAGAAAATGCCCTGGAGCAGATCCGTATCGACAGAATCCTACGGGAGACGGACGGCACGGACAACAAGAGCAACTTAGGTGCCAATGCCATGCTGGCAGTGTCCATGGCGGTGGCAAGAGCAGCCGCACAGGCGCTGGGACTTTCCCTGTACCGTTACTTCGGAGGAATCTCTCCGAGAGTTCTGCCGGTACCCATGATGAATATCTTAAACGGCGGAAAACATGCGGCGAACACCGTGGATTTCCAGGAGTTCATGATCATGCCCGTGCAGGCAGAAAACTTTGCGGAAGGGTTACGGATCTGTGCGGAAATTTATCATAATCTGAAAAAACTGCTGGAGGAGAAAGGCTTGTCCACCGGAGTCGGGGATGAGGGCGGCTTTGCACCCGATCTGCCGGATGCGGAGAGCGTGCTGGATTTTCTCGTGGAGGCGATCGAGGCTTCAGGATATGTACCGGGACAGGATATCAAGATCGCCATGGATGCCGCCAGCAGTGAACTATATAATGAAAAAACGGGAATGTACCATTTCCCCGGGGAGAGTAAGCTGAAGGGAGAGGAAGTCCTGCGGGATACCGGAGAAATGATCTCGTATTATGAACGGTTGGTGGAGAATTATCCCATAATCTCTATTGAGGACGGACTGGATGAAAATGACTGGGACGGATGGCAGAAACTGACGAAACGGCTGGGAGAGAAGATCCAGTTAGTGGGAGATGATCTGTTTGTCACAAACACAAAACGGCTGGATGCCGGGATTAAACTTCATTGTGGTAATGCCATTCTGGTAAAAGTCAATCAGATCGGAACTCTGTCCGAAGCTTTCGAAGCGGTGGAAATGGCACACAAGAATGGTTACAAAGCGGTGATCTCCCACAGATCCGGCGAGACGGAGGATACCACTATAGCAGACATAGCGGTGGCACTGAATGCCGGACAGATCAAGACCGGAGCACCCTGCCGCAGCGATCGTGTGGCGAAGTACAATCGTTTGCTTGCCATTGAAGAGGAGTTAAAGGATGCCGCGGCCTATATGCAGCCGTTTCGCAAGATCTGAGTGGCTGCGCAACAAAATGTAAACTACAAAAAATAAAAAATGTATAAACAGGAGGATTTTCATCACCGGAAATCCTCTTGTTTTTATAACAAAACGATAGAAAAATACATGAGTGAAAGAAAAAAACAAAATCAATAAATGTGTAAATATACATAAAACAATGGAAAATATGCACTATATGCAGAAGATAAAAATTATAGGCTATTTATTTTGAAAAAGATTCTCATAAATATGCAGACATATGTGCGTGATACACGTACATTAAAGAGACGAAGCAGAAGAAGGGAAAGCACGGGAAGTGGCAGATACTTCATGTGTATTTCAGTTGACAGCCTTAGAAAAGTGTTGTAATATAACAAAAGTCGTTGTCGGAAAAGTAAAGTACATTTTACGTACGTGTATACTTGCATACAAATGCGAAAAATGTATTTTATTAATGTCCGTAGGCAAAAGAAAAGCAAGGAGTTGAAGAGATGCTTAAATATATTGCAAAACGTATCGGTCTGGCGCTGATCACGATTTTTACAGTAGCAACACTCACCTTTTTCCTGATGAACATGGTCCCCGGTGGTCCGTTCCTCTCGGAGAAGGCAGTAAGCCCCGCTGCACAAGCAGCCCTGGAGGCAAAATATGGACTGGACAAGCCTTTGTCCCAGCAGTATCTGACGTATATGAAAGATGCTCTGCACGGTGATTTCGGAGAGAGTCTGAAGCAGAGAGGAAGAACCGTTACTTCTATTATAGTATCCAAGTTCCCTGTATCTGCAAGAGTAGGTGGACTTTCCGTTATCGTAGCGCTGTTGGTAGGTATCCCTCTTGGATGTCTGGCAGCTACCCATCGTGGCAAGACGCTGGACAGCGTGATCTCCGTGATCTCCACTTGTGGTATTGCGGTACCAAGCTTCGTTATATGTACTCTGCTTCTGTATTTCCTGGGAAGTAAGGTAAAGATACTGCCCACCTACGGAATCGGCACCTGGAAGCATTATGTGATGCCCGTGATCGCACTGGCATTGTACCCAACTGCTTATATTATGAGACTGATGCGTTCTTCCATGCTGGATGTTCTGGGGCAGGATTATATGAGAACCGCTACGGCGAAGGGAGTAAAGCCTTTCTTCCGTCTGTTCAAGCATGCACTGAGAAATGCACTGCTCCCCGTTATCACCTATGTAGGTCCTATGATGGCTTATACTATGACAGGAAGCTTCGTAGTAGAGAAGATTTTCACGATCCCCGGTCTGGGCAATGAATTTGTCAGCTCGATCATTAACCGTGACTACACCATGATCATGGGCACCACCATTTTCCTCGCAACACTGATGGTTGTCATGAATGTGCTGGTGGATATCGTATATAAGCTCGTCGACCCCAGGATCAAGTTGAAGTAAGATTAACAGGAAGGAAGATACCGATGAAAGAACCGAATGCTATGAGCTTTCATGTAAAATATAAACCGGAAGATTTTATGCCGGCGAACGAAGAAGAGAAGCAGAGCCAGGTCATCATGCGCGAGAGCGTGGGCTTCTGGCAGGATGGCTTCCGCAGACTTCGTAAGAATAAGGTTGCTATGGTCAGCCTCTTCGTTATTATTGTAGTTATGATCTTTTCCTTTATCGTGCCTGCATTTTATCCCTATGATTACAAGACACAGATCAAAGGAAGTGAGAATCTGCACCCCATGCAGTATTCCGAGAAAGAGATAGAGCGTATGGATGCGGGAGAGAAGGTATTCCCCCATGTGCTCGGTACCGATAAAATGGGTCGTGATTATGCCATCCGTGTTATGATGGGAAGCCGTATCTCCCTGCTGGTTGGTCTGATCGCTACTGCCATCATTTTCGTGATCGGTTCCCTGATCGGTTCCATCTCTGCTTTCTTCGGTGGATGGGTGGACCTGATCATCATGCGTATTGTGGATATTATCTATACGATACCGGATTTCCTGCTGATCGTGCTGCTGTCCTTTGCGTTAAAGGACCCGCTGGCAAAGCTGGCACAGCTTCCAGGATTTGGATGGATGCAGATCGTAGGATCTAACCTGATCAGTATCTTCATCGTATTCGCATTGCTGTACTGGGTAGGAATGGCACGTATGGTACGAAGCCAGATCCTGACCCTGAAGGAGAATGATTATGTCATGGCAGCCAAGGCTCTGGGAGCCAAGGATGGCCGTATCATTAAAAAACATCTGCTGACTAACTGTATCGGTACGCTGATCGTTACCACCACACTGCAGATCCCTTCCTCTATTTTTACCGAGAGCTATTTAAGCTTCTTAGGTATGGGTGTGGCAGTTCCTCTGCCTTCCCTGGGAAGCCTTGCAAGTGATGCCATTAACGGAATGATCACATTCCCGTACCTGCTGTTTGCACCCTGTCTGCTGATCAGTCTGATCATCTTAAGCTTTAACCTGTTTGGTGACGGACTTCGTGATGCATTTGACCCGAAGCTTAAGAATTAATGGAAGGAGTAGTGAAGATGGATAACAATTATCTGGTAGATATACAGCATGAACGTCTCTCTTTCTTTACTCCTGCCGGAGAAGTAAAGGCACTGAACGATGTCTCCATTCACCTGAAGGAAGGGGAAGTACTGGGCATCGTAGGAGAGAGTGGTTCCGGTAAATCCGTAACCGCATACAGTCTGATGGGACTGACCGCTTATCCCGGTAAGCTGATAGGCGGAGAGCTTCACTTCAATGGACACGAAGTGGAGAAAATGACCGAAAAAGATTTTTCCAAAATGCGTGGTAAAGAGGTATCCATTATTTTCCAGGATCCTCTGACCAGCTTAAATCCCGTATATACCATTGGTAATCAGATCATGGAAGTAATCCGTCTGCATACCGATGCGGACAAGAAAAAGGCATATGCAAGAGCAGTGGAGCTTTTGTCTCTGGTAGGTATCAATGAACCGGAGAAGCGTATGAAGCAGTATCCCCACGAGCTGTCCGGTGGTATGAGACAGCGTGTCATGATCGCGATCGCACTGGCATGTGAACCGAAGCTTCTGATCGCCGATGAGCCTACTACCGCACTGGACGTTACCATTCAGGCGCAGATCCTGGAGCTGATGATGGAGCTGAAGGACAAGCTGGGCATGGCGATCATCATGATCACCCATGACCTGGGTATCGTGGCGAGCATGTGTGACCGTATTGCAGTCATGTATGCCGGCCGTATCGTGGAGACCGGTACCTGTGACGAGATCTTCTACCATCCGAAGCATGAATATACCAAGGGCCTTCTGGAGAGTATCCCCCGTCTGGACAGCACGAAGCATGAGAAGCTGATCCCCATCGAGGGTAATCCGGTGGATCTTCTGAATCCTCCCGAGGGATGTGCATTCGCACCCCGCTGTAAGAACTGCATGAAGGTCTGCCTGAGAGAGAATCCTCCTAAGACGGATTTTAGCGAGACGCATTATGCACACTGCTTTATGAACCAGAAAGCTGAGATGGAGGGAGGAAATACCAATGAGTGATAAGTTACTTCAGGTTGAACATTTGAAGCAATACTTCCCCGCAGGCGGCATGGGTAAAAACCGTAAGTTCGTGAAGGCCGTGGATGATGTCAGCTTTTTTGTAAATAAGGGTGAGACTCTCGGACTGGTAGGAGAGAGCGGCTGTGGTAAGACTACCACCGGACGTTCTATCTTACGGTTATATGAGCCCACCGGTGGTAAGATCACATTTGACGGCAATGTGATCCTGGATGTTGAAAATAAAGTAAAGGTAGATATGCTGCCTTATCGTCAGAAGATGCAGATGGTATTCCAGGATCCTTATGCAAGTCTGGATCCCAGAATGACCGTAGGAGATATCGTAGGGGAAGCCATCGATATTCATAAGCTGGCTGCCAATAAGAAGGAACGTCATGATATGATCATCTCCATGCTAGAGAGAGTAGGATTGAACTCTGAACATGCGAACAGATATCCTCATGAATTCTCCGGTGGACAGCGTCAGCGTGTCGGCATTGCGAGAGCACTGGCAGTGAACCCGCAGTTCATCGTCTGCGATGAGCCGATCTCCGCACTGGATGTATCGATCCAGGCACAGGTGGTGAATATGTTCGAGGAGTTGCAGGAGCAGATGGGACTGACCTATCTGTTCATCGCACATGACCTCTCTGTCGTAAAACATATCTCCGACCGTATCGGCGTTATGTACCTGGGCAAAATGGTAGAGCTGGCAGACAGCTATGAGCTGGTAGCACGAAGCCTGCATCCTTATACCAAGAGCCTGATCTCTGCAATCCCCATTGCAGATCCCATCAAGGCAAGAGCAAGCAAGCGTATTGTTCTGCAGGGAGATGTACCCAGCCCCTTAAATCCGCCTACCGGATGCCGTTTCCGCACCAGATGTCCTTATGCAGATGAGTGCTGTGCACAGAAGGAACCAGAATGGAGAGAAGTGGAAAAGGGCCACTACGTGGCATGTCACCATGTGGAGAAGATCAATGCCTGAAATTAGGTATTGACAGCGAAGTAATTTAGCTGTTTAATATAAAACTATACAAAGCATAGTGCTTTTGTATGAAAACAAAGAGGAGGATAACTTTATGAAAAAGAAGTTAGCTATGCTGCTCACCGCAGCAATGCTGGTAGGTTCTCTGGCAGCTTGTGGCAGCAGCGACAATGGTTCTTCTGCAACCGGCAGTGCCAGTGCAACTGACAGCACCAAGACCGATGCGGCAGCAACCGAAGTTAGTACCGAAGGCAAACAGCTTACCGTTCAGATCGGTCCCGATCCCGAGACCATCGATCCCGCACTGAACAGTGCAGTAGATGGCGGTAATATGCTGCTTCACTCTTTTGAGTGTCTTCTGACCGTAGACCAGGATGGTAAGATTGCTCCCGGACAGGCTGAGACCTGGGAAGTATCGGAAGATGGTCTTACCTGGACCTTCCATCTTCGTGATGGATTAAAGTGGTCTGACGGCAGTGATCTGACCGCAGACGATTTCGTATACAGCTGGAAGCGTGTATGCGATCCCGTAGTAGCAGCTCCTTATGCTGAGACTGTTCTGGGTATGGTTAAGGGCTTTGACGAGGCACAGGCAGGTGATCTGGATGCTCTGGCAGTATCTGCTCCCGATGCTAAGACCTTCGTTGTAGAGCTTTCCAATCCCTGCCCTTACTTCGAGTCTCTGGCAGCATTCGCTACCCTGAGCCCTGTTCAGCAGGCAACTGTAGAGGCTAACGGCGATGCATGGGCTACCGCAGCTGAGACCTATATCTCCAACGGACCTTTCTACATTACCGAGTGGGTACCCGGTTCTCACATCATTATGTCCAAGAACCCGTACTACTGGAACGCAGATGCTATCAAGCTTGGCAGCATCAAGTTCGTACTGATGGAGGATTCCAACGCAGCTTATACTGCATTCCAGTCCGGCGATGTACTGTTCATCAAGAGTGTACCTACCCAGGAGATCCCCAGCTTACAGGGTAACCCCGAGTTCCATGTAGATCCTATCTTAGGAACTTACTATCTGTCTCTGAACCTGGAAGATCCTGCATTCGAGAACGTTAACGTTCGTAAGGCTCTGAGCCTTGCAATTGATCGTGATTATGTAGCAAATACCCTGATGCAGGGAACCTACTCTCCCGCATACAACATCGTAGGTGAGGGCTGGGTAGATACCGACGGCAGCTCCTTCAATGCAAATGCTAACGGTGGTCAGAGCTATATCTCCGATGATTTCGATGCTAACCTTGAGGAAGCTAAGCAGCTCTTAGCTGATGCCGGCTACCCTAACGGTGAAGGACTTCCTACCATCACCTATACTACCAATGATGCAGGTTACCACAAGGTTGTTGCTGAGTACTTACAGCAGGCTTGGGGCGAGCTTGGTATTAACGTAGAAGTAAATATCGTTGAGTGGTCCAGCTTCACTCCGATGCGTCGTAACGGTGAGTACATGGTAGCACGTAACGGATGGGTAGGAGACTACAGCGATCCTTCCAATATGTTAGATCTGTTCTGCACTGGTAACGGTAACAACGATGGTAAGTTCTCCAACGCTGACTTCGATGCAGCTATGGAGAAGGCAGCTTCCACCATGGATACCGCTGAGCGTTCCGCAGCTCTTCATGAGGCTGAGGATGTTCTGATGGAGCAGGTAGGCTGCGTTCCTGTTGCTTACTACAATGACTTCTGGCTGCAGAGCGAGAAGATCACCGGTATCTGGCATTCTGCTTATGGTTACTGGTACTTCATGTATGGTGACATCGCAGAGTAATCTGCGGATCTGATCATTCAGAATAAATAAAAAAGGACCCCTGTGAGATCGTAAAGATTTCCGGGGGCCCTTTTTTATGCCACTTTTTCGGTACTGTCTTGTAAAATGTTGTTGCAATTGTGTACAATATATGGTAATATAAAACCTGCTTGACATTAGGAGGTGTGAAATGGAAGCATTAAGAATCGTAATCAACATAATTTTTATATTGGTATGTGTAGCACTGACAGTGTTAGTATTGATGCAGGAAGGTAAATCCGCAGGACTGGGTTCCATCAGCGGCGCTGCTGAGACCTACTGGGGCAGAAATAAAGGACGTTCCATGGAAGGTATGCTGGTGAAGATCACGAAGATCCTTGCAGTATTCTTCATGTTACTTGCAGTCGTACTGAATCTGAACGTATTTTAATCATTACGAAGGATGACACTCTTGTGTGCATGGCATACAAGAGTGTTTTATTATATGCAACTATTCTGAATAGTTACTGTTTGAGCGAGGTTACATGAGTAATAACGAAATCAGAGAGAAGAGAAAAAAAGTAATCTGTGATCTGGTGAAGGATGATTTTTATGTTCCGATGAAGGAAAAGGAACTGGCAATGTTTCTTCAGGTCGCAAAAGAAGACCGGGAAGAGTTTCGTGAGATCTTGCGGGAACTTTTAGCAGAAGGAAAGCTTACCCTGACCGTTAAGGGAAAATATATGAAGTCCAACGGTAAGGTGCTGACAGGAACCTTTATCAGCAATGCCAAAGGCTTTGGATTTGTGGAAGTGGAAGGAAGGGACGAGGATCTGTTCATTCCGGAGGACAAGCAGGGCGGAGCATTCCATAAGGATACCGTGGAAGTGGCACTTCTGCCTGCGAAGACCGGCAAACGGCAGGAAGCGCAGGTCATCCGTATCATTGCCAGGGGAATGACCCAGGTGGTGGGAACCTATGAGCAGTCCAAGAGTAATTTCGGCTTTGTCATTCCGGATAACACGAAGATAGCACAGGATATTTTCGTGCCGAAGGAGTGGTCGAAGGGAGCCATGACCGGACATAAGGTCGTGGTGGAGATCACCGGATACGGCACAAATACGAAGAGCCCTGAGGGCAAAGTAGTGGAGATCCTGGGACATATCAACGATCCCGGTGTAGATATCATGTCTATTGTACGTGGCTTTGATCTGCCGGTGGAATTCGGCGAGAAGATCATGAACCAGGTGGAGAGAGTATCCCAGGAGGTATCCGAGGCGGACTGTGCCGGTCGCAGGGATCTGCGGGATGTGACCATGGTCACCATCGACGGAGAGGATGCCAAGGATCTGGATGACGCTGTCAGTGTATCCTTTGACGGGACATATTACCACTTAGGAGTACACATTGCAGACGTGACGAACTACGTGCAGGAGAATTCCGCACTGGACAGAGAAGCATTAAAACGCGGCACCAGCGTCTATCTGGTAGACCGCGTGATCCCCATGCTGCCCCATGCACTGAGCAACGGTATCTGTTCCCTGAACGAAGGCGTGGACCGTCTGGCATTAAGCTGCCTGATGAAGGTGGATGAAGAGGGCGAGATTGTGGACTATGAGATCTGCGAATCTGTGATCCGGGTCAAGAAGCGAATGTCTTATACTGTGGTGAAAAAGCTGCTGGAGGAGCCGGAGTGTGTAGAGCATAACGCCGGTACGCCGGACGGAACCTCCGCGGAAGGTGCAGAAACCGTAACAGACTATTCCCGGTACAGGGAATTGCTCCCCATGTTCCAACAAATGGCTGAGCTCGCGGACAAACTGCGGAAGAAGAGACAGAAGAGGGGATCCATTGATTTCGATTTCCCGGAGTGCAAGATTTTACTGGACAGAGAAGGACATCCACTGGATATTAAGCCTTACGAGCGGAACGTGGCTACCATGCTGATCGAGGATTTCATGCTCGCAGCAAATGAGACAGTGGCGCAGCATTTTTACTGGCAGGAGCTGCCCTTCGTCTACCGCGTCCATGATGTGCCGGATCCGGAGAGGATCCAGAAGCTGTCCACGTTCATCAGCAATTATGGCTATTACATGAAGGCACTGGGGCGCAGGAACAGTAAGGTCTCCACGGAGGAGATCCATCCTAAGGAGATCCAGAAGCTGTTACAGAAGATCGAAGGAACTCCCGAAGAGCCTATGATCGCCAGACTGACCCTGCGAAGCATGAAGCAGGCGAAATACAGCACGGAATGTACCGGACATTTTGGACTGGCATGCCGGTATTATTGTCATTTTACCTCACCGATCCGCAGATATCCCGATCTGCAGATCCACCGCATTATCAAGGAGCAGCTGAGGGGACGCCTGAAGGCAGAGAGAGTGGAGCACTACAGGGATATTCTGCCGGAGGTGGCTAAGCATTCTTCCGAGATGGAGCGTCGTGCCGATGAGGCAGAGCGGGAGACGGATAAGCTGAAGAAGGTAGAATATATGGAACAGCACATCGGAGAGGAATACGAGGGTGTGATCTCCGGTGTCACCGGTTGGGGGCTGTATGTGGAACTGCCCAATACCGTGGAAGGGCTGATCCATATTTCCACGATCCCGGGCGACTATTATCACTACAATGAGGCAGCCTGTGAGATGGTGGGAGAGGCTACCGGACGCTGCTTCAAACTGGGAATGCCGGTGCGGATCGAAGTGGAAGACTGCGACCGTTTTATGCGTACCATCAATTTCCGGCTGGTGGATAAATGAATCCGCGGTTTAAATGAACTGTTAGATCAAATGAACTGTTAGTTCATTGACAATTACAGAAAATATAGTAAACTGTAACTATTCAGAGCCGTAAAAAGCTCCGCAGGAGTGTTTTATGAATGTGTTTCTGAATAGTTACAAGGTTTTAAGAGGTAGCCATGGCAAAAGGAAAAGAGTCCCAGAAGCTGATCGCGAACAATAAAAAAGCATATCATGATTTTTTCATCGATGAGACCTATGAGTGCGGCATTGCCCTGCATGGCACGGAGGTAAAGTCCATGCGCATGGGGAAATGCAGTATCAAGGAGGCTTTCGTCCGCATTGAAGACGGAGAAGTATTCGTCTACGGAATGCATGTAAGTCCTTATGAGAAGGGGAATATTTTTAACAAAGACCCTCTTCGTGTGAAAAAGCTGTTGCTGCACAAGTACGAGATTAACAAGCTGTTGGGCAAGATCAAGGAAAAAGGGTATACATTAGTCCCTTTGCAGGTATACTTTAAAGACGGTAAGGTAAAGGTAGAGATCGGACTGGCACGTGGTAAAAAGCTCTATGACAAGCGAGAAGCCATTGCCAAAAAGGATCAGCGCAGAGAGGCAGAGAAGGAATTCAAGGTCCGTAATCTGTGATCCGCAGGCTCTGATCCTGCAATGCTTTACCGCAAGTGCTTGACAGTGTGTGTGCCATCAAGTATACTTGGTCTGACAATTGAATAAGGGGTAGTAAAGGTTTCGACAGGGGTTTTGCAGCTGGAGAAGCGAGTCGCATGGTAATGCGTTAAATGGCCAAATTAAAATTAAACGCTAACGATAATTTAGCATACGCTGCCTAATGGCAGCAGTCGGCCCTAGGGCACTCACACCTTAGGATCCCGGCTTCAAATATGTGAGAAACGACATATGCAAAGCTTTGCGCATATGGGCGTAACATGAAGCTACTGAAATGCTCAGGGTGTTTATTCCCGGGGCGCGGAGGGAATGTCAAAGAATAAACTACACTCGTAGAAGGACAGGGAATAGGCTTTTGGACACGGGTTCGACTCCCGTCTACTCCATAGAAAAAGTGCCGTTTTTGCGGCACTTTTTCTTTTTCATGTAGCCTCAACCAAACTCAGTATAAGTGGTATAATTTCCAAAGAGTTTTACAAGGGAGTAATTGACAAGCTATGAAAATGAAAAACAACAGACCTCAGAAACATTTGATAACACAATTGTCATTATGGCTGGCACTGCTATTGACATTTACCGGCTGTGCGGAAAGCACCGCCACACCGCAGGACAATACCTATACGATAGAGCAGCCGGCGGCGATCTCCACCGAATCACAGGAGATCCCGGCATATTCCGGTACACCTTATACAGAAGTCAATGGCAACAAACCTTATTTCACAGAAGAGGATCTGACCACACAGTCCTTCGAGACCTACAGCGAGCTGGACAGTCTGGGGCGCTGTGGCGTGGCATATGCCAACGTGGGACAGGATCTGATGCCGACAGAACCGAGAGGGGAGATCGGAGCCGTGAAGCCTACCGGCTGGCATCTGGTGAAATATGATAACGTGGACGGAAAATACCTATACAATCGCTGCCACCTGATCGCTTACATGCTGGCGGCGGAAAACGCCAACCCGCAGAACCTGATCACCGGAACCAGATATCTCAACATACAGGGAATGCTCCCTTTTGAGACGAAAGTCTGCGATTATGTTAAAAATACAGGGAACCATGTCCTGTATCGTGTCACACCCATTTTTGATGGGGATAACCTGTTGGCAGACGGTGTCCTCATGGAAGCCTATTCCGTGGAAGATGCCGGAGAAGGAATCTGCTTCTGCGTATTTGCCTACAATGTGCAGCCGGGGATCGGCATTGACTATGCCACCGGTGATAACTGGGCGGAGAGCAGCGGAACCGACCAAAGCACAACAGCGTCTGTTGCAGTAGAAACACCGGCGCCACAGCTTAAGAGCGATACCACGGTGCAGACCTCACCGGAATCGTCGGCACCGCAGGAATTCAGGCTAATCACCTATGTGCTGAATACTAACACCATGAAATTCCATTATCCCACATGCTCCAGCGTGGATGATATGAAAGAGAAAAACAAACAGATCTACACCGGCAGCAGAGAAGAGGTCATCCATATGGGATATGCTCCTTGCAAACGGTGTAATCCCTAAATCAAAAGCACACAAAAAGAGATGCGAGCAACACATTGCGCACATCTCTTTTTACGTTAGAAAACAGTACAGAAGATAAAATGGAGGGAATATTGAAACTTAATTGGATAAAATGCACAAATACAGTTAATAAAT
>ERZ1034952.1120-NODE-1120-length-22598-cov-10.020539_pt1 | contig 22598 bp, 19 predicted proteins | sample MGYA00520625_ERZ1034952 | MGnify/ENA primary metagenome ERZ1034952 (study PRJEB33766, sample SAMN09781773) | gut metagenome | biome: gut microbiome | host: Homo sapiens | place: Madagascar | study: EMG produced TPA metagenomics assembly of the PRJNA485056 data... | reverse complement strand
GTGGGCAGGACGAAGCCCATGACGATGGCTGCCAGATAGCCCGCGATGATGCCCAAGGAAGAGCTGAGGAAACCCTTGGTCCAGTGCTTGAAGAGGAGGATGACCACCAGCACGAAGACGGCCAGCAGCAGGTTCTCCACCGAGCCGAAGTCCTTGGCTGCGTTGCCGCCGCCGAAGGAGTTGACGCCCACGGAGATGAGGGACAGGCCGATGGACAGGACGACCGTGCCGGTGACCACCGGCGGGAACAGCTTGCGCAGGGGCTTCAGAAAGACGCCCAGCACGCTCTCGAACAGGCCGCCCAGAATGGATGCGCCCATCATGGCACCGTAGGCCGTGACGCCGCCGCCCATGGTGGCAGCCACGCTGTTGAACACGCCCAGAAAGCCCGAGCTGGTGCCCATGATGATCGGCACCTTGCCGCCCACAGGGCCGAGGCCGTACAGCTGCACCAGCGTGACGATGCCCGCCACGAACATGGCGTTCTGCAGCAGGCTCACCTGCAGGTCTGCGAACTCACCGCCCGCGAGACCGCAGGCGCTGGTGATGATGAGCAGCGGGGTGAGGTTGCCCACGAACATGGCGAACACGTGCTGCAATCCCAGCGGGACAGCGTGGCGCAGCGGCATTTTCGCCTCAAACTCATATGCCGAATTTTCCAGTTCAGCGCTTTTTATCATATTCCTGGCTCCTTTACTTCACTTCAGGTTTTTGTAACAAGCATAGAAAATTATAGCAGACCGGAACCGGGAACGGTAGGGCTTTTTCGAGTTTTTATTCATATTTTCGTCATAAGTCGTACTTCTACACCCCCGGCACCAGCACAGAGGGCAGGCTTCCCTTTGTAGGAAAGTCCGGCTCGCTGCATCGCTTCCTGTATCTTTTTGTTGAAGTTTATGGTATACTTATTTTGCACCCGGTGCCTGCGCATTGACACCTGATCAACAATAAGCTGAAATCCAGAGGAAAGAGGCAAATCAAATGAAAATTACAGAAAAATGCAAAGTTATTGTGGCAGGCAGCCTTGTGGCCGCTCTGATGACAGGTACTGCATTGCCCGCGCTGGCCGCCAGCCCCGCCGGGGACGTTCCCTTTGCGGTGCTCGCGCAGCAGAATAGTGCTGTGACCCCGGAGCAGGTAGAAGCGCTGATCAGCCAGATCGGTACTGTCACGCGCAGCAGACGCGCGGCAATCGTGGCCGCTCTGGATGCCTATAACCAGTTGGATGATGCAGGAAAAGCTGCTGTCACCAATTTTGGTGTGCTGGCAGAAGCACAGCAGATTCTTGGTATTCAGGATGCACTTGCAAAGTGCAATGTCAACTACGATGCAGTAGAAGACTGCTGGGCGATTACAACCCCGCATGATGACAGCATTGATAAGCGCAAGACGTGTGGCATTGGCCCCAACCTTTATATCTGGGACAAGGGGAACACTATTGATTTCTGGGAAGATTTTACTTACATGGGCTCTTCCGAGCTGGATATCGATGACATCATTCTGCGCGGTGGAGATTATAAGTACACTTACATTTGCGATTATGATAACTCCGGTTATGGATACGACAAAGAGCTTGGTAAATGGTTTGCATGGGCCACCTTTGAAATGGAAGACAGTGAAGTCGAATGGTTGCGAAACCTTTTGAGTGCCGATACCGTTATCATGCGTTTCGAGGGAACGGATTATAGCAAGTTTGATTACACATGGACGGTGCAGGACCGGCAGGCAATCACCGATATTATTGACCTCTATAATCTTCTGAAAGCAGTTACACCGGAAGTGCGTGAAAAAGCACTGTGTAACTAAAAGGAGCCCGGGTTGCGGCTCCCAGCGTCTGCTTCGCTGCCGCTCGCATCCTGCTGGCCGCTGCCCCAACAGCTCCTCCCTGTTTCCGCCACTGGCGGCGGTCGTCGCCGTTGCAAGTGGCTTGACTGGTACGACGATGACCGTAAGCCCAACTAAATGAAAAGCCCCCTTGGAGGTAGCGACTCCGAGGGGGTTTTTCCTTTTTGGGTGACAATCTTGACCCTTGACATTCCTGACTTTAGGATACCCGATCCCCCGCAAAAGTCAAGCGCTGTGCAGAAAGTTTACAGAGCTGGATTCGCTGCAAAGGGCAGGCCCGTCTTAGTACAACCTCTCAGTCTCACTCCGTTCGACAGCTCCCCTAGTAGGGGAGCCTCTGGCGAAACCGTTCACTTTGCGGGGACTGCCAAAGCCTCCCCTACAAGGGGAGGTGGCACGGCGTCAGCCGTGACGGAGAGGTTGTACGAAGGGGGGAGCCTCCCCTACACCCCCGGCACCAGCAGTCTCCGCGCCTCGTCGAGGCGGGCGGTGCCGTCGGGGAGGTCGTTGGCGGCCAGCATCTGGCCGGGCGAGACGTGGTAGCGCCGGGCGATGGCGAACAGCTCCTCCCCCGGCTGGGCGTAGCAGATGCGGAGCGACACCTCCGGGTCGGCGGGGGCGAGGGGGTCGCCCAGCTCCACCGCCCCCACGAGAGAGGCCGTCTGCCGCGCCAGCACCGCGCCCTCGGCCCGGACGGTGAGGGACACATCCAGCGCGCCGCCTGCGCTGGCGCATTGCAGGTCCTGAACGCTCAGCCAACACTCGGGGTAGGCGTCGGCATCCTCGGGCAGGTCGGCGGGGAGAGGCAGGGCGTAGTCCAGCGCCTTTTCGTAGCACTCCATCTCCCCGAGGGTGTTTTCCGCAAAGGCCGACACCACGGCCCGGGCCGTCAGGACGGCTCTCCCCTCCTGCCGCGTCAGGCTCACCGGCCCGAAGGACGCGAAGCAGGCTAAAATATGCGCTCCTGCGTCGGGCAGAGGGCCGGAGCCCCGCAGCACCGTCGTCTCGTCCAGAGCGCAGTGCAGCGACTCGGTGGCGAGAGTCTGGGGCGTGAGGGTCGTCTCGAAGCGGGTGGAGAAGGCATCGGCCACGCATTGGAGCTGGTAGGGACGCCAGCCGCTCAGCCGCAGCATCGCCGTGGCCGTGAGGGTGGTGGAGGCAGAGCCGTCCTCGGTGGTCTCCCCTTCCGCCGCCGCAAAGCCCACCGGCTCCAGCACGCAGAGGCAGCGGCAGTCCTCGCTGAGGCCGTCTGCATCCAGGATCTGGTTGAAGGGCAGGTCGGCGGTCTGGCTGCGGAGGGCGGCGTCCCCCTCGGCCCGCCATCCGCAGAGGGCATGCAGCACCCCCTTCGCCACGGCCTTGCCCTGCATCCGCTTCAGCTCTTTCACCTCGGCGGTGCCGGTGATGTCGAGGATGGCGGCGGGGGGCTTCGGGAAGGTCAGCGCCCCCTCGATGGTCACGAGCTTTTCGAGGGTGGCGGCCCGCCGCACCCCTGCCAGCGTGACCGGCTTCTGCTCGATGCCGCCCTCGCTGAGGGCCGTGATGACCTCGGTGGACAGCTGGGCGTGGACGCTCACCACCAGCCCGTAGGCCCCCCGCACCTCGATGCGGCGGGGGTTGACGGCCCGGCAGTTGAGGTATTCGGTCTGACCCTCGACGCAGGCTGTCCACGCCGTGGCCGCGAAAGAGGGCAGCTCGAGGGCTTTGGTGAAGGGCAGCTTCTGCTCGGTCTGGCACAGCCCCGCCCCCTCTTCGCCCTGATAATACACGGTACAGCGCAAATATCCTTCCAGCGTCAGCCGCCCGGGGGCCAGCTGCTTTTGCAGCACCACCGGCTTTGCGAAGCACTTGACGATGCGCTGCACCGGCGGCAGATAGTCCGAGATCAGTAGTTCGGTCTCGAGGGGCAGCTCCGCCTTGGCGGTGCAGTCCGCACCCGCCGCAGGCAGAACGTCCCGGAACACTTTCAGCTCCATGGTGATGCTCCTTTCCTGTCCTTGCTCTGATGAGAGTGTATGCGGAGCAAAGCCGGGCTATGCCCTGCGCCAGCCCACAGGCGCAAAAAGGCCCCCTCGGGGCGGTGGCCGGAGGGGGCGGAAGGGGTTATTTCAAGAAAAGGGTGTGTAAGGCAGGGCTTGGCATCACTCCCTACACATTACCACCAACCGTTCATTATCGTGACCATCGCGGCGTAATTTTTTCCGTCTTTCTGGAACGTACCGGCGTATAGTTCAGCGTCATTTTTCTTGTAGTAGTCCAATTCTCTTCTTAAATTAGAAGGATCCACCAGATAAACCCAATGGTAAGGATCGCCAGAATCAGGCCCTGGGTCCACATATCTATCCGAGTAAATCGGCCTGTTATCCAGAGTAATATCCGCTGTTCCGTCGGGGGAGGTCAGCTCCATCACGTCCACCCATAACGCCTGTTTAACCTGCACTTTGTCCTGCGTGATAGGGATAAGTGCGTCTTCAGCCTTGTTGTTCAACTTGTTGTTGGTAAGCCATGTCGCGTCAAATCCTTTTGCCACTGCCTCAAGCGTCTCCTTGGCTCTGGCGCTTGCTGTGGTTTCAGAAAGATTGAAATACGTCCGAAGCTGATTTTCAAGCTCCACGGACTCCGTCACACGGCCCTTTTCGCTGCCCCGGGAGGCGCTGCCGCCGCCGCCCCCAAAGAACCAGTCGTAGAGGGCATCCAGCGGTGCGCAGGCGGTGAGGGTCACTGCGGTCATCACGCCCGCAAGGGCGAGGGCAAGGAATTTTTTCCGTTTCATGGTCGTATCCTCCTTTTTCTTGGGTGTTTTTGATACTTCCATTATACCACCCCTCCCCCCCATGCAACTGCCATTCGCGCAGGTTTTGGGGCGATTCACGCAGAAAAAAGCCCCCGGGGAGGTCGCAACTCCTTGGGGGCTTGGCTTTTATTGTATCTTTTTGGCGAATTGTATGTTATAATGGTTTTGCGGCCTTGCCCGCCCATTTATTCGGGAGGGGAGGTGAGAAAAATGGAAAGTATTCTTTCTTTCGTACTGTCTGTCGGAGCAAATGTAGCAGCTTACTATATTTGCAAGTGGCTTGATGGATGGTTCACTGGCCGTAAGCACTAAATAAAGAAGACCCCCTTTCGGAGCGGCAACTCCGTGAGGGGGTTTTCTTTTGCTTTGGTGAGAACAATGGAAACCATCATTCTTTCTTTCGTACTTTCATTATATGCGATTCCCCGCAAAAGTCAAGCGTTGCACAGAAAGTTTACAAGCGTGTCATCAGGCCCGGACAATGACCACAAGGCAGTATTCCCGGCCCGCGACGGTCTTATGGCGGACGCCGACACACAGCTTGGTATTGACCGTGGGCGACACATCTTTATAGTACACCCCGACCACCGGCGCACCGCTGGAGAACCACTCTACCTGCTGAAGGGCGCTCATCCCGGTGGAGTCGAAAGCAACAAAGCTCACGAAATTGCTCTGCTCGTAGGCTTTCAGGCTGTTTTCCAGGAAGCCTTTCAGCGTCTGACCGGCGTCTATGGGGAAGTTCTCGTCCAGCCCGTCGATGATTCCCTCTGGGGTCATCAGGAACCAGTCCGGGGTGAACGCGGGCCGGATGGTGCTGGTCAGTTCGGGGACGCTGTAAGAGACTTCGACGTTTTGGGAGTTTCCCTTGAAGAGGTCGGCGACGCCCACCGCGACGAGCCTGTCCTCTTCTGTCCCGCCGCCGGAACAGCCGGTGAGCAGGGCCAGCATCAGCACGCCCGCAAGGGCGAGGGCAAGGAGCTTTTTCAGTTTCATGGTCGTATCCTCCGTTCACTGTGGTGTTTTTGATACTTCCATTATAACCCGTCTCCCGCCGCAGCTGCAACGGCCATTCGCGCAGGTTTTGGGGCCATTCACGCAGGTTTGGGGGCTGAGCCCAGCAGCGGCTCACGGTCAGGCCCGTCTTAGTACAACCTCTCCGTCAGCGCTGACGCGCTGCCAGCTCCCCTAGTAGGGGAGGCTTTGGCAGTCCCCGCAAAGTGAACGGTTTCGCCAGAGGCTCCCCTACTAGGGGAGCTGTCGAACGAAGTGAGACTGAGAGGTTGTACGAAGGGAAGCCCGACCGTGAGCCGCTGCAACGGCGATTCACGCAGGTTTCGGGAAATATGGCTGCTCTGAGAGGGGCGGGTTATCTGATACAGTGGCATTATTATCGCGATGACTCGCCAAAAATCTCAGTGTATCAGGTGATACAGAGCGTCCATATTGATACAGTGCGTCAGTGTATCAGTAAAGTCATTGTATCAAGTTGATACAGAGGGAAAATAAAGCGTATGTATGCTATATATTTATCACTGTATCAGATGTTCCACCGCAGTGATCAAGGCGTGTGAACCAACTGCGTGTTCCATCTTTCTGACTCAACTGATACTTTGTTATCTCTTTTGTCTTCACAAGGTTCGCATACGCCCGCTTATAGGTCGGCTCGCTGCACCCCATCTCCTTCATCACCTCCGCCCGGAGCTGGGTGCTGGGCATACTCCCCAGCTTGCTCTCGGCCAGCACGTTGAGGATGGCCTGCGCGGTATCCTCTTTCGTCTGGGCGGTGCGGACGCGGCGCTCCTCCACGAAGTCGGCGTCCTTCTTGTCGGTGCGGCTGTCAAAGACGGCCACGGCTGTTTTCACCCCCTCCACCTGCGCCTGCTCGATGTGGAGCAGGGCCGTCCGGGCCGGGGCGGAGTAGCTGCTCTTCTCGTGGCTGAGGTAGAGCTTTTCGCTGTTCTTGTCGCGGCCCATCATGAGGACGCTGCGGGCGATGTCCCAGATGTCGGAGCTGTCGGCCAGACGGGCGCGGCCCGAGACGTTGGCGCGCTTGTTGGTGTGCATCGAGATGAGGGCCGCGCAGCCGTGCCTGGCGCAGAGGGCTTTGAGGGGCAGCAGGGCGCTGCGCATCTGGTTGCGGCTGGCCATCTCCACCCCCGCAGGCAGAAAGCTCTGCAGCGGGTCGATGATGACGAGGGCGGGCGCGGCCTTTCCCACGTACTTTGCAAAGCTCGTGTCCGGGATGCAGAGCGGGCTGCCGGTGCGGGCAAAATAGGCGTCGCTGGTGACCACCATCACCCGGCTCATATCGGCCCCTGCCGCCGTCAGGCGGGCTTTGAGCACCTTGCCGGGGTCGTCCTCGCCGGAAAAAATGAGGACGCTGCCGGTCTTCTCGGGCGGCTGGGGGAAGAAGCCGGAGGTCCGGCCCGCCGTGACATACGCAATGAGCTGGGCCTGCCAGATGCCCTTGCCGGTGCCGCCGTCGGCACCCAGAAGCGACACCTCCCCCATGGGCAGCAGCCCATCCACCAGCCAGCTCACGTTCTGGATGGGGACGTTCTCGAGGCAGTCGGGGGTGAAGCTGAGGGGCGCGGCGCGGCGGCGGTCCCGGAAGCGCGCCCGGGCCGCGTCGGCCTTTTCCCGGTAGGCAGCGTAGTCCTCGGCGATGCGGCTCTGGAACTCCTCCCGGCCCACCGCTTCCAGCTCGCTCTTGCCGTCGGCCAGCCAGCGCTCCATCCGGAAGGTCAGGCCCTGCCAGAAGCCCAGCTCCTTCGCCCTCGCCTCCACCAGCTCGGAGCGGCTGAGGACGTCCTCGGGGCGGTCCTGCCCGGCGAACCAGTAGGTCAGCCGGGAGAACAGCTCCTCTTCGGTGCGCACCGTGCCGAGGTAGGCCACGAAGTCGTCGTAGCTGCCCGGGGTGCGGTCGGTCATGTTTTTCTGCATAAAAACTCCTTTCGTTTGTGTTTGATGCATTGAGCATAACACAAATGAAAGGAGCGGAACAGTACATACTTTTTTTCTGCGCAAAAGGGCGGGAAAAGGCCGCTTTTTACCGTCAAATCATCGGTTATTCTATCTTTTCAGATAAGAAAACCCTGCCTTATTCCAGATGCTTTTGCAGCCAGTCCAGCAGACCGTTATAATCCAGCGTTCCCGACGCTACGCGCAGGATGGTTTCGATGAGGTCATCATCTTCGTAGGAAAGCGTCATCTGGTTGATGTCCAGAAAGACCATCATCGCGTGGGTCCCTATCCGCTTGTTGCCGTCGATGAACGGATGGTTACAGATGAGACCGAAGCCCAGACGGGCAGCCTTTTCCAACAGAGAGGGATATAATTCCTGGTCCGCAAAGGTCTGGAATGGCGTATTGACCGCCGAGTCCAGAAGTCCTTCATCCCGGATACCGTCAGCACCGCCAGACTGCTGGATGAGCGCCGAATGCAACAGAAGTATCTGCCGTTTCGTCAGCACTTTCATTTTGCAAGTTCCTCATATACGTGCTTGTTACGGTCCATCAGCTTCAGAGAAGAGGCCAGCACATCGTCATCTGCTGCGGCCTGCATGGCATCCGCCTGGTTGAACTCGTAGATGATATACCGTGGCGCGTTGTTTTTCATGATGACCGCAGAACCGAACTGGTCTACCAGCTTTGCAACCTTGGAGAAATTCTGGTTGGCGACCGAGATAGGCACCATCGTATTTGTATCGATATTCATAATATCAGTCCCCTTTCTGTCTTTAGTATACTCAAATATTAGGATAAATTCAACCCATATTTTCATTGGACAGCAAAAAGAACCGCCGTACGGCCCAAGTCTCCCCGGGCCGCACGGCGGCTTTCCATTTCTTTCAGTCCTGCGTTTCTTTTCGGATGCCGAACAGCCTCCGGAGCAAGCCTCTCAGGCACTTGGGGCTTTTGAGAACGACCACCTGCATAGAGCCGACCACCTTTCGTCGCTTGATACGCCATTATAGGCGTCCCGCGCCCGGAATGTTCCGGTTCAGCTCAGGATCGGCCCGTCCGGCACCGTCTCCACCACCACCAGCGCGCCCTTTTGGGTGGAGATGGTGATGCAGTCGGAGCCCTCGGCATACTCGTTGCTGACGCCGAGGGGGTAGCCTGCGGTGAGGACGGCGTCGGTCAGCTCGTAGAAGGAGCCCCGCTCCCAGACCCCCTCTGCCCTGCCCTCCATCGGGAAGACCGAGAGGTAGAAATACCCGTCCTTCGGGTAGCGGCGGGTCTCGCCGGGCATCACGAAGGTGATGCGGCTGCGCTCGTCCAGAAGCGTGGCGCGGACGCCCCGCTGTTCGAGGCCGAGGCCGGTGCAGAGGTTGGCCAGCGTATGCTCGAGGCGTCTGCCGCCCAGTACACCCAGCAGCAGCGCCTCGTCGAAGCCCTTCTCGGAGGCCAGCTTTGCCGCGTACTCGGTGTCGGTGTCGTCCTTGACGTGGGGCAGGATGATGGTGTCGTCGCCCTCCTGCGCCGGGCAGGGCGCGGTGTCGAAGTCGCCCACGATGATGTCGGGGCGGCAGTGGAGCGGCGCACAGTTGCGGTAGCCCGCGTCGCAGGCAATGATGGTGTCGCCGGGCCGCAGGGCCGACGCCAGCGAGGCGCTGACCGGGCAGGCGGAAATGATAACACAGCGAGACATTACAACCCCCTCCTCTGCCACTCCTTCACATCCTTGACCTCATCGTACATGGCGCAGTAGCTGTCGTAGCGGGTCTGGGAGAGCTTGCCTTCCGCGAGGGCGGCGCGGACGGCGCAGCCCTTCTCGGAGCGGTGGGAGCAGCCGGTGAACTGGCACGCGCCGAGGTAAGGCCCGAACTCCGGGAAGGCGTGTTCCAGATTTTCTTTCGGGATGAAGCCCGCCCGGCTGGCCTCGAGGCTGGCGAAGCCCGGGGTGTCGGCGATGCGGCCCCCGAAGGCTTCAAAGATGGTCACTTCCCGGGTGGTGTGACGGCCACGGCCCAGCTTCTGGCTGATGGCGGCGGTCTGACGCTCCACGTCGGGCAGGAGCGCGTTCAGCAGGGTGGATTTGCCCACGCCGGAGTTGCCGCAGAAGGCGCAGAGACGGCCATTGATCCAGTGCCTGATGTCGTCCAGACCCTCGCCGGTGGCGTAGTCGATGCGGATGAAGGGCAGGGTCGATCTTTCGTAGGCGCTGCGCAGGAACTCCGCCTCGGCGAGGTCGCCTTTGGTGCAGACGATGACGGGCTGGACGCCCTTGTCCACCGCGATGGCCGAGAGCTTATCCAGCACGAGGGTGCTGGGGGTGGGCTGGGTGGTGCTTGCCACGAGGAACAGCACATCGAGGTTCGCCATGGGCGGGCGGACGAAGACGTTCCGCCGGGGCGCGATGGACGCGATGACCGCCGCGCCGTTTTCGGTCTCCAGCGTCACCACGTCGCCCGCCACGGGGGTGATCTTCTGCTTGCGGAAGATGCCCCGGGGCTTGCACTCCACGATGCCTTCCGACGTCTTAACGTAATAAAATCCGCCGATGCCTTTTGTGATATAACCTGTCATACCTTCTCCTTTAGCCCAGCCAGGACGTCCACCAGTCGCTGAGACCGCCGCCGGTGGACGAAGACGAGCTGGCGCCGGTGCTCTCGCTGGAAGAGCTGCTGCCCCCGAAGAGGCCGCCCCACCAGCCGCCGGAGCCGTCGCTGCTCCCGGTGCTCTCGCTGGGTGCTTCGGGTTCCGGTGCAGGCTCAGGGCCTGCGCTGACCACGACGCTGACCCGGGTGTTCAGCTTGGCCGATGCGCCCTCGCCGGGGTTCTGGCTGATGATGCTGCCCACGGGCTGGTCGCTGTACTGCTCCGTCTGGCTGCCCAGACCCAGTTTCCGCTGCACCAGCAGGGTACGGGCGTCGTTCACGTTCATGCCGATGAGGCTGGGGACTTTGGTGGTGGTGGCCACCTGCGGGCGGCTGACGTAGATCACCACCGTGGTGCCTGCGGCCACCTGACTGCCTGCGGCGGGGTCGGTGCGGATGATGGAGCCTGCGGCCACCGACTCATCCACGGCCTGAGTGACCAGCACCGACACGCCCAGGTCCTTCAGCTGCTGTTCGCCGTCGGCCTGCACATAGTTGGTCAGGTCGGGGACGGTGACGTAGTGGATGCCGAGGCTGACGGTGAGGGTCACGCTCTGGCCCTCGCGGACGGTGCGGCCCGCCACCGGCGACTGCTTGTAGACATAGCCTGCGGCGTAGTCGTTGCTGTACTCCTCTTCCCAGTTGACGACCACCTGACCGGAGGCCACCTGCTCAGAGGCGTTCACCTCGTCCTGCGTCATGCCGCTGAAATCGCCCAGCACGATGTCGTCGCTTTTGGTCATGATGTTGCTGGAATCGTTCAGGATGGTCCAGCACAGGGCCGCACAGGCCAGCGCAAAGGCCGTCGTGATGCCCAGCAGCACCGGCATAAAGCCGCTGCGCTTCTTCTTTTTCGCCTTAGCCTTGGGGCGGGCGGGACTCGCCGCCGGTTTCTCCGGGGGTCTGCGGATGCTGCGTTTCTGCGGCATGGGGTCATTCACCACCTTTTCAGGTTCTTCCTTTACATATTGATACTGGAACGTGACGGAGGGGTCCTGCACGTAGGCGTCCAGTGCTCCCAGCATCTCTGCGGCGCTGGAATACCGGTTGACCGGCAGCTTCGCCATGGCGCGTTCCGTGATTTGCACGAGGCCCAGCGGCACGTCCGGGGCAAGCTCTGCCAGCGGCTTCGGGGTGTCCCGTATCTGCTTGCGGGCCACCTCCACCATGTCGTCGGCGTCGAAGGGCAGCCTGCCCGAGAGCATCTCGTACATCATGACGCCCACGGAGTAGATGTCGCTCTTGGGGTCGGTCTCCTCCCCCTTCGCCTGTTCGGGGCTGATGTAGTGGACACTGCCCATGGCCTTTTTGCCGTTCTGTATCTGGTTCTCGGCCCGGGAGATGCGGGCGATGCCAAAGTCCATCATCCGCAGCTGGCCGTTGTCCAGCAGCATGATGTTCTGGGGCTTGATGTCCCGGTGGACGACGCCGTTGCGGTGGGCGTGGTCGAGGGCGCGGAGGATCTGGGCGATGAAGTGGACGGTCTCCCGGCTGGTGATCTTGCCGCCCCGCTCGTTGAGGTACTCCCGGAGGGTCATGCCCTCCACGCACTCCATGACGATATACTGTAAGTTTTCGCCCACGGAGACGTCGTAGACCTTGACGATGTTGGGGTGGTTGAGCAGGGAGATGGCCTTGGACTCGTTCTTGAAGCGGCGGACGAGGTCGGCGTCATGCATCAGCTCCTGACGCAGCACCTTGACGGCCACCACCGTGCCTTCCGGCACAGGCCCGCCGGGGGCAGAGACCACGGCCTTGTAGACGTTGGCCATGCCGCCTGCGCCGATGAGCTCCTGAATGGTGTAGAGCCCGTCCAGCGTTTTGCCGATGAGATTATCCATGCTTCACCTCCAGCGGCTCCACGCCCAGCAGCAGCGCGGTGATGTTGTCGGGGCCGCCGCCCGCGTTGGCGGCGTCCACCAGCCGGTCGGGGATGTCATAGAACCCGCCCTTCGTGAAGATCTCTTCGATCTTTTCTTTGGGCAGGACGTTGGTGAGACCGTCGGTGCAGAGCAGGATCATATCGCCCTTCTGCACCGGCACGCTGGTGAACTCGGGGTCGAGGCGGTAGTCCACGCCCAGCGCCCGGGTGATGATGTTCTTCTGGGGGTGATGCTCGGCTTCCTCGGCGGTGATGGTGCCGCAGTCCACCAGCTCCTGCACATAGGAGTGGTCGTGGGTGAGCTGGGTGAGTCTGCCGTCCCGGACGAGGTAGGCCCGGGAGTCGCCTGCGTGGCAGATAAAGGCGTTGCCGCCCCGCACGAGGGCGCAGACCGCCGTGGTACCCATGCCCGCCAGCTCCTCCTCCCGGGAGGCTTTCTGGAAGACGAAGCGGTTGGCGCCCGTGAGCGCCCGCTTCAAAAACTTTTCCTCGTCGCCGGGCAGGCACTGGGCGTACTGCTCGTGGAAGCTGTGCTCGATGACGTCGCAGGCGCTCATGGAAGCCTCACGGCCTCCCCGCGCACCGCCCATGCCGTCGCACACGAGGCCCCAGGCCGCGTCGCTGTTCAGCTCGCCTGCCCGGTAGTCGTCCTGATTCTCGGAGCGGACGCTGCCGACGTCTGTTTTTCCTGCAAGTTTCATAGGATTCTCCTTCTCAAACTTTGCCGTTCATCTCGTCGCGGCGGAGCTGGCCGCAGGCAGCGCTGATCTCGCTGCCCAGACGGCGGCGGACGGTGGCGTTGACGCCGAGGCTTTCCAGCTTCTGCTGGAAGCGCCGGACGTTGGCGGCGTCGGTAGCCGAATAAGGGCTGCCGTCCACCGGGTTGATGGGGATGAGGTTGACGTGAGCGCCCATCCCCCGGATGAGGTCGGCCAGCTGTCTGGCGCAGGCGTCGGAGTCGTTGACGCCCCGCACCATGGAGTACTCGAAGCTCACTCTCCGGCCCGTCGTCTCCTGATACCGGCGCACGGCCTGCATCAGCACCTCCACGGGGTAGGCATCGTTCACGGGCATCATGCCGCTGCGGATGTCGTTGTTGGGGGCGTGGAGAGAGACGGAGAGGGTGAGCTGGAGCTTCTTCTCGGCCAGCTGGTCGATCTTCGGCACGAGGCCGCAGGTGGAGAGGCTGATGTTCCGCATCCCGATGTTCACGCCCTCGGGGGACGAGATGTTCTCGAGAAAGCGCATGACTTCGTCGAAATTATCCAGCGGCTCCCCGATGCCCATCAGCACGATGTGGGAGATGCGCTCCCCGATGTCCTTCTGGGCGGTGTAAATTTCGGAGCATATCTCGCCCGCCTCGAGGTTGCGCACCCGGCCCGCCTGGGTCGAGGCGCAGAAGCGGCAGCCCATCCGGCAGCCCACCTGAGTGGACACGCAGACCGTGTTGCCGTAGTGGTAGCGCATGACGACGGTCTCGATGCAGTTGCCGTCGGCCATCCGCAGCAGGTACTTCACGGTGCCGTCCTTGGCCTCCTGCCGCCGCTCGATGATGGGCGCGGCGATGTAAAATGCCTCCTCGAGCTTTGCCAGCAGGGCTTTGGGCTGGTCGGTCATGGCCGAAAAGTCGGTCACGAGCTTCTGGTGGACCCAGTGGAAGATCTGTTTCGCCCGGAAGCCGGGCTGGCCCATCGCTTTCAGCTCCACTGTCAGCTGTTCCAGCGTCAGGGAGGATATACAGCGTTTAGTCTCCATGAAAATCTCCTTTTGTCAGGAATCACGTTTCTGCATCGCGCAGAGGAAAAAGCCGTCCATGCCGGTGCGGGTGGGAACGGAAAGCGCACCCCAGTCCCCCACCGTCATCCCGGCCGGGAAGCGGACGTCCGGCGTCACCACCCGGAACTCCGGGTGTCGGCCCACGAAGGCCCGCACCTGCTCTTCGTTCTCGGCAGGGTCGATGGTGCAGGTGGAGTAGACCAGACGCCCGCCCTCTTTCAGGTGGGCGGCGGCTGTATCCAGAATGGCCGACTGGGTGGCCAATAATTCATCGTGACGCGCTTTTTCGAGGGTCTTGTAGCGGATGTCCGGCTTCTTGGCGAGGATGCCGAGGCCGCTGCAGGGGGCGTCTACCAAAATAGCATCCGCCATGGGTAGGTCGGCATCCGGCTTTGTGCCGTCGGAGACGCGGGGTTCCACGTTCCGGAATCCCATCCGCTCCACGGCCTTGCGGATAAGCTGGACGCGGTTCTCGCTGACGTCGCAGCTCACCAGCCGCCCTTCGTCCTGCATCTCCTCGATGAGGAGCAGGCTCTTGCCGCCGGGGGCGGCGCAGAGGTCGAGGACGGTATCGCCGGGCTTTGCCTCCACACAGAGGGCGGCAAGCTGGCTGGCCTGCCCCTCCACGTGGAAATATCCGTCCCGGAAAAGCCCGCTCTCCGCCGGGCTCCCCTCGAAGCGGGCCAAGACGCTGCCCGGCAGGAGGCCCGGGGCGGCGGTCTTCGCGCCCGAGGCCAGCAGCTTTTCGCAGAGGGCTTCCGGCGTCCCTTTCAGGGGGTTGGCCCGCAGGCTGGTCAGGCCGCCGTCGGCGGTGTGGGTCAGGATGTCCAGCGCCTCGTCGGGGTAGTGTTCGTGGAGGAACGCTGCCACGTCCCGGCCCGCCGAGCCCAGCACCATCAGCCGCTCCACCTCGTCGGCAAAGACGGCAGAGCCGAGGTCATAGCCGATGGCCCGGCGCAGCACGGCGTTCACGAGGCCGGAGGCGCTGGCTTTCCGGAAGGTGCGAGTCAGCTTGACGGCCTCATTGACCGCCGCCGAAGCAGGCACCTGCATATAGCGGGCCTGCGCCAGCGCGGCGCGGAGGATCTCCCGCACCTGCGGGTCGAGCTTGGCGAGCCCTTTGGGCAAAAACTGGCTCAGGATATAGTCCAGCGTTCCCTGATGTTCCAGCACGGTGTAAAATATCGCGCTGGCAAATGCTTTCTCGCGGCCTTCCAGCTTCTGGCGGCGCAGCTCTGCGTCGAGGATGAGGTTCGAAAAACCGTCCTGCTCCTGCCGCACCAGCGCCGCCACCGCCGCCGCGCGGGGGTTCGGGCCGCTCACAGGCTGTCCCCCGCCTTGAGGCGGAGACCGGCGGCGAAGGAGGTGCCGTCCATGGGCTTCTTGCCCTCCGGCACGACGTGCAAAAGCTGGACAGCGCCCTCACCGCAGGCCACGGTCAGGGGCTTGGTGGCGAGGACAGTGCCAGCGGCTTCGCCGTGGCTTTCCGCGACGCGGCACTCCATCACCTTGACCTTCTTGCCGCCCGCCGTCACGAACCATGCCCCGGGCCACGGGTTCATGCCCCGCACCCAGTTGTGGATGTGGTCGGCGCTGTCGGTCAGATGGAACTCGGCCATCTCCTTGCTCAGCATGGGGGCGGTGGAGGCGTTCTCGTGGGCCTGAGGCTCTGCCTTGAGCGTACCAGCTTCGATGGCAGGCAGGGTCTCACAGAGCACCCGTGCGCCCACGGCAGTGACCCGGTCGAACAGCTGGCCGCTGGTCTCCTCGGGGTCGATTTTGATTCTCTCGCAGGCCAGCACGTCGCCGGTGTCCAGCCCCTCGTCCATCTGCATGATGGAGACGCCCGTCTCGGCGTCGCCGTTCAGCACCGCCCACTGCACGGGGGCGCTGCCCCGGTATTTCGGCAGCAGGGAGACGTGGAGGTTGATGCAGCCATATTTCGGCGCTTCCAGCACCGATCTGGGCAGGATGCAGCCGTAGGCCACCACGACGATGAGCTCAGGAGCCAGCGCGCGGATGTTCTCGTCCTCGCCGCCGTCACGCAGGGTGCGGGGCTGAAAGACGGGGGTGCCGTGGGCCAGCGCCACTTCCTTCACCGGGGGTGCGGTGAGCACCTGCTTGCGGCCCACGGGCTTATCGCGCCGGGTGTAGACCGCGCAGATGTCGTGGCCCGCCTCATACAGGGCTTTCAGGCAGTCCGCCGCAATATCCGGCGTCCCCATGAACAGAATGCGCATCAGTCGTTCTCCTTCTTCTTGGCGGCAGCGGCGCGGCCCTCCTCGGTGTCCTCATAGAAGAACTCGCTGGACTCCATGATGGTGATGCCGTCCAGATGGTCGTTCTCGTGCTGGATGCAGCGGGCCAGCAGGTCCTCGGCTTCCAGCTCGAACCACTCGCCGTGGCGGTCCTGTGCGCGGACCTTGACGGCCACGGGGCGGGTCACGGCGCCGTTGTGGCCCGGGAAGGACAGGCAGCCCTCGTAGGCGGTCTCCTCGTCCTCAGACACGGCGAGGATCTCGGGGTTGACGAAGTCGATGAACTTGTACTCGTAGTTTTCGGGAATTTCTTCCGGGGCGTCGGTGGTGTCCCACACCACGAAGACGCGGCGCAGCATCCCCACCTGCGGGCCTGCGAGACCCACGCCGTCGGCGGCGATCATCGTCTCGCGCATATCGTCCAGCAGGGTAGCCAGACGGTCATCGAAGTTGGTCACGGGGCGGCAGACCTTGTTCAGGATGGGGTCGCCCTCTTTTACAATGTTGCGGATAGCCATGAAGTATACCTCCAAATAATCTTATCAAATATCACCGTCAGAATGCATATCCACCACCACGGTGGCCTTGCTGGGCAGCTTTTCCTGCTCGTAGAGGCCGAGGGTCTGGCGGACAAGGTCGCGGAAGCGTTTGTCGGCGCGGCACTTGATGGTGAGCTTGTAGCGGTAGTTCTCGTTGATCTTTTCGATGTTGCCGGGGGTGGGGCCAAGCACCCGGAGGGGCAAGTCCGGCTGCTGCGCGGCCTGACGGCCTAAGAGGGCCGAGAACCGGGCGGCAGCCCGGGCCACCTCGATCTCCTTCGGGCCGGAGAAGCCCACGACGCAGAGCCCGCAGAAGGGCGGGTAGAGGCCCAGTTTGCGGTAGGCGATCTCCTGCTCGAAGAAGGCGTCGTAGTCCTGCGCGGCGGCGAGGTTGAGGACGGGGTTGTCGGGGTCGGTGGTCTGGATGATGGCGAAGCCCGGGTCTTTCGCCCGGCCGGAGCGCCCCACCACCTGGGTGATGAGGCTGAACACCGTCTCGTAGGCCCGAAACCCCTGCGCAAAGAGCAGCGAGTCGATGCCGAGGACGCCCACGAGGGTCACGTCCTCGAAATCGAGGCCCTTGGCCACCATCTGCGTCCCCACCATGATGTCGTACTCATGCCGGGCGAACTTCGCCAGCAGCTTTTCGTGGGCGTCTTTGGCGGCGGTGGAGTCCTGGTCCATCCGCAGCACTCTTGCCTCCGGGAAGAGCTGGGCCAGCTCCTCCTCGGCCTTCTGGGTGCCGAAGCCCCGGTAGAGCAGCTTGCCGCCGCAGGCGGGGCAGGTCTTGGGGGGCGGGTCGAGCTGGGTGCCGCAGTAGTGGCAGAGCAGCTTATGGCCCGCCTTGTGGTAGACCATGGGGACGCTGCACTTGGGGCATTTCAGCACCTCGCGGCAGTCGTCGCACTGGGCCATGGTCTGGTAGCCGCGGCGGTTGAGCAGCAGGATGGTCTGCTTGCCCGCGTCGAGGTTGCGCCGGATGGCGTCCTCCATGGCAAGGCTGATCTCCCTCGGGTTGCCCGAGGCCAGCTCTGCCCGCATATCCACGATCTGGACGCTGGGCAGCGGGTTGCCGCCGTAGCGCTGGGTGAGCCGGACGAGCTGGGTGCGGCCATTCTGGGCGGCGTAAAAGCTCTCGGTGCTGGGGGTAGCGCTGGCCAGAAGGAGCAGGGAGCCGTTCTCCGCCGCGCGCTGCCGGGCCACCTCGTGGGCGGCATACCGGGGCGCAGACTCGGAGCGGTAGGTGTGCTCCTGCTCCTCGTCGATGATGACGAGGCCGATGTTTTCCAGCGGGGCAAAGACGGCGCTCCGGGTCCCCACCACGATGTCGGCGCCGCCGTCCTGTATCATCTGCCATTGGAGCAGACGTTCGGTGTGGTTCAGCGCCGAGTGCTGGACGGCCACCCGCCGCCCGAACCGGCTCTTGAGGCGGAGGATCATCTGAGGCGTCAGGCTGATCTCCGGCACCAGCACGAGGGCGCGGCGGCCCAGCGCCAGACACCGCTCGATGAGCTTCAGGAACACCAGCGTCTTGCCGCTGCCGGTGACGCCGTAGAGCAGCGCCGAGTGGGGGGCGGTGTCTTCGAGGCCGGGCAGCAGGGCGTCATAGGCCGCCTGCTGCTCTGCCGTCAGGGTGATGGGCTCGTTTTTCAGCGGGATAGACGAATACAGGTCGATGGATTTGTTCACCTTGCTGCATTCGACGACGCCCTTGGCGCAGAGGTTGTCCAGCACGGCTTTGGTGATGCCGTGGGCCTCCATCTCGTTCTGGGTGCGCTCTCCCCCGCTCAGCAGGGCCACGGCCGCCAGCTGCTTGGCCGTGGGTCTGGGCTTTTGCTGCAAAGCCCCCACCAGCTTATAGCTGTTCTCGGTGTGGCGGGTGAGCTGCTTTTGGAGCACCGGCGTCACGCCGTCCGCCGCGAGGGCGGGCTTATACTGCGCCCCATAGGGGATGACCGCCTTGACGGCCTCGTAGTAGGTGCAGAAGGTGCGCTCCTTGAGGAAATGCACCAGCCGCAGCAGCTCCGGCGTCAGGCAGGCCGAGGCGGGAGCTACGTCGAAGAGGTACTTGAGCTTTGCATGCTCCGGTTCTTCGTCGCAGGCCAGCACCACGCCCATCCGGGCCTTGCTCCCCCGCCCGAACGGCACCAGCACCATGCTGCCGAGGCGGACGGCCTCCTGCTGGTCGGGCATGACGGCGTAGGTATAGAGTTTGTCGAAGTGGAAGGTCGCGTTGCTCACGGCAACGCCTACCGTTTTTGGCATTCGCGGCTCCTTGTTATCTGTCGAGGCCGGCCCGCTGGCGGATGATGCCGTAGAGCTTCTCAGCGCAGGCGTCCACCTCGTCGTTCACGAGGGTGAGGGTGAACTTCTCCTGCTCGGCCAGCTCCTTCTTTGCGGTGTCGAGGCGCTCGAGGATGCTGGCTTCCGTCTCGGTGCCGCGGCCCCGGAGGCGGCGTTCCAGCTCCTCCACGGAGGGCGGCAGCAGGAAGATGGTGGTAGCCCCCGGGAACATCCGGCGGATGTTGGCCGCGCCGTGGACGTCGATGACCAGCACCACCAGCTTGCCCGCCTCGAGGCGCTTATCCACCTCTTCGCGGAGGGTGCCGTAGTAGTTGCCGTTGTAGAAGTTGTGCTCCACCACCTGGTCGGTGTCGATGAGGTGCTGGAACTGCTCCCGGGTGCGGTAGTAGTAGTCCACGCCCTCCTGCTCGCCGGGGCGGGGTGCGCGGGTGGTGGCGGAGACGGTCTTTTCGATCTCGGGGTGGGCCTCGCGCAGGGCCTTGACCACACTATCCTTGCCGGTACCGGCGGCACCGGAGACGACAAACAGGTACTTTTCGTTTTCCATTTTTTACTGCTCCTCTGTCGATTTTCCTTCCGGCTGGCCCGCAGCGCGGCTTGCCACCGTCTCAGGCGTCAGGGCCGAAAGGACTACATGGTCGGAGTCCATGATGAGCACGGCCCGGGTGCTGCGGCCATAGGACGCATCAATGAGCATCCCCCGCTCCCGCGCCTCCTTCACCAGACGCTTGACCGGCGCAGAGTCGGGGCTGACGACGGCCACCACCCGCCCTGCGCTGACCAGATTGCCAAAGCCGATGTTGATGAGCTTCATCTGAACTCCTCCGTACTGTTTTTATTCGAGGTTCTGGATCTGTTCGCGGATCTTCTCGATCTCCGCCTTCATGTCCACCACCGTGCGGGTGATGTCCAGGTCCTGACACTTGGAGCCGATGGTGTTGGTCTCACGGTTCAGCTCCTGGGTCAGGAAGTCCAGCTTCCGGCCCACCGGCTCGTCCAGCTCCAGAATGGAGCGGTACTGGGCGATGTGGCTGCGCAGACGGACGGTCTCCTCGTCCACGGCGGTCTTGTCGCCGAAGATGGCGGCCTCCGTCAGGACGCGGGCGTCGTCGATGCTGCGGTCCTCGAGGATGGTCTTGAGCTTCTCGTAGAGGCGGCTGGTGTAGGCTTCGACGCGGCCTGCGCTCAGGGTCTCCACCCTGCCCACCCGCTCCTCGAGGAAGCACAGGCGGCTCTCCACGTCGGCCTTCATCTTGGCGCCCTCGGCGGCGCGCATGGCGATGAAGTTGTCCAGCGCCTGAGCCGTCACGGCGGAGACGTCGGCCCAGAGCTGTTCCTCATCCACGTCGGCGTGGCGGGTGGCCAGCACGTCCGGGAAGCGGGTCAGCGTCGAGACGGTGACGTCGTTCTTGATGCAGAGCTTCTCCGAAAGGTTCCGCAGGGCCTTCTGGTAGCTGCGGGCCAGCTCCATGTTGACGGTCACTTCTGCGTCGGCGGCCTCCACGTTCTGGATGGTCATGCTCAGCTCGACCTTGCCGCGGGTGACCCGCTCGTTGAGCTGCTTTTTCAGGCGGCTGTCCATGTAGCTGCAGCTGCGGGGGATGCGGGACGAATACTCGAAATACCGGGAGTTGACGCTGCGCAGCTCGACCGTGATCTCGCGGCCATTCAATACAGCAGTCCCCCGGCCAAAACCGGTCATGCTCAGGATCATATGCTCCACGTTTCCTCTCTGTTGATGGGTGGATATGCGGACAAATTACGGTATATGTATCCGCGTTTGGGTATACAGGCCCATGTTACGATACATATGTTATTATTCTACTCTGATGGCCGCTTTTTTGCAAGTCAAAAAGCACAGAAATACTCCTCAGGCCTACCTTCGTACAACCTCTCAGTCTCACTTCGTTCGACAGCTCCCCTGGTAGGGGAGCCTCTGGCGAAACCGTTCACTTTGCGGGGACTGCCAAGGCCTCCCCTACTAGGGGAGGTGGCATCGCGGAGCGATGACGGAGAGGTTGTACTTCGCAGCAGCTTTTGTCCAAGAGCGCAAAAAGCCCCCCGCATCTCTGCGGGGGGCCTGAAAAGCCTTATGCTGTTTTATCAGACGGGGTGAGACTTGTTTGCAAAATCTGCATGGTCTGCATCCACGCCCTGAGCCTTGGCGTTGCGCTTCTCGAAGAACTTGGGCGCGACCTGCGGGAACATGGCGTAGGTCAGGACGTCCTCTTCCTGAGTAGCCCACTTTGCAGCCTCTGCCTTCAGCTTGTCCATCTCGGGAGCGAGGGTGTCGGCAAAGCGGCAGGTGATGGGCTGCTCGTCGCCCAGGATCTTCTTGGTGAACTCGGGCTTGATGGGAGCGGGAGTCTTGCCGTAGTCGCCGTGGACCAGACCCTTGAACTCCTTGGTGACCATCTTGTAGCGCTCGCCCAGGATGACGTTGAACACAGCCTGCGTGCCAACGATCTGGCTGGTGGGGGTGACCAGCGGAGGATAGCCTGCGTCCTCACGAACGCGGGGGATCTCAGCCAGCACTTCGTCCAGCTTGTCTTCCTTGCCGGCATCCTTCAGCTGCTTGAGCATGTTGGAGAACATGCCGCCCGGCACCTGATACAGCAGGGTGTTGGCGTCCACGCCCAGAGACTTGGGGCTGATCTGGCCGTTGGCGATGTACTTCTCGCGCAGCTTTGCAAAGTATGCGCGCACGACGTTCAGCTGCTTGAGGTCGAGGCCGGTGTCGTAATCGGTGCCCTGCAGGGCTGCGACGAGGCTCTCGGTAGCCATGTGGCTGGTGCCGCCGCTCAGGGGGCTCATGGCGGTATCGACGATGTCAGCACCGGCCTCGATGCCCTTCAGCAGGGACATGGAAGCCAGACCGGCAGTGTAGTGGCTGTGGATGTCCACAGGGATGGACAGGGTGTTCTTCAGCTCCTTGACCAGCTCGTAGCAGGTGTAGGGAGTCAGCAGACCGGCCATGTCCTTGATGCAGATGGAGTTTGCGCCCATCTCTTCCAGAGTCTTTGCGTACTTGACGTAGTACTCGTTGTTGTGGACAGGGCTCAGGGTGTAGCTGATGCAGCCCTGAACGTGTGCGCCTTCCTTGTTGGCAGACTTGATGGCGGTCTGCAGGTTGCGGGGGTCGTTCAGTGCGTCGAAGATGCGGATGACGTCGATGCCGTTTGCAACGGACTTCTTCACGAAGTACTCGACGGCGTCGTCAGCGTAGGGGCGGTAGCCCAGCATGTTCTGGCCGCGGAACAGCATCTGCAGCTTCTGGTGGGGCAGCTCCTTGCGCAGGATGCGCAGACGCTCCCAGGGGTCCTCATCGAGGAAGCGGATGCAGCTGTCGAAAGTCGCACCGCCCCAGCACTCGACGGAGAAGTAAGGGATCTTGTCCATCTCGGGCAGGATGGGACGCATATCGTCCATCGTCATACGGGTGGCCAGCAGGGACTGGTGGGCATCGCGCAGGACGACTTCCGTGATCTTGATGGGCTTTTTAGCCATTGTTGTCACCTCTCTCTTAGTTCATGGAAACCAGAGTGTCACCGGAGTTGACGGTGTCGCCCTTATGGACATTGATGGAAGCAACGGTGCC
>ERZ1034952.1118-NODE-1118-length-22633-cov-5.005359_pt1 | contig 22633 bp, 20 predicted proteins | sample MGYA00520625_ERZ1034952 | MGnify/ENA primary metagenome ERZ1034952 (study PRJEB33766, sample SAMN09781773) | gut metagenome | biome: gut microbiome | host: Homo sapiens | place: Madagascar | study: EMG produced TPA metagenomics assembly of the PRJNA485056 data... | reverse complement strand
GACTACACGCTCGAAGAATTCCAGAAGGTCATGCGCCTCAACGTTGAAGCGACCTTCGTGTGTTCGCAGGCTGCTGCTCGCATCATGATCGAACAAGGAACAGGTGGTGCGATCATCAATACTTCTTCGATGGTGAGCATCTACGGTCAGCCTGCTGGATGCGCTTATCCCACCTCGAAGTTCGCAGTGAATGGCCTCACCAAGTCACTCGCGCGCGAACTCGCGCCGCACAAGATTCGTGTGAATGCAGTAGCCCCTGGCGTTACGCATACCGATATGGTCGATGCGCTGCCTCGCGAGGTCATCGAGCCGCTCATCAAGACCATCCCACTCGGACGCATGGGCGAGCCTGAAGACATCGCGAACGCGTTTGCCTTCCTTGCATCCGACGAGGCAAGCTACATTTCTGGCGACGTGCTTTCCGTGGACGGCCTTTCTCGCTCGTAATTCGCAGCACAACATATCGCGACCACAGAAGCGGGTGCAGCACGAAGCTGTCCCGCTTCTTTTGTTTCGTGGGTGCACTAGGCGCTACGATCGACCTCGAAGATGAAAAACTACCGAGTAATTTGTCTTTTTTTGCCATAAGGGATGGAGGCATGTCGAATCACCCGGCCTCTAGCACGCAGCCGTGAGGTATAGTTAAGACAAACTACTAAAGGAGTTCATACATGCAAGATATATTCACCTTGAAAAATGGTGTAGAGATGCCGCGCATCGGGTTCGGTACCTATAACACCTCGGACGAAGAGGCATGCCGCGTGGTATGCGATGCCGTTGAGGTTGGTTATCGCCTGATCGATACCGCAGCCATCTACGAGAACGAAACCGGCATCGGGCGTGCGCTTGCAACGTGTAGCGTGCCGCGCGAAGAGCTCTTCATCACGTCGAAAGTTTGGAATACGCATCGTGGATACGACAAGACCATGGAATCGTTCAATGCATCGTGTGAACGCTTGAGCGTGGACTATCTCGACCTTTTCCTCATCCACTGGCCTGCGAACGAAAAGCAGTTCGGCGCCGAAGCCGAGGCCATCAATGCGGATACCTGGCGCGCTCTCGAAGATCTCTACAAGAACGGCGCTGTGCGCGCGATCGGGCTTTCGAACTTCAAACCGCATCACATCGAAGCGCTCTTGAAGCATGCCGAGATCGAACCGATGGTCGATCAGATCGAGTTCTATCCTGGGCGCATTCAAACAGAAACGCTCGAGTACTGCCTTGAGCGCGACCTGGTAGTTGAAGCGTGGAGCCCGCTTGGACGCGGCAAGACCCTTACAAACGAAGCGATCGCAGAGATCGGCGCGCGTTATGGAAAATCGAACGCGCAGGTGTGCTTGCGGTGGCTTATCCAGCTCGGCATGCTTCCCCTTCCTAAGTCAGGAAACATTGAGCGCATGAAACAAAACCTCGAAGTCTTCGACTTTGAACTCACTCCTGAAGAAATGGCGGTCATTTCCGCACAGGAGAACCCCACAGGGCGCTTCTGGGATGCGGATGAGATCGACTTCTAAGATTTACCACTTTGCCCTATTGCAATACCTCACTTTTCCGAAAACAAAAAGAAGCCCGAGCACATTGCCCGGGCTTCTTCGTCTCTTGGAAGGTAGGTGCTACCCTTAGTTGCCCATGGAATTCATGACGCTCGAAGGGAACAGCGCTTCCTGCAGCGCTACACCCGCGCTGTTTGAAAGCTGCCACTTGCCATCCTTCTTTACCACATCAAGCTCAACCGTATCGGTCTCGGTAGTCGGAAGGTCCTTGATCGTATCGAGAACCAGCTTACCGATTGCCTGATTCATTTCCTGAGTGGTCATGCTGGTGAAAGAGCTATCTTTCGCAAGATTCTGAGCTGCCTCAACCAATGCACTCTGGAACTTCGTCAAGTCTTTCGCAGTAAGCTTCACGCCAACAACTGCCTTGTCGCCGTCAACCTTAACGCTTTCGATCTTGTAATCAAAACCATTGAACACTGCTTCATACGCATCAGTTGCAGAAATGCCATACGTGCTCAATGCTTGGAACTCACTCGAATCACCTGCGATCGCTTCGATCGTTTCAGTGTCGGAATTCTTAACCGCATCAAGCTCGGTCGTAACAACATTTCGGACTGCCTCTTCGCTGTTTTCAGCGCACCCTGCAAGGAACACACAGCAGCAGGCAATCACTGCAGCAAAAAGCGCAATGATGCCCTTTTGTGCCCATGACCACGAAGTTTTCTCCATGGCTACTCCTCTCGTCGATTTTTATGTGCCTGTAATTGTAGCAACATTTCAGGCAATGTACGGCGTAATAGCTCGATATAACCCATTGTCTTTTCATTGTTATTTAAGGCACTTTGCCTTGACAACAATAGACTCTAGCGCTCTTCTAGCGAACGAGCTTCCATGTTTTGTTCAGGGCAAATGCTTCAATACCTTTAAGGTACGGCTTTTCGTTTTCTGGTAACGCCGCTCGTGCGAGATCGAAGAGCAATTCGATCCAGACGCGCAAGCTCTTTGCCTTTTCGCCATAGAAACGCGCTTCATACCCACGCGAACGAATCGCATCGATCGCATCTTCCACTGCTCGCTCATCAAGCGGCCAGATATCTTCGCCTTGAGTATCTTTTCGAACACCAAACTCCTGCTCGAGCGCGCGCATGCTCTCCTCACTATAAAAGAGTCCCTTTATGAGCGCGGCATAACCCGTCAGATACTCCTGCGGCAGTGAATCCGCTGGACGGATCTCAACAAAACGCTTCAAGCGCACATCGGGCCAGAACATAGAAATAAGATGCTCGATATCAGCCTTCGTCATAGCGGTATTCTTGTAGATCTCAGCCGCGCTGCGCGCAGACTCCGCCTGTTCTACGGTGGTTCCATCCGGCTGTTTCGCATTGATAAAAATGGGCGATGTCGAAAGCAACCAATCAGCATATGCTCCGAACCCGAACCCTGGCTTGAAAACACCTGGCACCACACCACAACGATCGTCATCGACGTTGCGCCATACCGCTAGGCGAACGAGCGGATAAGCACCTACCTCACGCTCATAGACCGCCACGTTGTCCGCTATCGCGCCAAGGATCGGAGCGAGCGCGCTTGCGATGCGCATCTTACGCACGGCATCTGCTTCGCTGGTGTAATCGATCGAGACCTGCGTGGAAGCCGAAGCGCGCATCATGCGCAAACCGAGCGTTCCCAGGTCTGCAAAATGCTTGTCCATCAGGCGATACCGTTCTTTGGGAATGAGGGTGAGCTCTTCTGCCTTGCGCGTAGGATGGTAGCCTGCATTCACCAGCTTCGCCCCATGCACAGAAAGGTACGGATCGATCGCAGCACGAAAGTGCTCGTAGGCAGCTTCGATCCGCGCAACTTCGGAAAACGGCGCGATCGAGATCTCTATCTGAGAAGAGGGTTCGAGCGTGATCGATGCCTCTTCATTGGCACACCCGATCAGTTCGCCTTCTGAATTCTGATAGATGATCGGATAGGTGGAAAGCAGATGTTCCAGCACCTCATGCACTCCGGGAATAGAGCCTTGCGCGACATAGGTAAAAGGGGTTCCGTCGCTGGTCACAATGATGAAATGCTCAACTTCGACACCGAGTTTTTGATCGTTATCCTTCGATCCCGATTCGAAATAGGCGATGAGTGATGAACGATTCTTTTCAGCTTCCGTCATAGTTTCCCCTTACGCAATTCAGAAAAAGTTCAAATTTTTGTAAGTTAGCTCTTCATATTACATCAGATATTTTTCAAGTTTTATTGAGGTTCGACTTTCACACTAAAGCGTAAACAAGCATTCCACCCTGAGTGAAGGAAGTTCTTATGCCTCTTTTTGGTTCGTCACTTCAGCTCCACACCTTCTTGCGATCATCTGCGCAAACGCAGGTTGCTTCTCGCCGCTGCCATCCGCACGCTGAACGCGAAAGACGCCCTTGGCGAACAAAACGATTCGTGCACTTTTTCATGGCGCTCTGCCTAGGAGCATGCCTTGCCTGCCTGGCCTTGCCAGGAATCGCTTCCCCTGCGAAGGCTGATGAAGCGCACCCTTCTGCGGCTCGCATACTCTATCATTTTGCCGAGCCTGATCAGATAGAGCCGAACGTGCCATTCGCTGATCGGGCTATCGATCTCACCTCTGTTAACTCAGGCGAAAGGTGGTGCGATAACGAGCATGCCTATATCCGCGCAAACTGCCATCCCGCCCTTCTTCCCACCTCAAGCGATGAAGGACGCTTTCGCGTGCTCAAAGACTATGCGAGCACAAGCGAAATGGGAAAAGGTACGCAGGATATCACAAGTGAGGCAACCTATAACGCCGAAGAGGGCATCATAGAGCTTCCCGCTCACTACGCCGAGGACGACCTCACTGTTGCGTGGTATATGCCGATCGACCAAAAGCGCACCGAGCTTCCCGGGAGCGTGAAGATCGCAAAATCGATCGATGGCGTTGCTTCTGAGAAGACCCTCGAGCAGGTTTTCAGTGCCGATAGTCCCACGATCAACCTCAAACTCTTCGATGACGAAGAGAAGGCCTCGCATGTCGAAACTATTCGCGTTACGCAAGGGGGCAGCGAGCTTTCGCAATATGTCTATCAAAACGGCTCGATCTGCATCAGCGCTTCGCCACTCGGAGGAGCGATCGAGATCGTGTTGGACGATGGGAACGAGACACAGGCGCAAGGCGAAGACCAGGAGAGCGCTTTCAATACCGAACCTCCCCTGCTCAGCCTTTTCAGTGCCGCAAATCCTGTAGTTGGCGAGCGCTTTTCTCTCGATGCCGATTCTGCGCTCATCCGCACGTGTGAACCAGGCGGCAATATGGCAGCAGTAATGGGATGGCCCGAGAAGAGCGGCACCTATGGCTTTGCAGTGCACTTCAACCATTGCGTCAATCCTGAGGTCGTTAATGCTGATCAAAACCATGTTGCCCCGGGTGGTACCGTTCATACCCCTGGTGGAGGCTCCTACGACTACAGCTATGTAAGAGGCATGCATTTCGCCTGGGGCGATTGCGGTGGAAACGTCGACAACAACGGTGCCGGAGAACCGAAAGTACAGAGCGGCTGGGTCGAAGTAACCGCGGTCGATTATGCCACTCAAACAGTGAACTATCGATTCTTCCTAGACGTTTGCTCCGATATCGACGGGCACAACATGCAGAACATCGTGGGCACCTTTCAAGTTCACGAAGATCTTGTTGGATATCTCAAATTGAACAAGCAAAGCATACTGTCTGATATTTCGAACAATAATCCTTGCTATTCGCTTGCAGGAGCAAAGTATGGTATCTACGGAGACGAAGCTTGTACCGATCTTGAACAAATGCTCACTACCGATGCACAAGGATGCGTACGATCGAAAGCACTTCCCGTCGGCACCTATTACATAAAAGAACTTTCAACTCCGGATGGTTTTGCACTCGATTCTAGCGTTCATGAGGCAACCGTTTCAGCTGGTAAAACGAATGAGGTAACGCTTAACGAAGTGGCTCAAAACGATCCAACCCCCATCCTGCTTGCCAAGCACGATTCCGACTACGTCTACAATGACAGCTACAACAACATTCAAGGAGGCGCAAGTTCATTCGCAGGCGCAGAATTCACGATTCGCTTCTTCCCTACCCTTGAACACGATTACAGCAAAGTAGACCCTCTGCGCACTTGGATCGTGGAAACTGACGAGCATGGCTTGGTCGACTTACGCAAAGGCGATGGTTGCAAAATAAGCGGCGATGATTTCTTCTATGACACCACAGGCGTGATCACACTACCGATAGGAACGTATGAGATCCGTGAAACAAAAGCACCGACTGGCTACAAGATCAATGAGTCAGCCGTCGTGCGGACGGTCACTGGATGCGCGAACAGCGCGGAAGCGGTCTCAAGCTACAATACCCCGATCATCGTTGACAACATCATGCGCGGTGGTCTTGAGCTTGAAAAGCGCGATGCGGAATCGGGACTACAAAGCGCTCTCGGCTCAGGCACGTTGGAGAACACCACCTTCACTATCACCAACAACAATAGCCACGAGGTCAAAGTCGATGGTATCTTCTATCAGCCAGGAGAAGTATGCGCCACGCTCGTTGCAAAGGAAGGTAAAGCAGCACTCGCACCTACCACCCTGCCCTACGGCGAATACATGCTCACCGAAGTAAGCGCAGGCGACGGGTACAACCTTTCGGATGGCGACCCGCGGCCGTTCAGCATAACTGCCGACGGACAGATCGTTCGCTTTTCCGACAGTGCTGAAGGCACGCATGAACCGGCATTCAAGAATTTCGTGAAACGCGGTGACCTCAATTTCATCAAAGTTCGCGAGACGAACAATGAGCGTCTGGCCGACGTGCCGTTCAAGATAACGTCGCAAACCACCGGTGAAGCGCATGTGGTCGTCACCGATGCCAATGGAGAGATCGACACTTCTTCGGCTTTCGTGAAGCATACGCACGAGACCAACGCGAACGACGAAGAGGAAGGGCGCAAAGCTGGCCGCGGCGTGTGGTTCGGCAAAGCGAGCGACACCTTCACCACTGAAGCGCGTGATGAACTGGGCGCTCTGCCCTACGACACCTATACGCTCGAAGAGCTTCCGTGCGCTGCTAACGAAGGACTCGAGCTCGTAACCACCACGTTCTCGATCTATCGCGAACAGCAGCGCCTTGATTTCGGCGTGATCGAAGACCACGATCCCGCGCAGCCCTGGATCGTTACCACCGCTTCCGACGCGAACGATCACGACAAGCTCGTGAACATCGCGCAAGAAGGAGCGATCAACGACCACGTGCGCTATGGAAATCTTGAAGCTAACAGCGTATACACTCTACGCGCAACACTCGTGGACCCTGAAACAGGAAGCCAGCTTGAAGGTGCTGCAGGCGAAACAACGTTCACCCCGAGCGCATCGAGCGGCACAACCGAGGTGAAGATCCCTCTCGATGGTCTTGCAGAAACGCCTCAGGATGTTGTCGTATACGAGACGCTCCTGAAAGACGATGCGGTCATCCTCGAGCACCACGAACGAGACAACAGCGAACAAACCGTGTCGACCACAAAGCCACGCATCGCAACGACCGCGCTCGATGAGAGCGATGGCGATCATGAGATATTGAACGATGCCGAAGTGCACGTGATTGACACCGTAGCGCTCGAGAACCTCAGTCCGAACAAACCATACCGCGTTATGGGGACGCTCATGAAAAAAGAGGTTGACGAACAAGGCGAGGTCCAGGCCATCCCGCTAACCGACGATGCAGACACTGCTATCTCGAGTGAAACCACCTTCACCCCGCAGGCAGAGCACGGCTCGATCGAGGTCTCTTTCAACTTCAATGCAAGCGCACTTGAACCAGGAACGGAGCTAGTCGTCTATGAAAAGCTCCTGTGCGATGAATCCGAGATCGCCACGCATGAAGACCCCGAAGACGAGAATCAGACCGTGCGCGTCGTTGTTCCCGAAGAGCCTCCTACGGCATCGAACCCCAATGAGCCCGTTCCTGCTTCCGAAACCCCTACTCCCGAACAAAAGGGTACCTTTGCCAAAACCGGAAGTGCGCTACTACCGCTCCTCATTGCCGCAGGAATTGTCGCGTTTATCGGAATCAGCTTCATCAGAATCTCGTATCTCCATCGTAAGAAAGCCCAATCGATCACCGCTGCCATTGCGGCCAATATGCTCGGTTCATCGGAGAGGATTTCTCAATGAAGCATCGCTTTCTTTGCGCTCAGCAGCGCGCATCGGTCCTCTTCGCTTTCATCAGTACCCTTCTTGCTCTTGTTGCTCTGTTTGCCCCAACAAAGAGTGCAGAGGCAGCAACAACCCAGATCATCAATAGCACCTTCAGCTATGCCATGAAAGAAGTTTATGACTGTTCTGAATCGTGGATCTATCTCGACCTGAACAAGCTCAAAATGGCTAACGGAAACGATTGCAGCAAACACCCTCATAAGTATGTTTGGGCAGCGCTCCCCTCTCATTTCGATAAAGCACAGTTTGGATGGAACTCGAATCAGACATATGACCCTTCAAATACATGGGAAAACGGTGTCGGAGCTCAAGTTGCTAATTGTGTGGAAATCCAACGAGAACTTAACGGCAATTACTATGCAGAACTCACAGCTGGACAAACCGGCACATACATCTACCAAGATATTTCATCCGAGCCGGGAGCCATATACAAATGGTCACTCAGGCATTGCTCAAGATCGAAAACTCATCTCGATTCCATGTCGGTCATGATCGGGTCGCCTTCGTCTCAAGTCGCCCAAAATGCCACACGAACTACTACCAATGGACTAGGAAACAAAACAGGTAGCGTGGGCACGATCATCGCAACACCCTCTTCTGCAAACTACGATAATGAACGATTGCAGAACGTAGATTGGGAAACCTATACGGGAACCTACGTTATTCCAAACGGACAGACAACAACCCGATTCACCTTCAAAGCAATAAGCTCCGCGGGACCTAATGCAGGCAATCTTGTTGATGACATCACCTTCACCCGCTCCTACGGACTTGCCTATGACCTCACCGGCGGCACCTCTTCTGGAATCTACTCCGACCCGAAAGCAAATAACTATGCAGGCTACCACACTGAAGGAAGCACGTTCGACCTCACCACTATTAGGCCCGTCCGTGAAGGTTATACCTTTCTCGGGTGGTCCAAGACGAAACTTGCCGTTATCACCAATCAAAACGCTTTCAACGCTGCTAAACCAAGCTTGATCACTAAGATGACGATGCCCTCGACTGCAACCACCGTCTTTGCTGTATGGGCTAAGAACCCCACCGTAACGTTCATTGGCGCAGAAGGCGAAACTCTTTCGTCTCAAAGAATCAACTTTGGCTCTAAAGCCACCGCTCCCTACACACCATTTCGGACCGGCTATACCTTCATCGATTGGGATCGAAGCTTTTCTGCGGTGTATTCAGATATAACGGTCAAGTCTTTATGGCAGCCGAATTCGTATCGTATCTCTTTCCAGAGCCAGGGAGGAAGCGGAGAGATGCCCGATCAGCAGCTTTTATACGATACTGCTGTGCCCCTTTGCTTCAACCGATATGAGAAAAGTGGCTACCTTTTTGCTGGATGGAATAGCGACCCACAGGGCAATGGAACCACTTTCACCAACGAACAGATAGTCGAAAATCTTGCAACTGCCGAAGGGAGCGTGATCCGTCTTTATGCGCAATGGGAGCCTATCACGTATTTCGTCGCCTTTGAGGCGACGGGCGGAAATGGCACAATGACTGACCAGGAGCTCACCTTTGATCGGCTTGCCTCGCTCAACCCCAATCGGTTTGAACGCGAAGGATTTCACTGGCTCAAGTGGAACAACAGTCCTTTCGTCCCCGACATCTGGTACGACAATGAAGAATTCGTACTGAATCTAGCTGATCGGGCAAATGAAGTTGTTACGCTCTACGCTACTTGGATGGCAAACCGGTGCCTCGTCGTGTTCGAAGAAAACGGCGGCACAGGATCTATGGAAGCGCAATCGTTCGCTTATGACATCGCCGAAACGCTTCATCCCAACACGTTCGAAAAGGAAGGTGCTCACTGGGTTTCATGGAATACCGCACCTGACGGAACAGGAACAAGCTACGAGGACGAACAACTGGTAAAGAACCTCCGCGCAGAAGACAACAGCACGGTCGTTCTCTATGCCCAATGGGAAGATGATGAGCCAGACGAGCCAAAAGAATCCGAAACGCCCCCGCAAGACGAATCGAACAAAAACGGACAGGATCAACCACCAAGCACCACCCCGGAAGAGAATCAGCCTCCCGCTGAAGCAGAACCGCCTGATGATGCTGACGCAGGCGAAGGTGCCAACGATTCCCTAGCACCCACCGAGTCTCAACCCGAGCCAAAACAAGGAGATAAAAACGGCGCAGAGCAACAGGATGAAGCCCACGAAGATAAAGCTAAAGCTCCCCAACAAACAAGCGCTACGAGCAACGATGGACTGTCCACGCCAAAGGCTTCGTTCGACAAGACCGGCGCTGCTACACTCGGCGTCATGTGCGTGGCATTCGTGCTCCTCATTGGCGGAAATGCAATACTCATCATCGGTGCGCACAAACACAAGCGTGCACGCGAGCAGCGCCGTCGCATCTTCCGTTCCTTCATCGACTCATGAGACTACAACGGCGATCAAACAAGCTGATGACAGTAGGCATCGTGCTCGTGCTCGTTGCCTTTGGCTTGTTCAGCAGCTTGTTCTTCATGCAAGCGAATGCGAACATCTCTCCCAATCCAAATGGCATCTCATTCGAACACGACGCTCTTAGCGATACGGAAGATACCTATGATGACTTCGTTGAGGTCGATTGGCAGCACTGGCGCACGGTCAATCCTGACCTTATCGCATGGGTGAATGTTCCTGGAACAGCGATCAACTATCCTATCTTGCGTGGGATGAAGGATGATCCTTCCTTCTACCTCCACCACGATATCCATCGCAATTACAGCATCTTTGGTGCGCCCTATTTGGACACGAGCGCTGATGGCTCTGGCTCTGTCTTGAATGCGATCATCTATGGTCACCACATGGACAACGGCTCGATGTTCAGCGATTTTGCAAAATACTCCGATGAAACTTACGCGCGCGAACATGCTACCATCTGCCTGCAAACACCTGCAGGGAAGCAGCGGTTGAGCGTTGCCTACGTACGTGTCATCAATGGGGATGAGGTCGAAAAGCATACGCGCTTCGCCGATGAAGAAGCCTTTAATGTCTGGTACGAAGATGAGCGCTCAAAAGCCTGCGTCGTGCTCGACACCAGCACCGACCCTCCGTTCGCTGTCACCTTCTGCACTTGCTCGTACCACGAATTCAGCAACGAACGCACCCTCGTTGTATGCACACCTGTCGACTAGGTGACAAACTACCCGGTCGTTCGACACCTTAAAGCGCAGATGTTTTCGATGTGAGTGGTGTGGGGAAACATGTCGACTGGCTGGATAGATTCGAGCCGATAACCCTGTTCGCGCAAGTAGGCAACATCGCGCGCCTGCGTTTTCGGGTTGCAGGAAATGTAGACGATGCGGAGTGGCTGTAAGCGAGCAGTTGCTTGCAAGAACTCGGGGCTGGCACCTGATCGCGGCGGATCCATGAAGAGCACGTCGAGCGCTTCATCTCTTCCTGCCATCTCGTTCATGAACACCCCGGCATCCTCGGCTACGAACGATGTATTCTCTATACCGTTATGCTTCGCATTGTTGCGCGCATCCACGATCGCAGATGCCACCTTGTCCACGCCGACAACCAAGGCATCACCCCTCGCCGCTGCAGGAGTCTTTTCTTGAAGCGCTCTTGCAGCCACCAATCCGATCGTGCCGGTTCCGCAATAGGCATCAAGAATACGCTCGGTGCCTTGCAGGTGCGCCAAATCGATCGCTGCCTCGTAGAGCACTTCCGTTTGCACGGCATTCACCTGGTAGAACGAATGAGAGGAAATACGGAAGCTCAATCCGCACAAGCGATCAAGGATGAAGCCCGGTCCGTAGAGCGTGCGTTCCTTCCCTTCTCCTAAGATCACGTTCGTTACGCGCGTATTCACGTTCTGAACGATCGTGGTTATCTCAGGACAACGTTTTACGAGCTCACGTGCAAAATTCTTCGCACCTGGAAATTCTTCAGCATTGGTTACGAGCGTTACGAGCACCTCATTCGATCGGTGTCCCACTCGCACGATCGCGTGACGCAAGAAGCCCTTGCCCGTATCTTCGTTATAGGGCTCGATCCCATAGCGCATCATCAATGCACGGATCGCTTGAATGATCTTCTTCGCCACTTGGTTTTCGATCAAGCATTCATCAGTGGGAATAATGCGATGCGTACCCTGCGCATACATGCCGCAGAGGATCTCACGCTTCTCAACAGATGGCCGATCGTTCTTCCGCTTCCGCGTTGCAGAAGTACCAGCCCTTTGTTCTTCGCGCTTATTATCCGCGCTCTTCTTGATGCGTTTCCCTGGCGCATAGGGCGAAATAACCTTGTTACGATAGTGGAACGGCTCATCCATACCAAGGATCGGTTGCATGGTCGCACCGTCTTCTGAAAGCGCATCCGCGAAAAGCTCCTCGATCTCAACTTGTTTCGAATCAAGCTGGTCAGCATAAGGGACTGCCAGCAGCTGGCAGGCACCACACTGCTCATCAACGGGACAAAACTGCCCAGCTTTCAGCGCGTTATCACGCTTCGTGATGCTCGGTTTCGAATCGGGTTTTCTCGCAGAAGCAGATCTTTTCTTACGCGTAGATCGATTAGCCACACTGTTCTTCGGTCTACCCTTTGATCTGGCGTTTGGCTTCTTTTGTTCCATGTGATGAATCACGCACAAGCTTCGAACGAGCTACGCAATACCGCGCTTCACACTACGACGTTTGCGCTTAGGCTCTTCAGTCGGTTCACGAAAATCGAGCATGAGTTGCTCTTGGATCGCACCTTGCTCAGCTTCAGGAACGCGCTCGATGTCTTTCACCGTCCAGCTGACTGCCTCAGAACCATGCAGTTCGAGCATCTTGTAGCGTGCGTCTTGGATATTCTGCTTGGATCCAGCGCGATATTCGCTCTCAAACTCGATCGAGCTTGAAGCAGGCGTAGCGCCTTGGGGAGAAACAATAGTTGCACGGTATTTCATGGTTTACCCCTCCCCTTTTTGCATGCAATCACTTGACTGCATGCAGCGATGCGATTCCTTCGCGCTAACCTTATCATACCCAAGCACACGCACCCGAAAGCCCAGCAAAAAGAACGTATTGAATCGCTGGAATTCCACGCTTGCGCTTCTTGGTTCTCCATCGCGCAAACCCAGAATGCACGAACCCGTTTGCTAGACAAGGCGAACGAACTTGCGTTTTCCTACTTGGATGACCGCGCCCTTGAGCATGCTTGGCTCAACGTTATACGCTTTCGGCGCCAGCGCTTCGCCATTCACCTTCACGCCACCGCCATCGATCAAACGACGCGCTTCGCCTACCGAGTTCGCCATACCGGCATCGCTGATGAGCTTCGCAACGTACACAAGTCCTTCATCGTTCGGCGTAAGGTCAGCAGCAAACTCAGGAATATCTTCGGGCACATCGTGCTGTTTGAACACGCGATCGAACGCAGCCTCCGCTTCTTGCGCAGCTGCTTCATCGTAGTAGGCTGCCACGATATTCCGCGCGAGCTCGCGCTTCACTTTGTTCGGATGAAGCGAACCATCCGCAAGACCCGCCTCGATCGCGTCGATCTCGTCAACCGATTTCGTGGAAGCAAGGCGATAGTATTTCACCATCAATTCATCGGGGATAGACATGACCTTACCGAACATATCGTTCGGTTCATCGGTAAGACCAATGTAATTACCGTAGCTCTTCGACATCTTCTGAACTCCATCGGTGCCTTCGAGCAGCGGCAAGGTGAGACAAACCTGCGGTTCCTTATCCATCTTCTCCATGAGCTCACGACCAGCAAGCAGATTGAACAGCTGGTCGGTGCCACCCAGTTCAACATCGGCATCGATGCACACCGAATCGTAGGCCTGCATGGTGGGATAGAGGAATTCGTGCAAGCTGATCGGCTGATTGTTGTTGTAGCGCTTCGTGAAATCGTCACGCTCAAGGATGCGCGCAACCGTGAAATTGGACGTGATCTTCAGCAGACCCTCAAGATCGAGCGCAAGCAGCCATTCAGAATTGAAGCGCAACGTGGTCTTTTCGGGATCGAGGATCTTGTACGCCTGCTCGATATAGGTCTTTGCATTCTGCTCAACCTGCTCGCGCGTAAGCGGCGGGCGCGTAACATTGCGACCTGAAGGATCGCCAATGAGTGCCGTGCCATCGCCGATGATAAGTGTAACCTGATGACCCAGATCCTGGAATGCGCGCAGCTTGCGCAGCGGAACAGCATGACCAAGATGCAGATCGGGAGCCGTTGGGTCAACGCCCAACTTGATATTGAGCGGCTTGTTGCGCTCAAGCTTTTCCATCAGGGCCTTTTCGGGAATAATCTGAGCTGCGCCAGAAGCGATCACACGGAACTGTTCTTCTGCTGAAATCATCGATCCTCTTTCGTTATCTTCATGCGAGTGCTTTCATTCTTTTGTACGGTTAATCAGGATACCGCAAAAGCACTCATTTCGATGCTTGAACGCTCCTAATGGCACGGGGTTTTACGTATAATCCTCGCTACCTGCTCAGATGCGAATGAAGATGCTCGAAACTGCGACCGGACGCCTTAGCGCATGCGCAGTTCCCAGAATGCTACGGCCGATGCAGCCGCAACATTGAGCGAATCGACACCTTCCCGCATCGGGATCTTCGCAACAAGATCCGCCATCTCGATCGTACGCTGCTGCAATCCTTCACCTTCAGTCCCCAGCAATACCGCAAGTTTTTCAGGACGTTGCAAGCGCGCATCGTCCAAAAAGACCGATTCATCATGCGGCGCAAGCGCCACGGTAGTGAACCCTTCCCGTTTCAGCGCCGCTACACCCGATTCGCGCCAGTCTTCCACCGTGCCAGGAAAACGTGTCCACGGAACTTGGAAGACCGTTCCCATAGAAACGCGGATCGCACGGCGATAGAGCGGGTCGCAACAGCCCGGCGAGATGATGAGCGCATCGAAGTCAAGCGCAGCCGCATTACGGAAGACCGCACCCACATTCGTATGGTTCGTGATATCTTCGAGCACGGCAACACGATGGGCATCTGCCAACAAATCGGCAAGACTTGGTAGGGGTTTACGCTTCATGGCACAAAGCACCCCGCGCGTAAGTTCAAAACCCGTGAGCTTCTCTATCTCATCTGAAGGCGCAACGAAGATAGGGATGCTCTCGTCGTTCGTGCTGCCAGCCGCACCTGCCTTCTCTTCCAAGGCATACTGCGTTTCGATACGCTCGATCAGGCGCGCACTGCGCTGCAAGCGATGTTCAGGAATCAGAAGCGAGAGCGGTTCATAGCCCGCATTAAGCGCCCGCACGATGACCTTCTCGGATTCGGCGATGAAGATGCCTTTCTCTGGCTCCAGTCGATTGCGCAACTGAATTTCAGTAAGGCCCACATAGGTCTCAAGCCGCTTATCTTCTAAGGTTTCAACATGAATGATCATTGCTACGCTTCTACCTTAACCATCATTAGAATTCACCATTCTCTAGAATGGCAACGCATTGAACACCCTGTTCTTCGCAGAGCCGAATGAGCTTGCGATCGAGCGTGAACAGTGTTGCACCGAAACGGCGTGCCAACACAAAATAGAACATATCGTAGGAGGAATGGTCCAATCGGATGCTCTCGGAAAGCACTTCTTCTTGAAGCTCTTGAATTGAATAGTATTCATTGACAAGGGCAGTCGACTCGGTAAGAAAGCTCTGCACTTTTTCAATAGGAATAAGTCCATGCCTGCACAGTTTTCGAAATATGCTTACAACTTCAGCTCGAAGCAGTTCACAGCTAATTACCTTCTCTTCTGAGAGCATAAGTGCGCGAAAAGCCATTCCTTCTTCAGTCTTGCGCACCATATCGCATGCGGCGCTTGAATCAAGAACTATCATCGTGCCTCCTTCTCACGAATCTCTGCAAGAATATCTGCGGAAGACGGAGCTAATTCTGAAACTGGAATGGCTGGTAATTTGTCGATTCTTTCGAATATGCGCTTCCGCTTTTCTCTATAGCCACTATTTTCAGCAGACCTCTTTGATGCAGGCACTGATCGATCGTGCGGGGCAAAATCTCTGAACCCCAGGTAATCCTCAAGGATCGTGAGCGCCTGCTGAGAGATGCTCCTGTTCTCACGAGAAGCGCAACGACGAAGCTCTTCATACACTTCAGTCGGACAATCTTTGACCTGTAATGCTGGCATCTTCATCACCCTCTTTCTTTGGCTCTAGTATAGCATGCTTTTTGCATTCATTTCTCATTCATAATGAATCATTACTAAAACGTGAGCATATTTAGTTACCAAAACAGCCTGATGAACAAAATCTTCCCCGAGGAAAAGCTTTTACGTCGCCTGTTCAACCGTTGAAACAGCTTGATGCATAAGAAAAGCCTTCTGCCTGCGCATGCTTAGCTACCGAAGTAGCCTAGTGCATAAGAAAAGCTCTCCCGAAGGAGAGCTTTTCTCAAGTGTGCGGATTGTCCGAAGGAGGGATTACATCATGCCCATTCCGCCGCCCATGCCGCCACCGGCAAGTGCAGACAGGTCGGGACCTTCAGCAGGAATCTCATTCACGGTTGCCTCGGTGATGAGGATGAGCGCCGCAACAGAAGCTGCAGACTGAAGCGCCGTGCGGGTCACCTTCACGGGGTCGTTCACGCCCATGGCGATCATGTTGCCCGTCTCGCCGTTCGCGAAGTTCACGCCTTCGCCTGCCGGCAGGCCTTTCACCTTCTCGACCACCACAGAGCCTTCGTAGCCTGCGTTGGACGCGATCGCGCGCATCGGAGCTTCGAGCGCTTTGCGGATGATATCAACGCCAACCTTCTCGTCGTTATCGGAGACGGAAAGCTTGTCGAGTGCAGGGATCGCATTCACGAGCGCAACGCCGCCACCAGCAACGATGCCCTCTTCAACAGCTGCACGGGTTGCCTGCAGTGCGTCCTCGATGCGGCTCTTCTTCTCCTTGAGCTCGGACTCGGTAGCAGCGCCAACCTTCAGCACTGCAACGCCACCAGAGAGCTTAGCCAGACGCTCCTGGAGCTTCTCGCGATCGAACTCAGACTCAAGGCGCTCAAGTTCAGCGCGCATCGAAGCGATACGAGCATCGACTGCAGCCTTATCGCCCGCGCCATCGATGATGACCGTGGTGTCCTTGGTGACCTTGACGGTCTTCGCAGTGCCCAGGTCCTCAAGCTTCACATCGGCAAGCGTCATGCCGAAGTCTTTGGAAACGACCTTGCCGCCCGTGACGACCGCGATGTCCTCGAGGATGCGCGAACGACGATCGCCGAAGCCCGGAGCCTTGATAGCAACCACGTTCAGGGTGCCACGCAGCTTGTTCAAAAGCAGCGTGCCGAGCGCTTCACCCTCAACATCTTCGGCAACGATGAGGAGCGGACGGCCCGATTTCATGACCTGCTCGAGCAGCGGGATAAGATCCTGGATAGAGGAAACCTTAAGATCGGTGAGCAGGATGAAGGGATCTGCAAGCACTGCTTCCATGCGCTCGGTATCGGTTGCCATGTAGGGTGAGATGTAACCGCGATCGTACTGCATGCCTTGCACGATATCGATATCGATGCCGAAGGTTTGGGACTCTTCAACAGAGATCGCACCATCTTTGCCAACGGCTTCCATAGCCTCTGCGATCTTCTTGCCGATAACTTCGTCACCTGCGGAAATGGTACCGACGTTTGCCACCTGATCTTCGGTGGTGACTTCCTGTGCCGAAGCCTTGATCGCATCGACCACTGCCTCGGTTGCCATTTCGATGCCACGGCGAATGCCCAGCGCATCAGCGCCAGCGGTCACGTTGCGCAGACCCTCTGCCACGATCACATCGGCGAGCAGGGTTGCGGTGGTGGTGCCATCACCTGCAACATCGTTGGTCTTCACAGCTGCTTCACGAACGAGCTGAGCGCCCATGTTCTCCACGGGATCTTCAAGGTCGATCTCGCGCGCCACCGTAACGCCATCGTTGGTGACGAGCGGAGCGCCGAAGGAGCGCTCGAGCGCAACATAACGGCCTTTAGGACCAAGCGTCACCTTGACTGCATCGGAAAGCTTCTTAACGCCAGCAGCCATACCACTGCGGGCATCTGCATCGAACAAAATCTCTTTTGCCATTAGTTGAATTCCTTTCGAATTGATACGTGAATCTAAGTCACAAAACGTTTATGAATGAGGTGCTTAATCGGTGTAGACCGCGTAGATATCATCGGCGCGAAGGATGAGCACTGCTTCACCATCAACATCTACTTCGGTTCCGCCATACTTGCCATAGAGAACGCGATCGCCCTCTTTCACGGGCATAGGAAGGTGCTGGCCCTTGTTGTTGATGCGGCCTTCGCCAACAGCGAGAACGACACCGGTCTGCGGCTTCTCCTTAGAATCAGGAGCGATGTAGAGGCCACCTGCCGTGGTTTCCTGAGCTTCGTCCTGCTTAACGATGATGCGATCACCAAGCGGCTTCAAATTCATATACGTACTTCCTTTCCTTTAACGCATTCGCCTTTGAATGCCTTGTTACCCTCGTTTGCTGGCTGACTGCCCGAGTTAGTTCGCTTCGCATAAGCGTAAACAGCGCCAGATACGAATTAGCACTCTCACTTGAAGAGTGCTAACACAGACTATACTAACAACTTTTATCGTGATTTCAAGAAGCCATTGAGAAAATGTACGTATCGGTAACTCAGATTCACAAAACCGTCATTCCGCACACAACTTTTGCATAAACCCTGAAGCTAATCGTAGAACTTTGCCTCTGGGAAAGGGGGTTCGACGGCGCGCTTGAACGCGTAGGAGTTCGTGCGACGGATCGCGTAGGCCACTTCTTCAGGATCGAAGCCTGCTGCAACGATCTCTTCGGCAGGCTTGCCCTGCTCGAAGTGAGCGATCAGGATCTGGTCGAGCGTGGCGTAATCGATGCCGAGCGCCTTCTCGTCTTCAGCGCCTGGTGAGAGCTCTGCGCTGGGCGGCTTCGTGATGATGTGCTCAGGAATGGGCGGGACCTTGCCTTCTGCAGCCGCACGCTCGTTCACCCAGCGAGAAAGCGCAAACACATCGGTCTTGTACAGGCCCCCGATGGGAGCGAACGCACCTGATGTATCGCCGTAGAGCGTCGAGAAGCCCATGGCTGCTTCGCTCTTGTTGCCCGTGTTCACCATCATCCAGCCAAAAGCATTGGAAAGCGCCATCAAACACACCATGCGGCAACGCGCCTGCGTGTTCTCTGAAGCAAGGCCAGAAAGCTTACCGCCTGCTGCTGGTTCAAGTGCCGCCACGAATGCTTCGTAGGGGCCAATGATCGAAATGGCTTCGGTCTTGATGCCAAGATTCGCGCCGAGCTCTTCAGCATCGATGAGCGAATGATCAGTTGAATAGGGACCGGGCAACATGTAGGCATGAACGCAGTCGGCACCAAACGCATCGACACACATGACCGCCACGAGTGCCGAATCGATGCCGCCGGAAAGGCCGAGCACTACCTCGTTGAATCCCGCCTGCTGCGCATAATCTTTCAGCGCCTGCACGCTTAAGGTGTACTTCTGCTCCAGATCCATGATGGCCTCTTCCCTCGATCGGTATTCAAGAACGCTCGTTTTGGGTTCACTCGGTTCGCGCTCTCAAAAGCAGCGTGCCTTCAAGAGCTTCCGCATCTGAGCGTGTTCGAGCTGAGTTCCCATGCGTTTTAGAGCGAGCGGATCGGATCAGCGAGCCACTCTGCCCACGCATCAACGCCTTTACCATTTGTAGCAGACATCGGGAAGATGGGAGCCGTAGGATTCAGATTTTTAATGTGTTCGTAAAAGAGCTCTTCATCGAAATTGAAGACCGGAGCCGTGTCGATCTTGTTGAGCACGATAGCGGATGCTGCCTGGAACACGCCTGGGTACTTGAGTGGCTTATCATCGCCTTCTGGGACCGAAAGGATCATGGCCTTCATGCTCTCGCCCAGGTCGAAATCGGTCGGGCAGACCAAGTTGCCCACGTTCTCGATGATGATGAGATCGAGGTTGTCCAGATCGAGCACATCCACCGCACGACGGATCATCGCGCTTTCCAAATGGCACGCGCCACCGGTGTTGATCTGCACCGCAGCGATGCCCTGGCTCTTGATCTTCTCTGAATCGACCGAAGAAGCGATGTCGCCTTCGATGACCGCGATGTTGAATTCATCGCGCAGCGCTTCGATGGTGGCCAAGATCGTAGAGGTCTTGCCTGAACCGGGAGAAGCAAGCAGATCAAGCACGAATACCTTCTTCTCGCGAAATAGCTCGCGGTTTTCATCCGCAAGACGGTCGTTCTTATCAAGAATCGGTTTATGGAGATCGATCTGCATAGCATTACTCCTTTTCGTGTTCGGATCCGACCGCTTGGTCGGCTTCACTGCCCTCGTTTTCCTGAGTGGGCTTGGTAGTATCGTCTTCTTCATCAGACAAGTCAACTTCGATGGAGGAGATCTGCAGCTCCTTGCCTTCGAGCAACTGCAAGAAGGGGCTGCCGCATTCCGGGCAGAGCATATGAAAGCGATCATGCGTGAATTCGTGACCACACTGCGTACAGATGCTCTTCGGCTGGATCATCTCCACCTCGAGCGTGGCACCTTCGAAATAATCGTTGTTCTCCGCTAAAGCCTCGAATGCGAACTGGAGCGCGTCTTCGATCGCTTCGGTCATGACGCCCACCTGAAGCGAGACCTTGAGCACGCGCTCAGCCCCTGCCTCGCGCGCAACGCTCTCGACTGACTCCATAACTCCTGTCATAATGCCCAGTTCGTGCATTATTCGCCCTTGTTCGACTTGTCTGCTGCTGCGCTGGTAGGCTGGCTCGATGCAGGATTGACTGCATCAGCCGTTGCGCGCGCAGGTTTCTTCGCAGGAGCGAGCTCATCTTCGCTTCCCCAAAGGTGCTCGTCGAAATCGCGTTTGAGCTGGCGCAATTCCTCGCGCGCTTCTTCTGCTTCTTTTGCCTCGATCTCGGCACGCTCCGCTTTGGTCTTTGCGCGCTTGCGCAATGCGATGCGGGCCACGAGCAGACTTGCTTCATAGAGCAAAACGAGCGCGGCGAACATGAGGCCCATCGTTACCGGCGAAGCATCCGGCGTGACCATGGCCGCGAATATGAGCAGGCCGATATAGACGTATCGCCAGCTCTTGCGCAGCTTATCGTAGGAGATGATATTGAACATGACCAGATAGAACACGATAAGGGGCAGCTCGAAACCGAAGCCGAAGCCGATCTCGAACTTGATGATGATATCGACCCACCTGCTTGCCTCGGGCATGATGGTCGCGAAGCCTGATGCCTGATCGGTGAGCCATTCGAACGCCGGTGGCAAGATGATGAGGTAGCAGAAGATCGTACCAAGGATGAACAGCCCCACACCCGCGATGAAGGTCGGCACGAACCATTTGCGCTCTTTCGGTTTGAGCGCAGGCAGGAAGAATGCCAGGATCTGCCAGAGGATGAACGGAGCCGTGGCCACGAGCGAAGCCCAGAACGCGATCTGGAAACGCAAACCGAATGCGTCGAACGCACCGAACACATTCAAGAGAACCTGTCCGTCTTCGTTAGCCGGAAGGTATTCCGCAACTGGCATGAGCATGAACTGTGCAATAGTGGGAGTTGCCAGATAGAAGATGAGGCACGAAACGAGCAGCACCACCACGATGCGCACAAGACGCATGCGCAGTTCGCCAAGATGCTCCATGAGCGACATGCGCGCTGGTCCGATAGGCATGCTAAGCTTCACCTCCCGCGGAAGAGGAAGGTTCAGATCCAGCCTCTTGTTTAGGCTGGGTTGCCTGAGATTGATCTGCCTGAGGCTTGGTTGCTTGGGGCTGCGCTGCCTTGTTGGAGGTGGAAGCAGGCTTCTGCTCGCGTACGAATTCCTTGTTCAGCGGCACATTACCGTAGAGTTCGTCGGCCGAAGGCTTCTTCGCCTGCTCTTCTACTTTCTTGGCAGCTTCGGCTTTCATCTTCTGACGGTTCGCATCGATGTCTGCCTGCTTTTTCGCATCGACTTCAGCGCGCTTCTTCATCTCCGCGCGTTCACGATCATAGCGCGCTTTACGCTCAGCAAAGGTCTCTTCATGTTCGCTACGAGCGACCTTTTCTTTCACCTTGCCATGCGCACGGTCGATAGCACGCGCTGGATTCTTGAAGGGCTCTTCCGCATTGGGGTCGAACACCTCTTCGCGAATAACGTCATCCATCTCATCTTTTGCTTTTTTGAATTTATTGACGGCCATGCCGATAGTCTTGGCGATCTCCGGTAGCTTATCAGGCCCGAAGATCAGAAAGCCAAAGAGGAGTATGAGGAAAAACTCAAATCCACCGATACCAAACAAGACGAGGCCTCTTATCTTTTACCAAAACCGCCGGCGCTCTTACGAGTTGCCGCCGAGGAACATTAACCCAACCGTTGGGATCGAAAGAGCGAGAACCAAAATGACGCATACGATGATGATGCCGACACGCTTCAAAAACTCTTTGCGTGCCTGCGCTTCTTTTTGGCGACGCGCACGTTCAAGCGCGGCCTGGCGACGCTCTTCAGCCTGTTTAGCGCTTATCTTCTGCTTTTTTCCAGCCATTTCGATACATCACTTTCCTACGATCACGCTCACTTTACCCTACCGCTTGACCACGCGTAGGCTCGATTCGGTGTGATGTAGCCATTCGTAGCGAAGAGGATAGGGTTGGTCGCTTTGGCGCGTGAGAATTAATCTTGGTCGGGCCTGAGCGCGTTGCGAATGCTCAAAACACGTCCGATATTGCGTGCAACATCGGTGCTGTCAACATGCCATTGACCACGCTCGAAGAGAACGTCTCCATCGACCATGGTCATCATAATATCGCTGTTAGAAGCTGAGCTTAACAGCGTGAAGATCGGGTCGTTCGCTGAAGTTTGATGCGCACCGGCGAAGTCGATCGCGATGATGTCCGCCTGCTTGCCCACCTCGAGCGAGCCCACCTTGTCTTCGATAC
>ERZ1034952.1096-NODE-1096-length-22944-cov-7.436716_pt1 | contig 22944 bp, 10 predicted proteins | sample MGYA00520625_ERZ1034952 | MGnify/ENA primary metagenome ERZ1034952 (study PRJEB33766, sample SAMN09781773) | gut metagenome | biome: gut microbiome | host: Homo sapiens | place: Madagascar | study: EMG produced TPA metagenomics assembly of the PRJNA485056 data... | reverse complement strand
AATATATACTATCCCCGTAAATGACGCATTTGACTCAGGCGGCGAATGTCCGTTCTGCACACTCGGACAAAAGCTTGAAAAGGAAGTCCTTGACTATGTCATGGGCCCGTCATATATGGAGGAGGATGTCAGAGAACAGACCGACTTAATGGGCTTTTGCAAAGAGCATTACAGGCAAATGCTTGCAGCCGGCAACAGACTTGGGGTTGCAATAATGCTGAAAACTCATATCAAAAAAATCAATGATGACATGAAGGATATTCTTAAACGCGAGGAAGAACGATGTGAGGGCAGAAAAAAACTGTTTTCAAAAAATGATGAGCCTTCACCTTTTTGTGAATATGAGAATAAGCTGTCCGAAAGCTGTTATGCCTGCAATCGTATTGAGGGCAGAATGACAAGCTATTTTGACACTTTTTTTCACCTTTGGAAAACCGAGGACGAATTCCGCGCAAAGATAACAGGCGGCAAAGGCTTTTGTATGGAGCATTTTGCGAGGCTGCTTGCCGAAAGTGAGAAAAAGCTTAATGCCGCAGCACGCAAACAGCTGATAGATGCGCTGATTCCGATTCAGCAGCAGAGCTTTAAGCGTTTGGAGGATGAGGTGGAATGGTTTATCAAAAAATTTGACTATCGCTTTAAAGATGAACCATGGAAAACCTCAAAAGACGCGGTTGAACGCGGAATCCTGAAGGTGTCCGGATATAACGGAGGGGTATTATGATACTTGCATTGGATGTTGGAAATACCAATATAGTAATAGGCGGGTTTGTTGATGAGAAGCTTGCGTTTGTTTCAAGAATTTCTACCGATTCGGAAAAAACCGAATATGAATATGCGTCGCTTATAACGGATATTATGCGGCTTGAGGGTATGAGCACAGATAAGGTTGAGGGCGCTATTATATCGTCGGTTGTACCGCCGCTTAATCAGATTATAAAGGATGCGCTCGGAAAGGCATTTGGAATTTCAGCTTTTATAGTCGGACCGGGACTTAAAACAGGCGTAAACCTTTTAATAGATAATCCGCTTCAGGCTGGCGCTGACTTGGTTTGTTCCACTGCTGCGGCTTATAAGTATTATACAACACCGGCAGTTGTCGTGGACATGGGGACTGCGACAAAAATCTCACTTGTTGACGAAAACGGAGCGTTCTGCGGTGTATCAATAATCCCCGGTGTGGGAATAAGCATCCGTGCGCTGTCAAGCAATACGGCTCAGCTGCCGCAAATCAGTCTTGACGCCCCCCAAACGATAATAGGCAAAAATACAATAGACAGTATGCAGTCCGGACTCGTATACGGCAGCGCGTGCATGATAGACGCAATGCTTGAAAGAATATGTGACGAATACGGCAAGAGTTTTACCGTTATAGCAACGGGAGGCATCTCGCGTTTTATTATTCCACATTGCAGAACAGAAATAGAAATTGATGAAAACCTTATTTTAAAGGGTTTATATGTAATATTTAAAAAAAATAATAAATAATATAAATTTTATGCGCTGTATCATTTATGAATGAACGGCAGCAAGGAGGAATTTTTAATGAAAAACACCAGAACACTGGTAATCTATGCACTGCTCACTGCCATAATAATACTTATGGCAATCACACCGATAGGGTATTTTAAAGTCGGCGTACTTGAGATAACCTTTATCACGATTCCGGTAATAGTCGGAGCAATATTGCTCGGCAAAAAAGCCGGTGCCTTTCTGGGCGCGGTATTCGGAATCACAAGTTTTGTCCAATGTTTTGGAATGAGCGCTTTCGGCGCGGCACTGCTTTCGATAAATCCGATTCTGACATTTATACTCTGTTTTGTGCCAAGACTTCTTATGGGTTATTTGTGCGGTCTTATATTTGAGTTGTTAAATAAAAACCGCGGCGGCAAAAAAATAGTTCCGTTTGCGGCGGCATCACTTTCGGGGGCGCTGCTTAACACAATCCTGTTTACAACCGCGCTGATTCTTATGTTCGGCAGCAGCGAATATATACAGGGAATACGCGGCGGCATGAACACTGCGGCGTTTGTAGCTGCTTTTGTCGGCATCAACGGTGTTACAGAGGCTTTGGTTTGCTCTGTTGTCGGTACAGCCGTAAGTAAAGCCGTATATAAATTTGTAAATAAATAAAGTTATGCTTTGGGTGCAGACAATTTTGTCTGCACCTGTTTGTTTGTCCGTTCATAGGATAAAATGAAATTACATAAATTCTTTGAAGGGAGAGTATGACTTTATGGTAAAGCCTATAAAGAAGTATTTTGTATGCGCAAATTCATGCAATGGATTTGTTAATTATTTTCCGTCAAATTTAGACGGGATGGACAGGGTTTATATTCTTAAAGGAGGACCGGGAACAGGCAAATCAACATTGATGAAGAAGGTAGGAGAAAGCTTTGCCGCCGCCGGAGAACAGGTGGAATATATATATTGCAGCTCGGATTCATCATCCTTGGACGGCGTAATACTAAGGGACAGAAAAACCGCAATAGTTGACGGTACGGCTCCGCACGTTGTAGAGCCAAAGGCACCCGGCGCTGTGGAGGAATATGTGAATTTGGGGACTGCATGGAACCGAAATATGCTTGCAGAGCATAAAACGGAGATAATGTCTGTCAGCGCTCAAATATCAGAAAGGTATTCAAAGGTGTATAGGCTTCTTGCCGAAGCCAAAGCTGTTCATGACCGCTGGGAGAAAATATACCTTGACAACATAAATTTTGACACATTAAATCATATTTCTGAGGATTTGAATACAGAGGTTCTGCACGACATGGCGGAATCGGATAAAAAAGGAAAAAGCGTTCACAGATTTTTCGGTGCGCTTACGCCTGACGGTTCTGTAAATTATATAGAAAACCTTACTGAAGATATAAGCGTGAGGTATTTTATAAAGGGGCGTCCCGGAACGGGCAAGTCGTCAATAATGAAAAAGCTTGCCGCAAGAGCAAATGACTGCGGCATAGATGCCGAGGTATACCACTGCAGCTTTGATCCGGACAGTCTTGATATGGTCATTCTGCCGAGTCTGGATATTTGTATCTTTGATTCCACTGCACCGCATGAGATTTTTCCGTCAAGAAACGGGGATATAATTCTTGATGTATATGACGCTGCGGTAAAACCGGGCACTGACGAGGATAATGCTGATACTCTTTATGAAATAAGCAAGGAATATGACGCGCCGATAGAACGCGCAAAAAAATTGCTGGCGGAGATACATTCTCTGCATAACGAGCTTGAGGGCTATTATATAAAGGCAGTGGATTTCGGTATGATAGACGGGATAACAAAAAGGCTGATCAATAATATAAGATAACATTTTTTTGGTTTATAGGGCATATCGTTTTTGACTATGCTTAAATAAAAAGTACAGGCTGCACCGGCAGCAGTCTGTGCTTTTTTTGAATTTACTTTTGTTACAGTTGCATAAAATATATATAATAAAATTTGTATGTTTTTTGTTGCACTTTCTGAATATACATGTTATAATTGGCATATACGCCAATTAAGATATGGGAGGGGTGCCGATTGGCTTTGAGAAAGGATAGTCAAGAGTCACGCAAGCGTATTTTATCTGCTTGTGTAAAGCTCTTTATAGAAAAAGGATATAAAAACACCACAATGGCAGAGATAGTAAAGGAGGCGGAGTGTTCAAACAGTACATTTCAGAATTTGTTTCATTCAAAAAGCGGAGTGCTGATGGATTTGGTAGAATTTATGTTTGCAAATCAGTTTACAACCGCAAGAATGATTTTGCCGGAGGGCGCCAAGCCGATTTATGTGTATGCGGTGGAAACCGCTATTCAGCTGACAATAGCGGAGCTTAACGAGAATATAAGAGAAATATATGTTGAGGCATATACATTCCCGAAAACGGCAGAATATATATTTGAAAAAACCTCGGATGAGTTATATAACATATTCGGTAGCTATCTGCCGGATAACAGCAGAAGCGATTTCTATGAAATAGAAATCGGAACAGCAGGAATCATGCGTAGCTATATGGCAAAGCCGTGTGATATGTACTTCACTCTGGAGAAAAAGCTGAAACGGTTTTTAAGTATGAGCCTTGGCGCATTTCTTGTTCCGGAGGAGGAACGCAGTCAGGTCGTAAGTTATATGACAAACGTAGATATAAGAAGCGTTGCAGATAAGGTAATGCAGGCGTTGTTTAAAAAGCTTGCCATGAAGTTTGAATTTGAATTAAACATAAACAGCTTCAATAAAAAGGAGGAAGTGTAATGTTAAAACGGTTTTGCGGAGCGGTTATTACTTTGTGTATGCTGACGGGCTTAATGCCGGTAACGGTTTCTGCCAATTCAATGGACTTTGGCAGCCGTGCACAGATGAACTGGAATGATTGTACCAAAAAGCAATGGGGAACGATCGGACTGGAAAAGGGCAAGATTTTAAAAAGCGGAGAAGGCAGCAGCATAGAAAACATTGATGACAGCTATTCTGTATTTAATCAGTTTAGCTTTAACCGAGGAATTGACACATATACGGGCTTCAGTGACGGAACCACCTTTGCATATGATACAACACAGTCAATCTACGGAGCAAAGCTTGCAAACGGCAAATACTTCTACGCCGTATACAATAAGTCAAACAACAAGAATGACTATAAGGTTGATTTGGCTGCAAGATTCGGCAGCGATATAAAAGAGCTTATACAAAAAGGCGATATAGAGATTGCCATAGCGGCTGAAACCAATAACTATAAAGGCAGTACAAATAAAATGACAGGTGTGGCAAACCTTAGATTTTATAACTGGAATTCACCTATACAGCAGGAGATTACAACAGCGGAGAACTGGTATGACGGCGTTCGCACAGTTACAGCGGGCTGGATTAAACCGAATTCCGATATAAGCCGTATGATGTTAAACCTTCGTTCCAAAAGAAAGGGAATAACTAAAAAGTTTAACAAAAGCTCGGTGCAGAAGGTGCGGGTATTTCTGCGCGATAATGTCGGACCGGCAGTTAAATCGTGCGGAATCTATGGCGGCGATTTTGCCGGCGGCAAAAACATAGCGGGGGACAGCGTATCCTCTGTAAGCGTTGACGGTACGGTAAGGTTTTATGTTGAGTTTGACGAGAGAATTGACGTAACAGAGCCGTCAAAGGTTAAGCTTCGTCTGCGCGCAAAGCACAGCAATGAAACAAACACCGCCAAGTTTGACGCAGAGTACGACACAATGGTCGGCAGAAAAATGATATTTAAGTACAAGGTTCCTGATAATACGTTCAGCAGCAAAGAGCTTGACGCTTTGATAGAGCCGGTACAGCTGATAGACGGAAAGAAGTACATATTTGATATAGCGGGCAATGCTTTAAAGGATGACAGCATAAGGAATTATTCCTCAAAGCTTTCCGATGTGGTCTGCACTGTTGATGATACAAAAACACGTTTTGATAATCAGTCATTCGGTGATACCAAAAAGTTTTATCCGGCAGTAACAAATATGTCCAAAATAAGCTGTAACGTATACGGCGATATACCGCAGGAAATTAAGTCATCGGGCGAAAATAAGGCGCAGCCTGTTATGTTTTCCGCAAGCGGAAGTACAGGGCCGATATTCAGAATACTGCTTGATGATGAGATAAAGAAGGAATATCTGAATTCCTCAACACGCCTGAAACTTCAGGTTTATGATACAGATAAGAATAAGGTGACGGAGAACGGCTCAAATAAGTATGTATATGCAAACCTTGTCGGCGCGAGAATCGCGGGTGTCAGCAGCGGCGATCGCGGCAACGGCATAAAGTCAGACGCATATACAGAGCTTTACTTCAGATATTGTCCGGGTGAGATTTCCGGTCATCCTTTATATAAGATTAACTTTGCGGGTGACTATAAAAGCGATGGTAAAACAACTTACTATGAGTGTGAAGACGACCTTTTGACAAACAACGGCAAAAAACTGCGTAATATCTCAAATATGGAGGTTGACGGCGGTAATTTGCGTGTTCCGGAACAGTATAAGTCGTATATGCCGATTAACATAATGGAATCCGGTATAATGATTGATACACAAGCACCCGGACTTACTGAAAATACAATAAGCCAAAACTGGACAAAAGCATTTGAAAGTAATACAAAGCTTGTATTTGAGGATGACGGCGGTTTTGATTACGGCGCAAAGGTTTCGTTTGTTTATTATGATGATAACGGTCAAAAGCAGATACTTCCGGTGCGTATCAAGGGCGCAAAAAGCAACAGCACAGTGCTTGATATTGAGGTAAACCGCGAGCAAGGCTCTAAAAACAAAAGCTATATTGATATAAGCGATATAGGACTTGTAAAGGAGCATAAAGCAGATCATGATATTTATTTGGAATATCGCGTAAGTGATAAAGCCGGGAATATCGCAACAAATGAAAATCAGAAAAATATTAGAATATATCTTGACAACACCGCCCCTGAGGTAAAGAGTGTTGAGCAGATACAATCCGGACGTGATATGCGTGTAAAATATAACGTCACGGATACGGGTATCGGAAAGATTGATCCTAAGATTGAGTACACTCTGATAAATTACACAAAGGATACAAGCAGCGATGAGGCTACAACAGACAACAATCAGGAGATAAATGTTGCGGCTGTCAGCGGCAGCTATGATACGTGGGAGGTTTTGGCGCGTTTTGGCGATACGCTCGGAAACTGGAATGAACAGAAAACCTCCTCCGGAAAGTTCAGCACCGCGGCAAGACAGTTTATACTGGAGCTGAATGATTCTGCCGATTCAATCGTTTCGGATAAACATAAGATAACTGTCGATCCAAAGAATATTCCGGCGGATAATTCATCATTTGAGGTGAAGTACGGCTGGGTACGCGGCGGTACCGCGTCAAAGAATGACGCTAAATCTTCTCAGAGTTTCGGCAGCCTTGCGGAGCTGACAGCCTTTGACTTTGCGTCTGAGAATATACAAAAGCAATATAATGCCGGAAACCTGTTTGACGGAGAATTTACATTATATATGGAAGTGACTATGACGCAGGATGCATTCACTCAAAGCGAACGCAGAAGCTTCTACTTTGATGTCAAAGCACCTGAGGGAACCGTTGCCATAGAGAAGAAGCGTGACGGCGTAAACCCAAGCTATAATGTAGTCACCAATCTGACAGATGACGGCGGTACATATAAAAACGGTGCATACGCAAGCATGAAGAATATAGATTTTTCTGAGGGCAATGCACCTGTTATGAAACTGTATATAGGTGATACAGAGGCGGCGTCATATGATATAACTACCTGTGAATCAATGCAGAGCATTGATTTTAATGCGGAGTTCGGCAATGACGAACGCTTTGTGGAGGCAACCTCTGCAAGGGTAAAGGTAATATTTAAGGATAAGTTCGGACACAGCGCCGAAATCACAAGCGAGGATATGGCAGTAGACTTTAAGGCGCCGGAGCTGACCTCGATTACGGTTTCACCGGTGAACCTCGCGCGTTATGAGGATGCGTATATCATAAACAGCTTTGCCGATATTACGTCAATCACCGCAGAGTTTACCGATAATGTAAACGATAAGCTGGACGTAACCTGTTGTGAAGGGGGTTGGTATAAAACAGTCCGCACTGATGCACGCAGCTATACCTCAGCGGCGTTGCTGAACAACGACTTTACATATGATGCGGAAAAAGGCTATGTACGCTATATGTATACCTTTAATATAACGGATATGGCAGGGAATTATACCTCTGCTTCGGTACCGTTTGTTATGGATTATTATGCTCCGGAGATTTACTATACAAATACCGAAAGCATAAACGGTATGACAAACAAAGACAGTGCTGAGGTTGAGATGCGTTATCGTATCGATGATTATGAGAATGCAGAGGATATAGATATAGAGGTATCCGGCAGCGGAGCCAAGCTTGCGGATGTCAGTCAAAAGGGAATAATTAAACTGAGTGTAACCGAAAACGGAACCGTAGCGGTAACCACACGCGACAAAGCCGGCAAGACAGGGACAAAGAGTATTGATGTGAATTGCTTTGACAGAGAAATTCCGGTAATAAGCTTTGTTGAGTCAAAACAGACGCCGGAAAGCGGAGCGGCAAAGTATGGTGAAATAACTCTGTCAGCTTCGGACAATGATTCACTTACCGTTTTGGGTATTGCAATGGTAAAGGGCGAAGCGGGTGAAAACGATTTCTTTGAAGATTCAGCCGACTATCGTATAACAGGATATACAGGCAGTGAAGAAACTGAGGATAAGGAACCGATTTATGCCGAAAATGGATATTTCGGTGATGCAAGCGGAGCGGCATTTGCAAGAATAGTTCCGCAGAATACCGCAGCTGACGGAACGGCTGCCGCCAAATACAAGCTGGTATACGGTTCAATTCCGGACGGAAGTTATAATATATATGCAAGAATTTCCGATAATGCCGGAAACGTAATGACAGAAAAACTGACAACTGTTCTTATGACAAATGCCGGGGCAGAGGCTGAGGTAAGCTATACGCCGGGAAGTGATACTCCGACAGGCGGCTCTGTAACGGTTAGCGTGCATACCGATATTCCGACACAGCTGCTCGGCAGCAAGGACGCGGACGATAATGTTTCATTGATGCTTGAAAACGCAGCAAGAATGCGCAAAGAGGGATACACCTATGTATACGGCGGAGAAACAAAGCACCTGACATTTGCCGAGGCACAGGCTGAATACCGGAGAATTATCGAAAAGTACAATGCACAGGATGAACTGACCGATGAAGAAGATATGCTGGTTAAATATAAGGTGGAATACGGAACAGAGGAGGCATTGAAGTATACTGAATTCCTGTTCGACAACAGATATGCACAGCCGGTAAACGACTTGCTTGATTATCTTGTAAATCAGTGCTTATATGACACAACATCGTATGACTTAAACGGCTTTACAGATTACGGTAAAAGCTATTTGGACGTTGATACACAATATGGAGCGAAAGTATATTTTGCCGAAACAGGCGACATGGAAATCTATGATGATATGAGAGATTTCTTTGAGAAGTATGATGATCCGGAAAATCCGTATAAGCCGCTTATAGATGTTCCGGCTGTTGAAAACGGCAGAGTATTGTTTGGTGTGAATTTAAACGAATATCCGTCAGAGTTTGACGAATTTAATCCTCCGCTGGATATAGACAGAACCAAACTTACAGAATCGGAATGGCAGACACCGGAGGAGGAGCTGAGCATAAGTAACCCATTTGACGGAAAGGCAGAGGTTTCGGCGGCGGAATTGTATGGTTTCTTCGGCATGAACTTCGATCTGTCACTGGCAGAGCTTCAGCCGAGCGGTTTGTATAAGAATCCGTTTGGTACAGACGAGAATGTTCTAGTAAAGGATATTTCAGCTGATATAAAGCAGTGTATGGACGAATATCTTAAAGATAATACCGTTTTATACGAAAGTCCGTTTACGCTGCACGGGGGCGAACGGACATACGCAGCAATCAAAAGAACGCTGAACTCATCGATTCCTAAATATCAGGCAATGCGCGAAGCAGCAGTTGAAAATGCGGCCGATAAATATGTACGCAGCTATATGACTGCCGGAGGAGATACATTCTCAACAGAGCATATTATTGTGTTTGACAATAATACCGACAGAGAGTTTGGACTTATGGATGAAATCGGCAGAAGAACAAGCCTGCCGATAAACATAAGCTGGATTGACCATACAAGACCGTATGTGCCCCAGAAGAATATAGTGTTCAGTATTAACGGCGTTCCGTTCACTGAAGGATACACAAAGAAGCTGAGCGGAAAGGTTGAGGTAACAATGCCGTCCGGCGGAATATTTGACGAATATTATATAACTAATCTTCCGGATGGAGCGGCAGGTACACCGGAAAAACAGACCGCAGACGGAAAATCGCTTTACAAGAGCTTTACAGCGGAGGTCTATGACAACAGAACGGTAGAGTTTGATGTACTTAATCCGACAGTGTCCGAAATGGATTTGACGCATCAGGTATATACAATAGACAGATTTGACAGAACCGCACCGACATATGAGCTTGTGTATTCGATTAAAAAACCCACAGACGGCTCAGCAGTAAATACAGATGTAACGGTCAGCCTTGATAATGTAAAGGATAACCGCAGCTCTGTTACAAGTCTGAAGATAAACGAAGAAAGCCATACCTTTGCTCAAAACGGCAGCTTTACATTTACCATAGAGGATGAGGCAGGAAACAAAGCTGAAATTCCGGTAATGATAGATTATATTGATAAAACTCCCGTAAATCTTACGGCAGAATTTATCGGTGCAGAAGCAGGCAGCTTTGACATAACTTCGAATATGTCGGATTATAAAAACTCGACATTCAGGTATAAGTATAACGGCGGTTATTTGAAGAATGACGTAACAGCGGTGATTTCCTATAACGGTCAGCAGGTTGGCGTGTGCGATATTTCAGATGATGAGGAATATGCGTTTGAATATACCTCGAAAGCAGGTAATAAGGGCAGAATAACATTCAGCGGAGTCAAGTTTGACAAGCAAGCACCTGAAGCAGAGATAACTTATACGCCGATTGCGGCAACTATGACGGGAAAAGATTCGGTTGAGGCGTCTGTAAGTTTAAGCGATAACATAAATTCAGCTGCTGAAATTACGCTCAAATCGGTAAACGGCAGAGATAATACAGGAACAGAGTTTACTGCAGCGGATGTAACGACCGGCGCTGACGGCAGCAGAATTTTGAAATTTAAAAATAACGGTTTTGCAAATCTTGTGTTTGCGGACAGAGCAGGCAACACAACAGAAGTGCAGCTTAGCGTTTCAAGCCTTGACCGCAGTGTGCCACGGGCATTTGTAAGCTATAGTTCAACAACACCGACAAATTCCGATGTAATTGCAACGGTAAACTTAAACAAGCTTGCCGACTATGAGGTATACGGCGAGGGCAATCAAAAGCTGAAGGAGTATTCCGGCGCATATGCAAGCTATATCACGTATACATTTGAAGAAAACGGAAACAGACTGTTTAAGTTCCGTGACAGGAGCGGAAATGAAACAGAGGAACTTTTGGTTTCGGTAAATAACATAGATAAGGTAAAGCCCGAACTTGAGGCAAGAATAGAAAAGAATAAAATTGTTGATGAAAGCGGAAAGCTGGTCGATTTTATGGGAGCCGCAACAATAGTTCTTGAAGTAAAATCGGCAGGTGACAGGTTAAACGGTGATGACAATGATACAATATTTATTCAAAACAGCGCTCAGTCACCATATCACAGCGTAATGGGCAACGGCAGATATACTTATAAGTACATGGATACAGCAGGAAACTTTGACACCTTGTACGTTGATGTAGACTGCATTGATACAGAGCCGCCGACTGCTGATGTGGAGGGCAATCCGACAGCGTGGATAAATATAGCTCCAAAAATAACATTAAAGGCTGTTCAAAAAAGCTCCGGTGCAAAGTCCTATATAGTAATGAACGGTCAGAAGAAGGACAGCATAGAATTTACTCCGGATAAAAACGGCAAGTATTCCTTTATGGTAACCGATGAAATCGGAAACAGCGCGTCAAAAACGGTTGACGTTAAGTATGTTGACCTGAATGCACCGGAAATTACAGTAAATAATAATGACGTGTATAAGGGCAGCAGAAATGTATTTATATCAGCCGGAGCCTTTGACAAGGCTGCATTTGAGGATGTCAAAGCAGAGGATGACGAATCCGGAATTAACGGAGATATAAGTATTGATTATGCAGATTTCGATCAAAATGTTCCCGGACTTTATCCTGTAAAGTTCAGCGTCTCTGATAATGCGGGTAATACAGCCGTTCTTACACGGTATATACAGGTAATAGGGCCTGATGATGTGTTTGCATCATTAAACGGAAGATTGCTGATTCCGGGAAGTCAGACAAGATTTGCAAAGGATGAGGAGCTTGAGCTTGAGTTTATAAATGCAGATAAAGTTGGCAGCAAGGTTGCATATGCTTTTGCAAAAGGATATTACAACGGCGCACAAATGAAAGGTAAGAGCTTTAAGCGTCTTGAAAATTCAAATGCAAAGGTAAAGCTGCAGCCGGACGGAACGGGACTTTATACACTGTTTGTCCAGACCGAAAACAGAAACGTGATGGTTATGTATGTGTTTATCGCAGGATAGGGAGGATATACCATGAAAAGAATATTATCATTTATATTGGCACTGACCTTATTGGCAACGGTGATTCCCGGCGGTATAGTGCTTGCGGCTGACGGAGATATAAGCGTTGGCAACGGATACATAGAGGTGGTTTCAAAGGCGGATGGTTCCGCCTTTGGAATCAATACCCTTGCCGGTATACCGGCAAAAAGGTTTGACGATAATAAGCCGCTTTTGTATGATGATGACGACAAGTTTGCGACCTCATATACAACTATCAGAATAGAAAGGGGAATAGGCACAGGCAATACAACCGTGAATGACTATATTTACGGCAGCTCTGCCGGAACAATGACGGTTCAGCCGCACGAATATCAGATTGACGGTGAGAACAGTGCAATAGAAAGCGTGTGGAGCGTTGACGGAGTTGAGGTTACGCAAAGACTTGTAATCAATAAGAACACCGCGTCAGCGCATGGCGGCTATGCAACGGTCAGCTATGAGTACAAAAATACTAATCCGGAGCTTGTTCAGGTGGGAATAAGAATCTTGCTTGATACGAAAATTGCTGACAATGACGGCGGACAGTTCTACAAAAACGGCGGCAGTACGCCGATAACAAAAGAGGTCGAATACAGCGAGAAGAACGGAAACATGCCGGAGTGGTACTCTATTTCCGACAGTCTGACATACTCCACGACAACTGCGTACGGATTGCTTAAAAATTCAAGTATGAGAAGGTATCCGGATAAGGTGCAGATGGCGCATTGGTTCAACCTTGCCAATACAATGTGGGGATATGAAGTAAACGGCAGCGTAAACTTTGATGATTATTATAACGAATATCAGTATCCGGACAGCGCCGTTGCCGTAATATTTGAACCGGAGGCGGTATCCTCAGGGCAGAGTCTTTCGGTTGATACAATGTACGGCGTGGGAGAGCTTAACGGAATGGAATCCACATCTGATTACTGCGTTATGACCGTTACTCAAAAAGAACTTTTAAAGGTGAACAGTGACAATACGGGTTATGAGAATAACGGAGAGTTTACACTGTATCTCAATATTGATAATTCAGACAAGGATTCAAAACAGATAGTCGACGGCAAGCTAAAGCTTGTATTTGAGGATAAACTGGTAGACACAGAGCTTAACATGACGCAGGAGCCTGCCGTGTGGGTTGCTTCCGAGAAGGAGGAGGACGAAACCATAAGCGTAGGCACAATAAACCGCGGTGAAATCAAAAGAGAAATACCCATAAAGCTTAAAGCAAGACCGGTATATGACAAAATGAAGTCAAATACCGATCCCGACGCACCGGATATAGTATATACGCCGACAGAGGGATATGAGCTCAGAACCTCAATAGATACAAGAAAAATCAGCTTTCAGCTGACAGGTCAGGGAACACCGATACCGTCTGTCGCTAACAAGATAGTTACACTCCCTGCGTTGGGCAAATCAAAGGTTGACATAGGCTTTACAGGGATAGATCCCAAGATAATCTATTATGCAGGTTATTCCTATTTTTCGGTACAGGGAATTGGCGATAACTTTGACATTCTTGCGGATAAGTCAAACTGGACAGCGTATTTAAGAAATGTTGTCACAAATAAAATAATAAATATGGACAGCTTTAATTGCTCTGCCGATGTTGTTAATAAGCAGCTGGGACTGCTTGTTGATATGGACGGACAGCTCGGTCAGTTTGAGCTTACAATAGAATTTAAGGGCAATCTGGCGTATTTGGGAAAGAAAACTTTTTCGGATTCGAGTGATTATATAACATCTTCCGATGACGAAAAGTATAAAAACAGAGGTTATTCTATCGCGGTTATAGCCAGAACAAGCGATAAAAATGATTATGCAATGAGATTATTCTCCGCATCGGCAGGCGCAAAGCCGATAGAGGAGCAGTTTGAAAAGTTTAAAGAGGATGTCGAGGCAAAGAAAGGCGAAATCCTTATGGAGGGGCGCGGAGTCTTTAAGGTTTTGTATAAAGACGGAAAAACTGCCGAAACATCAGGCGATAAGCCTATGATTATAAGTACCGGCGATGAGCATAATCCGGATATTATCGGATTTGAGACCATCCCCGGCTCAGATAACATAAAGCTTAATCGCATTATGTATTATAATGCAATGACACCGCTGACATTCAAGGCGGATTTCGACAGCAGCGGAAAACCGAATGTAATGCGAATTGAGGGTGACGGCGATTTAAGTATAATAAATGCCTCAACCATATGGAAACATAAGTTTATGATTCGTATGGATTTAAGCGATATTTACGGTTATGAGGATGCTGATGAAGACGGCGCTGCATCAAATGTCAACGCGCCACAGCTGCAGCTTCTTGACGGCGGATGGCTGATGCAGAGTATGGGCGGGCTTATATTCACGCTTAATTACGGCGAACTTGGATGCCAGGATGGCAGATACACAATCAATTTCAGCGGTTCGGTATCATTCCCCCTCGGAATGAGCAAGGATGAGGAGGAAGCAGCGCAGTCGGAAGGTAATACTCAGACGGGAGAAACTCCGTCCCAGACACAGCAGTGGAAGTCGGCAAAGCCGACTGCAACAAAATGGAAGCCTGCAAGACCGACAAATGCCACACCGGCGCAGGAGGAAGAAGCCGCGGCGGCGGAGACAGAGGCAACAGGTATCAAAAAGACCTTTAAAGACGGAAACTCCGCAACAAATTCTTTGGGCAAATTCGGTGACGGCGGCTCACTCGGAGTATCGGTTGATTCTATTCTTTTCGGCGAGCACGAGGACAGAGATGACGAAAACGTAATAACCACCGGCTTTGTTGGAATTGCGGCAAATGTAGAGATTGAACTGCCTGATTCTGTTTTCCCGGCGGGCGGCGCGCAGAATAACGATTCAAAAATATCAAGCGGAGCATCTGCGGCAAATCCTGTTGCAAATCCGATAGTAAAAGCCGGAAACCACCGCGCTACGACAGCGGCGGGGCAAAGACAAAATGCACTTAATGCCTTGCAGAAAAATGCCGGAAAAATGAACGGTTTTAGTATGGGTGTGTCGTTTAACACCTATGAATTTAATGCAGGTGTTGACTTGGGCATAGGAATCGGACCTATCAGCTCGGCATTCAGAATGAGCCTTGCCGAAACCAATACCGGTAAAATATGTCTTGACACAATCTATCTGGAAATCAGAGGTTTTGAAATTCCGATAGTTCCCGGCGTATCAAGCCTTAAAGGTCTCGGCGGCGGAATCAGCGACCTTGCAAGTTCTGTAAATTATAAGGGCGATGCAAGACCTCCGGTAACTGTCAGCGTTATGGCGGTATTTGACTTGGTAAAGGTTATGATGATGGAGGCAGACATGTCTGTATCGGGCAACGGCTTGACCTTCAGCATAACCGGCGCGCCGGCAGGCTTTGATCAGATAAAGTTTGTTGCAAAGGGAGAATTTGACTGGACGACAGGCTTTACAATGAAGCTTTCCGGTACGGTGGATTTATTCTCAGGAATAGTGCTCGGCAACGTCAGTCTTGGACTTACGACAGAGCCTGAATTCTTTATGATGGGCAAAATAAACGGAAGCCTTAACATTCCCGGTTTGGGACAGCTTGCCGGAGTGACGCTTATCGTAAGCAGCAAGTTTATAGCCGGCGGCGTTAAAATATTTATATTCAGCGGCGGCTTTGTATACTATTACGAGAGTAACAAGTTCAGACTGATGAAAGGCAGCGAGGTTGATGAGATAGAAGAAGTTGACCTTGATTCTCCGGAACTTTCACCGTCAAAGGGTACATCGGGCCAGTCAATGAGCTATCTTGAGGTTATGCAGATTCCGGATGAAAACGGTGGTATGCAGCTGATGGGTATCGGCTCCGGAGCAGAGGTCGTAGGCTCTACGGTTGACAGTTATGTGTCATCCTCATACAGTACGCCTATGACGTTGGGAAGTCCTGCATCATTCGGAGCAGAGGTTACCGACGAGATGATGGACGGCAAGGATGTAGTATTGCGTGTTTATTATGACAATCCGACCGCTCCCGAATTAAAGGTGACAGCTCCTGACGGTAATGAATATCAGATAAATCAGTATGATACTGCTCTGACTCAGGAGAAAAACAATGCAAACGGAGCTAATATGATGCTCAGCGAGAAGCTTGACGACAGTACCGGTATCGTAAGAAAGTATGCATATGTGACCATTGCGAATAAGGACTTAAAGAAAGGCAGCTGGCAGATAGAATCTGTAAACGGTGTTGAAATAAGCGACTATACCGTTTTGACAATTCCGTCAATAGAGCCTCAGCTTGAAATTAAATCCGCGTCACTGACATCGGATAATAAGCTGAGCGCGGAATGGACTGCCGATAAAAACGCGGCTGTAAGCATTGCGCTTGTTCCGTGTGACGAAAACGGAACACGGCTGACTGAAACGACCAAGGATGAAAACGGAAATGATGTAGTAAACGAGCATCCGGGTTATGTGCTGGCAAGCGAAAAAGGCTCGGGCAGCAGAAACGACATTGACATAAATATTCCGTCCGGAAGATATGTTGTCAGAATGGACTCTATTGTAAACAACAGTATGTTTACTACGCAATATACATCAGATGTGCTTGAGTATACAAATCCCAATACAATAAAAACACCTGAGGATTTAAAAGCGTGGGCAGGCGGTGACGGACGTCTTGACGTAAGCGCAAAGGTGCCGGAGCACGCAACAGGAGTTCAGTTTAATGTCTACAAGAGCAATGGGGAGCTTTTGCCGGCAATGGGCGGTTACGTAGGAGATTATGAAAACACAGGTGAGGTAAAGACGTACTTCAAGGGAGATAACGCAGTATTGGATGATAACGGTGCGGTTATGTATAAATCGGCTATCGTTCCGGGTGAGAGCTATTATGTTGAGGCATACGGAGTAAACGTAAACGAGGGAAGCGGTTACTTCCGCAGTCCGACGGTTAAAAGTGCCGAAATACAAGTTCCGGTTCCGGCTCCGCCGCAGGCAAAGGTAAGCGTGCTTTCTTATGGTGCTTTAAGTAAAACGGACAGCAAAAATGTTCCGTATTTGCAGGCAGGCAGCGGAAATACTCTGGTAGAGTATGAGATAACAAACATGGATTCGGCACCGAATAATGAGGTTTCTGTCAGATTTGATATTGATGAAAAGCAGTACGGAGATATTCAAATTAACAATGCACAAACCGGAAACAAAGGCTATGCGGCATTTAATCTGACCGACGGCGAGCATTTTGTGGATGTTGTGTTTATAAACAGTGCCGGTGACGTGACGGTAGAAACAAGAAAACTGTCAATAGATTCTATTCCGGCAGATTTAAAGATAGAGTATCCGCAAAACGGAAGCCAGTTTGATCCGGCTGTCGGTATACCGATAAAACTGACAACGGATGACAGCGTAACTATTGACATCTATCTTGATGACTTAAAGGTGGTTTCCGGCGCGTATGTTCAAAACTCTGACGGTGTTTATGAAACAACCGTACCGGTACTGCTGCCGCAGTATTCGCATGAGGTAAGAATCACAGCAACCGACAAAAACATCAATACGACAGAGCACACGGCAACAGTCGTCAATAAAAAGGCGGCTCAGCTGGGAGGAATTAAGATAAAGGCAAATAAGCCTGCAGGCTCGGATACTACAGAGCTTACTGCTGTGGGACTGGATGCAGACGGAAATGAGCTTGGCATAGATATTGCCAAAAGTAAATTCAGATGGACATTGCTGACCGATCCGTCTGAGGCTTCAATGTTTGTATCAGACGGCAACACCTCGACAGTGGTTACCCAAAACGGTGCTTCGCCGTTTGTGGTAAAGGCACAGCTGCCTCTCGGCGGAGATGAATACCTGACAGACATTTACGATTCATCAGCAGCAAACGGCGGCGGTCAGGAGAATCCGGGTACTCCGCAGCGCGGCGGAGGCAGCGGCGGCGGAATACAAAACGCTTTGCCTAAGGAGGTTCAGGCGCTTATAGATAAGGTGAAAGGTGATATGAGCGGCAATGCCGAGGTCAAGGCACACAAGATGTATTCCGACATGGACTTTACAGCAAAGCAGAGTGACAACGCAGTGTTTACGCCGGGAAGTAGAATAACTGCTGAAAACTATGTTGTTATCGGTACTGACGACAACACATCTGCGTACAGCAATGGTATGCCTGAGGGCAGCAGTTTCCGTTCTGATATTATTCAGACAGCTGCGCTGAAAGAACTTGACAGCTTGCTGATTGATTTTAAAGTAAGCGGAGCGGAAAACACAGCAAATCTCGGTGTATATAAGTATTCGGACAGTATACAGAAGTGGATTTATATAGGCGGCGATTATGATGCGGCGCGCGGTATGATGTCTGTATACTCAATAGGCGACGGTAAATATGCAGTTATAGAGAATCCGAAAGCAGAGCTTGATTTTGTGGATATAGGACAGAATTGGGCAGAGCTTTATATCAGAAGTCTTGGTTATGCTTCGTTAATTGACGGCTATATTGAGGATGGTATAAGGTACTTTAAGCCGGAGAACGAAATCACTCGCGGGGAATTTGTAAAGATGCTTGCATCTGCAAAAGGTACAGCTATAGACGGTTCTGATACAAGCGTATTTGCTGATGCTGCTGAAATTGAGGAGTGGGCAGCGCCATATGCCTGCGCGGCGTACAGAGATGGTTGGTTTAAAGGAAGTCAGACCGAAAACGGAATAGAAGCGGGACTTTCAGATAGGATTACAAGACAAGATGCTATGACACTTGTTTACAGAGTATTCTTTGAAGGAAGCGAAACAGGCGGAAGGATTGACTTCTCTGACAGTTCAGATGTATCGGAGTATGCGGCAGAGGCGGTAAGCTATCTGACAGAGAACGAAATAGTCGGCGGCTTTGAGGACGGAAGTCTCAGACCGCTTGACAGTTTGCTCAGAGAACAGATTGCAAAGATACTTTGGATAAGTATTTTAAAGTAAATCAATGAAATAGCCTGCGGCTTTGCCGCAGGCTATTTTCCTGATTTAATTTTGTTTGCACGCCGCGGAAACTGCGGCGGTGTATGTGAATCCTTGCGGATAACTATAAGCTTTCTGACTATATCGCTTTCCGGCAGGGCAGCTTCTTTTATTTCCTCAATTTTGCCGCCGAGAGTACCAATCATAGCGCGTGCGGAGTTTAATTCTTCATCACTGTTTTCGGATTTCAGTGCGATAAAGATTCCGTTAATTTTTACAAAGGGCAGGCAGTATTCGCATAATACTTTAAGATTTGCTACAGCGCGGGAAACTATTATGTCATAGCTTTCTCTGTATGCATTATCCTTGCCCAGTTCCTCGGCTCTGCCGTGAATACATTTGATATTGCCGAGGCTTAGCTGAGAGCAGACTTCGTTTAAAAAATTGATTCGCTTTTGCAAAGAGTCAATAAGCGTAACCTCCATATCGGGACGCATTATCTTTATCGGAAGTCCGGGAAAGCCTGCGCCGGTGCCTATATCTGCAAGTTTTGCGCCTGATGCAAAATCTGTGCAGTAAAGCGGCAGAATACTGTCCAAAAAATGTTTGACTGCGATTCCGTCATCATCCGTTATTGCTGTAAGGTTTATTTTGCTGTTCCATTCTTTAAGTATATCGGAGTATTTTTTAAATTGTAAAAGTTGTTCTTCCGTAGCCGTACCGCCGAGAGCGGAAAGACCTTTTTGAAATAAATCAATGTTCATGATAATAGTTTCTCCAAACTTATTAAAAAGAAACAGGTGCAATACCTAAAAGGTGTTGCACCGTGTTTCGGATAAATCGTGTTTACGCCTGAGGAGCGTCTACCGGACAGACATTAGCACAGCTGCCGCACTCTATACATTCATCAGGATTGATTTCGTACTTTGCATCACCCTCTGTTATGCAAGATACGGGGCATTCGCTTGCACAAGCGCCGCACTTGATGCAATCGTCGTTAATTGTATAAGCCATTTCAGATTCACCTCACCATAATAAATTTATACTATCATAATAATATAAATTTATTGTTTTGTCAAGGAAAAATCATATATTTAAGGCTGCATCGGGCGTTCCGAGGTTTTTAATCCAGTTGAATTTCTGTATCTTCACAACCGCAACGCCACACTTTAAAATCTGGTCGGATTTCAGACACAAAAATACCCATACAGGATCAAGTTTAAAAACAAATGCCAACAGCATTGATGACGGAATAACAAGACACCACATAAATATCAGGTCATTTTTAAATACAAAGGCGGTATCGCCGCCGCCGCGCAGCATTCCTGTCAGACACGGGCATTGATATGAGGTGCCGACAACTGTTATTGACAAAACCGTCATAAATTGCAGAGCCATTTCAGCGGATTCCTCCGATACGTTATAAAAGGCAAGTATCGGGCGGCGCAGCAGGAAAAGTCCCAGTCCGGTAAGTATACCTATGCATAAAAACAACAGCTGAAAGGTTTGGGCATACGGACGTACAAGCTGCTGCCTGCCTTCACCTATTATTTTTGAAATCATTACGGCAGATGCCGATGCCGAAGCATATACAAAAACCGTTATTATCTGGAAAAGTGTATTTGCAATGCTGTTTGCCGTTATTGCGGATGCTCCAAGCCGTCCGAGGATGCCGAGCTGTATTGTCATTGCGATTCCCCATAATGCACTTGATAAAAATACCGGTATTCCTTTGCGTATGTATGCTTTAAGATGTTCTGTGCTCATTCTGCCGAAGTGTTTCAGACGCAGCATAAGTTTTTTATCACGGAAACGCACATACCACAGTACCGCAAGACATTCAAGAATTCTGGAAACGGTTGTTGCGATGGCGGCACCGGGGGCGCCAAGCTCCGGGAAGCCAAAGTTTCCGTAAATAAGGCAGTAATTAAGGCATATATTTGTTATAAGAGTGATAAACGAGGTATAAAAACCAAGCTTTACCGTTTCAACACTGTTCATATCAACAATAAGAGAAGTCGTTATTGCAAATATCGGATATGTAACAAATATAATTTTCAGATATGCGGTGCCTTCGTCCACAAACGATTGTTCGGTTGATAAAAGCGATAAAATCTGTGACGGAAAGATTGCTGCTGCGACAGCAATCACAAAAGCAATTATAAGCGAAAGCTTCATTGCAATATTTGCCGTTTTTTGCATAGTAGCCGTATCGCGGTTGCCCCATGCTCTTGAAATAAAAATCTGACCGCCTTCACAGATTCCGGTGACCATCAGCTGAAGTATAAACTGAATTTGATTTACCAGGGCAACCCCGGATAATGCCTGCTCGGAATACTGACCGAGCATAACACTGTCTGCAAGGTTTACCATAAATACTATAATATTACGCAGAGCTACAGAAAATGTCAGATAAAAGAACACCTTGTAGAACTGCCTATCCTTTACCAAAGACATAAATGCCTCCTAATCCTGTAAAAACAAATCTTTTGTGTACGGCAGAGTCAATATCCAGTCGCAATAAACATGCCATTCGTCAAGCTTATGATTTCTTCTTGCATAATACATATTAAGCAGGTTTTCGTAATTCATTGTTACGGTACGCTTTTGGTTATAGCTTGACGGTAAAAGCTGAATAAGGTCGTACCAATCCTTTTTATCCTTGCTTGCAATAAAATCCTGACGCTTTTTCTCTATAAAGCCGATAAAGGCTTTGAAGGCGTCGGCAGATTCATCGCTCAGCTTGTCATGGCTGAAGTCATCAAGCTCTATCGGCTTGCTGTGCAGCTTATGCATTGTACTGGTTGAGTTTGCCACGGTAGCGACTTTATAGGTGTCAAATTCCTTCCACCAATAAAGCGGAGCGGTTATGTCAACAGAAACAATAATCTGACGTATAAACTTGCGGTGGTCGCTGCCTGCTTTGCATAAACGCTTCGCAAGGTCAAGATCGTTTTGTCCCAGGATGTAGCTGCCGTCAGTGTCATAGCTGCTGTCAATACGGCTCCAGCTGCTCAGCGGATTTCTTGCACCGCGTATTGCACCTTCAAGGTTCATCACTGCCGAATTTTCAATCTTAATCAATTAAATCACTCCATTCTGCAATAAAGGCGCTGAAACAGCGCCTTTAAATTAAATATCAAGGTTTACAACGGTTGAAGAATAATCCTCAATAAACTTACGTCTTGGCTCAACCTTATCACCCATAAGAACAGTAAAGGTTTCATCAGCCTGACGTGCATCCTCAAGGTCAACCCTAAGCATTATACGTGTTTCCGGGTTCATGGTGGTTTCCCATAACTGTTCGGGATTCATCTCACCAAGACCTTTGTAACGCTGAACGGCAGGGGCTTTGCCGTCGCCCATTTCAGCCAGAACCTCCTGTAGTTCTGCATCACTGTAAGCATATTTTTCAACCTTTCCGCGGCTGATTTTGTAAAGCGGCGGCTGTGCTATATACACATGTCCCTCCTCAATCAGCGGACGCATAAAGCGGAAGAAGAATGTCAGCATAAGTGTACGGATATGTGCGCCGTCGACATCGGCATCTGCCATAATGACAACCTTGCCGTAGCGGATTTTGCTGACGTCAAACTCATCACCGATTCCTGCGCCCAGAGCGGTAATAACCGGCATCAGCTTATCGTTGCCGTATACCTTGTCTATACGCGATTTTTCTACGTTAAGCATCTTTCCCCAAAGCGGAAGTATCGCCTGAAAACGGCGGTCACGTCCCTGCTTTGCGCTGCCTCCGGCGGAATCTCCCTCGACAATGTATATTTCGGTATAGGTATTATCCCTATCAGAGCAGTCGGCAAGCTTGCCGGGAAGCGTACTGCTTTCGAGCGCACTTTTACGGCGGGGGGTTTTTCTTTCTCTTTTT
>ERZ1034952.1089-NODE-1089-length-23015-cov-4.420949_pt1 | contig 23015 bp, 34 predicted proteins | sample MGYA00520625_ERZ1034952 | MGnify/ENA primary metagenome ERZ1034952 (study PRJEB33766, sample SAMN09781773) | gut metagenome | biome: gut microbiome | host: Homo sapiens | place: Madagascar | study: EMG produced TPA metagenomics assembly of the PRJNA485056 data... | reverse complement strand
GACCCTCGTTGATGAGGTTGATGGTCTTGTTCTGATTGCTGATCTTGATGGTCAGTGACGACGGCGTAACCGGAAGGCGCACACCATCCATATAAAATTCATACATCAGATGTGCACCCCTTCCGCACTGGTGACAAGCGCTTCGGTGACCTTGGCTTCCAGCAGATTGACTACGCCGTCCAGATCCATCTCGTTCGAGATGTTGTTGTGGTTGACCATTTCCACCTTGATCTCGGCGGTGGTGTATCGGTTGATTTCCTGTCGTTCCGCGATGTTGCGGAGCATTTTTAGGTCCTCATTCGACAGCTGCAATGCGTCCGCGGTGTCCGCCGTGTTGGCAGCGATCGCTGCGACATTGTTGTTCAGCGCGTCAAACTCGGGCGTTGCAGAGGCGTTCGCGGCGCTGAATTTCTCATCAATGCTCTGACCGAGATTGTATCCGAAATTCCATGCATCCTTGTACGCGAAACGCTTTTCGATGGTCGGTGCGTTGCGCGAAATCGTAATCGCGTTCTCGTTCTTACCCCAGGAAAGCGCTGTGTTCTGAAGTTCATTCAACTTGTCCGTCCAGTTCGTTCCGAAAACCGCGTCAATTATTTTCGTAGCGATCTTGCCGAACGAAAGCAGCCGCGAAATCATCTGTCCGAGCAGGTTTTTAACCGCATCTCCGAGACTGTCAAAGCCGCCATTCACCGCATTGAGTACCCACTCGATCACGCTGATAAACGGCTCGACAAAAAGCGTCCACACAGCTTGAATGGCTGCATTGATAACACCGATGATCGTATTCAGCACGATTGCGCCTGCCGTGGCAAGCACACCCAGAACAACACCTGTTGCGCTGATGTTCGTACCCTTGACCTTGTTAATGGCGGCGACAACTAAGTAAATCACGGTGATGACCGCAATGATACCGCCGACAATCCACGTAATAGGACATGCCAGCAGCGCAGTATTAAGACTGTACTGCGCCACGGTCGCTTTGAACGTCAGCGACGCTGCTCTTGCCTCTGCGGCCGCATGCAGCTGAGACGCGACAGCAGAGATACCCTTCGCCGCCGCATTGGTCAGCACAGCCGCGGTATACAAACCAACAGCCGTAGTGATCGCGCCGAGGATTGGCGTAATGAACGCCGTATTTTCGGACATCCACAGAATCACGTCGTTTAGTGCAGAAATGCCCGCCGTTAGCGTCGGCAGCAGGTTCGCCGCCATTTTGCCGACAAACTCCGTCCAGTTCTCGCTTAGCAGTCGTGTCTGGTTCGCCCAGCTGTCCGAGGTTCGCGCAAAGTCGCCCTGCGCGTCCGAGGTGACGCTCATCAGGTAGTTATAGCGCAACATGGTCTGCTCTGCCTGTGACATTTTATCGTAAGCGGTCGTGATACCCTGTGACAGTGCGTAGGCTTCGAGGTTTGCAACCGACATATTGATACCGAGCTGTTTGAGAGGTTCGGTTTCACCCGAAATGCCGGAGCGAATCTTCTCGAACGCCGCGTTGGTGTCGAGGTTGTAGAACGATGCCATATCGCCGGCTAAACCTGTCAGCTTTTCCGACATATCCACAACACTGTCACCCGCAACACCGGTAGATTTCAGCATCGCACCGAGCGTGCCGTTATAGCGTTTTGCGGTAACCTCGTTCAGACCGTAGGCTTCAAGTGCTTTCTGCGACCAGTCGTTAATGGAAGCAGCCGATTTACCGAATGATACGTCAACGACGTTCTGAACCTCGGCAAGGTCGGAGGCGTAATCAATGCCGTTCTTAACGGTGTTCAGAACGTCTAGCAAGCTAAGATAGCCTGCAACCATACCGGCAATCTTGCCCGTCATACCACTCAGCGCATCAGAACCACGTTCGACTTTGTTGTTAAACTCCTGCTGCTCGTTTCCGAGCTGATCCAGCGCAGTCGTTGCCTCGTGCAGCTGCGTGCGGATGGCGGTAACGTCACCCATATCAAGACCGCCTGCTGTGGCACTGTCCAGACTCTCCCAGCTGGAGAGCATCATATTGACCGCATTGGTGATGTTCCGCAGCGGTGCAGTCATCTGGTCATTCAGTTTTACGGCCGTCATAATGCTTGCCACGAAAAATCACCTCTTACTCTTGATCTTTGCCATCTCGGCTTTTTCTTGTTTCGCCTTTTCCATAGCCGCAGCGATGATGAACGCCTTGTCTTTCTGGTCAAGGGTGAGGAAATCAGACGGCAGAATATGCAGCTGGTGCAGAGCATACAGAGCAAAACAGGTCTCCGTATCCTCTGCCTCGATCAGTTTTTTGCGGTTTCAACGTCCTCTGCGAGGCTCGTAAAGCCGCTGATCTGCTGTACCTTGATCGCCAGATCGGCGTACTCACCGGCGTTGTCCAGCATTTCCTTGAGCAGCTCCTCGGGGCTCATCACACCGTAGCTGTCCTGCAACTCTGCGTCGTTGAGGTTCGGCATAACGACGGCAGCCGCCATCAGCTTTGCCTGATACTCCGAGGTGTCAACGCGCGGACGGTACATGCCCGGCTTGCCCGGCACCTGTACCTCGGTCGTACACTCATCGCGGATTGCCTCGTTCTCACGGGTGGTGATGGCACGCAGCTCCCACAGCAGCGGTACGCCGTTCTCGTCGGTCAGCGATTTGGTAGCCGCGTAAAGCTCGTTCTTGCGCTGTTTTTTGTTGCTCTTCATAAAAGCAGAAAAGTTACTCATTTTGTCATGCTCCTTACATATAAGACGGGTTGGTGTACTTCTCCGGACGGCTGAAATCCTGTGCGTAGCCCTCGATGGTCTGCTCAACGAAATCGCCGTCGGCATCAAACATACTCAGCAGCACATCGCCGTCGATCACGCAGTCAGTGAAGATCTTGGTCGAGCGACCGATGGACGTTGCCGGGTCTTCGTTTGTGGTCTGAATGTCGAACGTCGGCAGCAGACCGGTGTTCTTGTAGCGCTCCATCAGCTCGTCGAAGATCTCCGTCACCTTGTAGACAACCATGGAGAATTTGATGCTCGCGCCAACTGCCTTGACGCCCTTTACGGTGCGTCCCAGAGCCGGTACTTCCTTGGTCTCCACGTTCATCTTGCCCTCAAAGCTCTTTGCCATCAGGCAGGCGTAACGGTTGCCGTCAATGGTGACGTAGGCCGTCGCCAGCTTGGCGGACGGCGCATCATTTGCAGGCATATAAGCCATACCTTGTTCCCTCCTTTACGATACGGTGACGGTCATGTACAGCTTGGCCATCGCACACACGATGGTAACGGCATCCTGCACCGCAACGCTGTTCTTGGCGTCACCCTGCTCGACCTGCACATCGTCCGCCGAGAAATTCTCGATGGCGCGCAGGTCCTCAAGCTGCTGGTGGTGCTTTACGATGTCGTTCCACAGGCTCACGCGGCCGCTTGCATCGTTCGGCACCTTGCCGAGATAGCGCGTGTTGAACAGCACCGCAATATCGTTTGCGATCTGGTCCATAACACGCACACACTGGTTGTCACCGAAAATCTCTTTGCTCTTGCCCTCGGTGTCGGACACAAAGCTGTTGATGTCCGAGAGCACACGGGTTTCACCGCTGACATTGTGCATCGCAAATACGCCGGATCTGATGAAGGTTTCCAGCTCACTCTGCTTGTAGTCGGTGTCCACAGTGTAAGCGCCGTCGTACTTGACGTTCAGCAGGCTCTTGTTGATCGCGCAGGCCGCCTCGGCGCCGGTTACCCAGTACACGAGAGAGGCTTCGCTTGCGCCCTCGTCCAGCACACGGTTCTTGACGTTGATAACGCCCTCGTAGTCGGCTGCCTTGTTATAGAGCACGCACTGGAACTTCGCACCGACGTCCTCACGCATGCGCTTGACGAACACAGCGTACAGGGACTTAGTGGTTTCGTCGGTCGTGACAACACCCATCGTGTTGTAGGTGTACGGCTCAATCTTGTCCAGATATTTCTGGTGGGCCGTACCGTCAACAGTACCGTTCGTGCCGCCGGTCAGCGCCGTGCCTGCCGTTTCGGCAAGCGATGCAGAATTCTTCCAGATAACGTAGTCGTTGTTTACGAGGTCTGCCGCCTTTGCAACGCCGGTCTGAGCGTCAACAAGGGTCGTACCGAGGTACAGACTAACGTCAAACTTCTCAGGCGCGTCTACATTCGCACCAATAACAACCTTCAGGTCATTACCACGTACACCGCAGCACTTCGCCGTAGCATAGGTGTTCGCTGCCTTCGCACCCGCGCTGGTCAGCTTGTAGGCGTACAGCGTGCGTACCTTGTCCATCACCTCACGCAGACCCTTGAGCTTGTCATGGGTGAACGGGTAGCCGAAAATGGAGAGGCTGTTCTTCTGGAAATCCGCCGGCGTTACCTCGAACACCGCGTTATCCGTGCCCCAGTCCAGTTCGAGCGGCATAGTTGCAATGCCGCGGTCACTAAGGTTGGCGCTTGCCTTGCTCGCCGACACGAAATTGATGTAGCTGCCGGGCAGCACCTTGTTCTGCGTGGTAAAAATACCGCCGCCAAGTGCCATATCAGGTCACCTTTCCTTTCTTGTATTTGTTGATGCGGTCCTGCACTTCCTGCACGGTGCAATACTCGTCCGACGCGATCAGCGCACAGATGAGGTCACGTTCGTGCCGGAACAGCTCGGAATACAGCAGCGCATTCCGAGAGAACCGCGGTTCGTTCTTGGTTTTTCTGGTCATAGTTACTCCTTTGCGCTCGTCTGCGTGGTGACGGACTGCATTTCGGTCTGTTCCTCCTCATGCAGTACAAAGCCGTCATAGCTTGCGGTGACGGTCAGCATACCGTCGTGCGGCGTGCCGGTGATGTCCTTGCCGTGCAGCAGACGACCGTCCACCTCGATGGTTTCCAACGCCTCCAACAGACGTTCAAGCACGTCGTTGATTTCCGCGCTGTCGCCCTCAACACGAGGGAAATACTGCACAGAAAACTGACTTGTCCGTGCATATCTCCTGCCGAGGTCAACGCCGCGCGTACCGGACAGGCACGAAACCAGAAAGCACGGTTCCTGCAGCCCCTGTGTTACGCGGTCGGTGTAGATCTCGTACCCATCGCCGAAAGCGTTGTAAACGGCGGTCGAAACCGCGCTTGTGATTGCTCCAACATTCAACTGAAACACCTCCGCAGGTAGTCCGCCAGCTTGCGTTCAAGGATACGCGGCGCCATGGCCTGCACCTCTTTCGCGCTGAGCGTCAGCATGAATTTGCCCTCCACCCAGTTCTTGTGGTTCGAGGTACGATGACCGTACTCCACATAGGAGGCGTACTCGACCGGATTGATGATGTCGACAATGAAGTCGCTGCCGACACGCTGCACAGAAAGGCTTTCGGCGTAGGCCTTGGCGTTTGCGTTCTGTCCGGCCGTCCAGCCGCGGCGGAGCGTACCGCCGGTCTTGCCCGATGCAGGCTTGACCCAGACGGTGTACTTCTCGCCTTTCTTGTGCTTTTTGCCGTCACGTTTGGCAATGCGTGTCTTTTGCGTGCGATAATCGCCAACTGGCGTGCGTTTGATCGCTTTGGCAAGCAATCTGGCGGCAAGCTCTTTTGCACAGGCGTTGAAGAACTCGTCTGTCTGGTCAATCTTCGCAAGCTGATCTCTCAGCTTTTTCAGATCATCGTAATTCATGTTCACGCTTGATCGTGCCATTACGCCCACCCTCGAAAAGCCTCGAGCACATACTCGGCGTGGGTGTCGTACATAGCCGCCATGCCGGAACGCGCGTATTCGCCGGTAACTCCGTTCTGCGTAACCGTGACGCGCGAACCCTCGAGTATGGTCACCTCAGGCGCGCAGAACAGCTTGACGCTCTGCGTGAGCGCCGCCGTATCGCCGTCCCCCGCCGCAGGCGAGGTCGTGAACGACAATCGGCAAGGCTGGTCTGTGACTGTCTGTACCTCGGCAAAGCCGGTGCTGTGGTCATCACGGGCAACTTTCTGCCGCTCGGTTACGGTGAACGTGCCGGTGTAGCCGCGCTCCAGTGTTTTGCGTACACTTACCACCGCAGTTTTCGGAAGCATAACAGATCCTCCTCTCCCGCGGTCAGCAGGCTGCTGATCAGCGCGGACAGACGCGCACTGTCCGAGGCATCGGCGGCAAAGGTGACGCTCGTGTCACCCTCGCTCACCGATTGGACAGCGTTTGTCAGGTCAAGGCTTTCTAGATCCAGCTTGCCGGACGCATACGCCGCACTGAGATACCCGCCACAGGTACGGTCTACCCATACTTCAGTAAGCTCTGCCGGAATTTCCGTGCGATTAATCTGGTTCTTGATGTGGTTCTCCACCTTTTCGATGCAGAACTGCACCGCCCATTCATCAGGAGCAGTGCAGCCGAACGACGCAAGCCGCTGCAATACGCGGTCCAGAATACCGTCCATGGCGTTAACCCTTGGAAACGATCTTTGCCAGGGCGATGGACTTGTGCGGGATTGCCTTCTTGCCATCGTTGATGATCGACCAGTTTGCACCGGCAGACAGGTCGTCGTTGGTAGCCGATGCCGTGATGGACGACGGCTTTTCAAACGAGATACCCTGCACGCCGCAGATAAAGCCGTCGCGGACGTAGAGCGTATCCTGACCGCCGTTGGTCTTCGGATCGCGGCTCATCTCATACGGCACAGCGTCGCCGATGTCGTCCAGAATGATAGAGCCTTCACCGAGAACGTAGGTGGTATACTTAGTGTACGCCGGAATGTTCTTAGACTGGTCCTCTGCAACGTCCTCGGTCGGCATACCGTCGTCTACGAGCACCAGACGGCCGTTCCAAGTGCCGAGCGACAGATCGCGCTGGATACCGTCCTCGTCGGTGTAGGTCATGTACTTGAGCAGACGCAGGTTCTCGAGGTTCGTCGCCACTGCGCTGTGCATGATAACCAGCTTGAAAACGCTCTTGTTGTCGCCGCACGCCTGCTGCATGGCTGCGTTCAGCGTGGCCGCACCGACCATAGCCTCGTCGCCGGTCTTGCCGGTGATGTCGTACACATGGCTGTCGAGGAACGCCTTAGCGGCACTCTTCTGGATTGCCGAGCCGGTCGAGGTGCTCATAGCGAACACGCCGGACAGGATCGCCAGCAGCATAGCCTGCTTGACCTCCATCTTGTAGTCCGCGATCTGTGCGGCCACGTTGTCCATGAAGTTCACGCCTGCAGTGATGTTGGTCGAGAAGTTGCGCTCGGTCCATGCGTCCATACGGCGGGCAACAACAAAGCCCTGCTCGTAAGTGGTGGTTGCGGTGCTGTTGATGTTGGTCGCACCGTCGTTGTTCTGGCTGGTGTCGCCGGAGATACGGCCGAAGTACGGAACTCTTGCGTACAGTGCGCCGGTCTGGTTCGAGAGGGCACCGCGTGCCTGCTCGTTCGCGCCGACTGCGCCGGACTTCGCCAGCTCGGTCTTGGTAGTGTTCGGAATTCGGTTTACATACGCGCCGAACGCCTGCGGGTTGAAAGATTTGCTGTCAAACTTGGTTTCAGCCATTTCGATTTCACTTTCCTTTCATCAGTTAATTTTTTCGTCGGGGTGCTCCGCCATGTAAGCGACAAGCTCCGAATAGGTCATCTTGGAGGTGTCTACCTGATGGTCGCCGTCCTCGTTGCCGCTCTCGCCCGCCTTGGCACCCTTGAGCTTGGGCGTAGAAGAACCGAACAGGAACTTGCTGTCCTCGGCGGTCCGGAGCGCCTTGATCTGGTCCGCCAGGCCCTTAACCGTGCCGTCCTCGGCGAGTTCCGCCTTGTCGAGGTTCAGCAGGGCCTTGGCCGCCTTGACGTTCAGTGCACCAGAGCCAAGCAGCGCAGCGTTTACCGCGTTGTCCACTTTGAGGGTGTGGATCTCGGTGTCGTGCTTTTTCTGGCTCTCCTTGGCTGCGTCCTCGAGCGACTTGATCTTGTCGCGCAGCTCGGCGGCATCGCCGGTTTCCTTCTGAAGCGCACCGAGTTCCTTCAGCACATCGGCATGCTCCTTACGGGCGTTGTCGCGCTCTGCAATCACTTCATCAAGGCGTGCCTTGGGAATCATACCCTCGGTATCACCCTTGACGAGATTCAGCACAGCAGCCGCCAGTGCGTCAGTCATACCGTCCAGTTTCATCAGTTCTTCTTTTTTCATGGTCTTTTTCTTCCTTTCACATTTGTTGCCCGGTTCAGTCCGGTGTTTGCGGTCTTTCGGTTTGCGGCGGAAATGCCAAAGCGCCGAAGTGGTGCCGGCAGGGAATTTTGAAATCCCGACCTGAGCGTTAAAAGCGCCCTGCTCTGCCTCTGAGCTATGCCGGCAAAAGAAAAACGCCTCACCGATCGGTAAAGCGTTTGAGTATGCAGTTTTGGGTAAAAGAAAACCACCGCAGATTGCTCTTTGGTGGTTTAATCTTCTTCAAATTGGATAGAACGTGCGCGATGCAGCTCTTTTCGATATTGACGGTACAGCTCCATTTCATGTTCTGTCAGTGTAATACCATCTCTGACAAAAACATCGTTGTTCCTGAATTTGAGCTTGCCATCAATCTCTTTAGGCGGAATAACCAGCATTCAATCACTTCCACTTCTTCTGCACGAGGCGTTTGATGGTATCACACAGAGCGTTGTGCTTAGTTGACGATACCGCCTCTGCAACAGCTTCCGACACATTTTCTGTTGCATATGTGCCTATCATTTTCTCTATTATACTCTCATCATACGGCAAACCGCAAGAGGAAAGTGCCTCTTCCATCAACTTTTGAGCGTACACTCCCCGTCCAATCTCGTCCCACGCCTTTTCTTCATTGAGAACACCATTCACTGTATTGCTTTTGATTGCATACTGATATTCAGCAAAATGCGTAAATTCGTGTTTCAAGTAGTCATATAGACTGCTCTTAGGTGAGAACATCGAGGCACAATTTTGAAGTACTTGCCTGTAATTTTGCTGGTTGGAGAAGATGCTCTCATTCAGTTTTAGATTGATCTCCAACTTGCGGTTGATTGCGGCGGCTGCAATCGAATTGCCCGTATCGCAGAACCGAATACCGCTGATATTGCCCTCCACAGACGGGAACTCCTTGGAGAGCTTATGCACAGCCGTATCAACCTCGGACAAGATCTCTTTCGGCACCTCGACATTCTGCTCGCGTATCGGAATATCATGGATTTTCTGTCCACGAACCGCCAGACTGCGGAAGAAGTCCTTATTACCGCCGCCGGCAAACGCATTCGCCCATTCTTCGTAGGTGGTGCTTGCCGGCACATAATACGTCTTTCCGTTCTCGTCCCTTGCAGCACGCATACCGTTCTCGTCGTTATCCGCGAAATACGGTACAGTGCAGCTGCGGCAGTAAACATGGAACGGCGGTGCGGTAACGCCCGGTTCGTAGTCCTTCATATCGAACACCTTGCCGTCGAGGTGGCGACAGATGTCGGACGTGCGGCTGTCCAGCGTAGCGACGATCTGGTAACGCTCCACATCGAGGTCCTTGTAGCACTGCTGCTGCGCGACAGAACCAAAATAAGCGTTCTCGGTCATCACGAGCCGGCCGGCCTGACTTTTGGCGACGTTCATGCGCTTTGCAATAGCGGCAATGGCATCATCGGGCGCTTTGCCGAGGATGCACATCTGTGTCAGCTCGGAACTCACGCTGTCGAGCAGCTGCGCCTTGGACTTCCAGATGCGGTCGGAGAATGTCTGCCCGTCCGCCGTCCACGGTATGTCCAGCAGTTTGTTTACGCGGTTTTCGTCCACCTGCGCCACATCAAAGCCGAGAGAAAAGCCTTTCTGCACCTCAAAGGCGGTGTGGTAGTAGTCCTCTTTCCATGTGTCCATGAGCCGTTCGGTCAGCCTGTTCTGCTCGGCGGCAAAGGCGTTTTCTGCGGCGTTCTGCGTCCGCAGCTTGAGCGCCTCCAACCGTGAGATGTGAAACTTTGCCGAGGCGTTCTCCAGCTCTTTCAGCCACTTCTGCGACACGGCGTTTTCCTGTCCGCGCTTGATGTACTCCTCAATGTCCCATTTCAGCTCGTCAAGCTCGTTCTGCCGCAGCAGCTTCTTGGCCTCCGCAAGCGAAATGCCGTTGTTATCTGCAAACCGCTGGTACCAGACGCGGATCTCCTTGTCGATGGTAGCCTGTGCTCGGTCAAAGTGCGGCGCGATCTGGTCAACCGTCAACCTGCCGCGCTTGTTTCGCATTTCTTCCACAGCCGAAAAGCGTTTTTGCCAGTATTCCCGATTGCACACGCGCCGCACCTCCCTTATTCGTTCTTATCGTCCGGTGGTTCATCACCCGGCGGTACGTTCTGACCAAAGCCGCCGTACAGGTCAAGGTTTGCTTCCTTCTCGGCCGCCAGACGGTCAAGTTCGCCCTGTACATCATCGACCCACGGATGATTTGCCACAATGGTTTCATTGCTGATAACGCCCATGCTGTTCCGGCAGTCCGCGATAGCAGAGGATTCGGAAATCAAAATGTCGCGGTTGAAAATCAACTCATACGGCTCATTTTCAAAATCTCCGCCGCCGGTGTTTGAAATATGGCAGGTGATGAACCAAATCAGTTCCTCAAACGCTGCCTGATATTCGGTTTCCATGCCGTTCGCATCCAGTTCGATGTCCGAATACATGGACTTGATGTTCATCTCGTTGGCATTGCCACCGAGCCGGTCGTCCTTGGCATCGTAGCCCATACAGTTCTCGATAATCGCCTTTTTGAACTGTGCGACCAGCGTCTGATAATTCTCGGCGTTGACCTCGATTTGCAGGGTACGCACGTCGCCGCCGCCCGAGCTGTCCGAACGAACCTTAACCGCACCGTAGGTTGCAAGGTTCCTGCGGAACTCACCGAGGTTCTCGCCATCGTAGTTGACCAGGACCATGATGGTGTTGCGCGGGTCCTCCTGCATCTGGTCCTGCCACTGGCTCTCGATGGCGTTGAGGCCGTCCTGCATGGAGCGGCAGCGCGTCAGCAGCGGTGTTTCGTCTGCGTTGTACTTGAACGCGATGAGAGGAATGTGTTCCCAGTTGTACGGCTGCTCTCCTGCCATGATGTACGGCGCGGAGAAAGGCTCGACCGGTGTCAGGCTGCCGCCGGACAGCGTGAAGTAGTGAATGCCGGTATCGTCGTACACCTCCACGCGGTGCACGATCTTCTCGGTCAGGCCGACGTACTCGGTCACATCGTACACGCGGATGGCGGCGTCAAGGCGCGTGTGCTCCTCGTCCGCCCACAGAGGGATAACTTCATAAGGGCGCAGCCGCCGAAACGCCAGAGCGCCGTTCTCGTCGTAATACGGGAACAGCCATCCGATGCCGCAGCACAGCGCGTCGCGTGTGACCGCCTTGATGAGCCGTGCGAACTTCTTTGTCAGCAGGTACGGCCGCAGTGCGTCCACAAACGCCTGATCATCCGAACGAATGACGAACGGCTGTCCGACCAGATAGTTGGCTTTCTGATCGACCAGCTTGCGGAACTGGTTGTCCACAATGCGGCTGTTCGGCAGATTATCCAGCGTAATCAGCTCGCCGTTCTCACCGATGGCAGTACGCTGCTTGTGCAGAATGACGTGCCTGCCGCGGTAGTACAAGTCACCGTCCATCATGTCGCGGCAGCGTTTAGAGCGCCAGAATCGGTGAATTTCCTGCACGATGAACTGTGCGTCCGTCATGCGCTGACCGGTATTCTCTCTGCCGAGGGACAGCAGGTAGTCCTCGTATGTTTGGTCGTCAAACTGGAACAAAATGTGTCCCTCCTTTAGTCAAAACTGAATGTCGCACCGCGCATATCGCCCTCGCAGGCGTAGCGCATGGCGTCCATGAGATGGTTGAAATCGTCAATGGGTCGGCCGATCTTGTTGCCGAAGCGGTCGGTGTCCCAGGTGTAGTTTGAAATCTCGGTGATGAAGTGCACGCAGCGCGGATGCACGACGATGTGGTAGTCCTGCAGGAAGTCAATGCCATTGGCGATGCTGTCGCGGCCCTTACGTGCCGCGCGAATGCGGTACAGGCCAAGCTCACGCAGGCGGTCGATGGACTTCGGTTCGGCGCTGTCGGCCGTGATGCGCTCTTTAGCGTAGCCCATAGCAGCCACGCGCTCCGCGATACGTTCGTTGGACATTCCCTTTTCGTACATCTCGTCAAAAACGTACAGCGTGCGGCTCACGCGGTCGATCATGCCGCAGAACAGTGCGGTCGGGTCATTCGTATAGCCGAAGTCAAGTCCGAACACGGTGTGAAGTTCCGGCCTGCGGCGCAGCTCGTCAATGTCAAACTCTCGTTCTTCCCAGTTCTCGAAGATCAGGCCGTCCACAATGCCCCAGTCACCCAGACCGGCAACACGGTAGCGCCGAGGATTGTTCTGCCGCATACGCTCGAACAGGCGCTTGTCTGCGTCGTCCAGCCACTCGTTGCAGGTGTAATTGGTCGTCATGGCGAGAATGTCCGGGTCGGGCGGTGCATCGAAAAAGCGCTTTTTCAGCCAGTGATGCTCGTTCCACGGGTTGAACGTGATCGTGATCTGCTTGAACAGTCCCGGCGCACTCTCGCCTCGAATGGACTCGTCCAGCATATCGAAGTCCTCCTCGCGAGTGACCTCGTAGGCCTCCTCGAGCCAGAGGAAGCACAGCTGACCAACGTCAACCGTGATGGACGTCACCTTGAGCGGATCGTCCAGACCGCGGAAGTAGATCTTCTGACCGGTCGGCAGATATGTCATTTCAAGCGGGCTTTCCTTGACCGCCCACCATGCATCAACGCCCAGCCGGTGAATCGCCCACTTGAGCTCAGCAAAGCAGGAGTCCTTCAGCGTGCGGTACGTCTTGCGGACGACCAGCAGATTGGCTTCCGGGTACTCCATGATGCGATTGATCTGGTTGAGCGCGGTCGTCTTGCTCTTCTTGCTGGCACGGCTGCCCTTGCACACGCGATAGCGGCCCTTGAAGTTCCAGAACGTGCCATAGCCGCGCCCGACGATCTCCGGCAGGCGCAGGATTCGCTTGTCAGTCTTCAAGCTCATCACCGCCGGTGATTACGACAGGAACCACGCCGCTCATGTTCACCTTGTCGGTAAACAGGCCGTAGTTCTTGCCGAGAAGCTCCAGCGCCTTGGTGCGCTGCGTAACACTAGGGAACTGCTGATGCTCATTGCCGAACATATCGTAGGCCGGGTACTTGACCCGCCCCATGCCGACGTTCGACAGCTCCTCCAGCACGTCCGCCGCCGTCGCAACGCTGCGCTGTTCCGCCTCTCCTCGCACGGCTGCCTGCAACTCCTCGTACCTTGCGGAAACCTTGGGGTTTTTCAGCAGCCGGCACGCACACTGATCGACCGTTTCGTCTTTCATACGCCCGGCCTTGTAGGCGCTGCGGTATGCCTCACGCTGGCTCTTTCCCTCGATGAGCGCCAGCACGAAGGCCTCCTGTTTATTTGTCAGTCCTGCCACGCGCTCACCGTCCTTTCTGAAAATGGGTAAAAGAAAACCGCCTACATAGTAGGTGGCCAAACTATTTTTCTACCAAAATTTTCTCTTTTTAGTTCTTCCACATTTGCTACAGACAAAACAAATTACAATCACCTTATATCCCCAATAATCGAAATAATGTGTTCGATTCATTTCCCTCCAAATATGATCACACATACACTCCTCCTTGCCTTTACACTAGCGCAATGTTATAATATTTGTTAACCATTATAGAAAGAGGTGTACTTATGGCAAAGAAGCATGTGTTTGTGTCTTTTGACTACACCAAAGACAAACATTACAAATTTCTCTTGGAGGCGTGGGATGCAAACAAAAATATGGATTTCTTGTTTAGTGACTTTTCATCTGACGAAATCCATACAGACTCCGTGTCTGTTGTAAAAGCAAATCTTACAAAAAGAATCAACTCAGCAACTTATACCTTAGTTATCGTAGGCATAGACGCTACCAAGGAACATCCAGACCATGAACTCATTGGCTTTACTAATTGGCAAAGTTTTGAGATTCAACGAAGCGTTGACGCTGGCAATAAGATCGTCGTAGTAAAATTGGACTCGTCGTATGATGCACCTATTGAATGCTATGGTGTCGGTGCTCAGTGGGTTAACGGTTTTACCCAAGACGGCATCATTAAGGCTCTAAACAACGCCTAATGGAACACATTGATATTCTTTACGATCATTACAAAGACACCGTTGCACTTATGAAAGACGCTCAGCGCGACCGAGATCGTTTTTTTCGTGGTGATGTGTATTTTGCTGGCTCTTTTGTTCGTGTTCAACCTTGATCCATTGAGCACATTATCAACTATCCAGCAGATTGCAAAGAACCAATGGGGCGTTGTATCAATTCCGGAAACGAGTGTAATACGTTCTTTGCTATGGGGATTGCTTTTGTACTACACAATCCGGTATATTCAGCGCAATATTTATTCTGAACGATTAACCAACTATATTCATACCATAGAAAAAACCTTTCAGCTAAACACTGACTTGCCAATTTGCAGAGAAGGCGGCAATTATCTGCAAGAATATCCACAAGTTCTTGATTTAATTCATTATATTTACACAATCATATTTCCAGTTTTATATTTATGCTTAATTATAATTGTGTTTATTAACGAATTTCAAAATGGTAATCCCCCTATCAATGGGATTATTGCGGCATTGGACTTTATCCTTGTTGTTTTTTACATGGTCTTTTTATATCGCCAAAAACTTTCTGCAATTCTTCAGCGTATAAAATCCGTCTTCCATAGAAGAGCCGAGTAATATCGGCTCTTTTTATTTGCCATGAAAAAGCACCCTCGAATGAGAGTGCTCTTTCACGGAGGTCAATGCCATAACATGAAGCAGGAGGTCACAGGGTCTGGGTTTCACCCCTGTCAACTTCATGATACTATTAAAACACAGATTTAGGTGCACGTTAGGCAAATTTTCACGGAAGATCTAAATATTTTTCAACTAGCCGGATAAACTCCGCATTCCATGTATGCGCCGTCCTCTCGCTCACCGGCACGCACATCGCCGCGCCGTACAGCGTATGGCTTCGCTTCCAGTACACGCGGTCGATCAGCTCCATGCGCTGGCGGCCGTGCTTCATGCACTCGGTTTCGCCGATGGCCTGCCGTACCGCATCATACCGCCGCTGCTCCTTGTCTGTCAGGCGGTCAACGACCGCACGCTCAACCGGACTGCCGCCGCCGCTATGACCGCCGGATGCGCCGTAGGCCGGTGTGCAAGGCGTGTCGCCCACGCTTTCCGCCTTGCGGCACAGTGCCGGGTACGACCGGATAATGCGCTTCGTGTACTCCCACCAGTCCTCACGCTTGTTCAATGTTTTCCCTCCCTGTCCGTAATGCCGTAGCGCCACACGAGGTAGCGCCGAACCTTGTCGCTGTATTTAGTCAATATTCTTGTGCTCCTCCTGATATTTCCGCATGATGCCGACCGCTATGCGGCAGGCCTCGTCACACGCAGCGACCATCTTCTCTCTGCCGTGCAGACCGCCGTAGTATTCGATCGTTGCCAGCTCCTCGGCTGTCGTTTCCGGGTCGAGGATGCGGATTGCCTGGTTAATCGTCATGAGTGTCCTCCCTCAGATGGTCCATCAGGAAATCGGCCTCCGGCACGTCGCAGAACTCCTCGCCCTTGGTACCGACGATGAGCACCGTACCGACAACGTCCACACCGCACACGCGGCCGTTATCCGGCAGACCGAGAATGCGTCCCTCCTCGTTGCAGATGATGACCGCATCGTTTGCGATCGTTACGGTTTCGATATAGCCGCCGACCTCGGCCTGCAAGGCTTTCAGCGTATTCTCCACCTCAACGATTTCCGGCTCGCAGCCGGGCTTTTTACGGATTGCTTTCATGGTTGTTCTCTCCCTTCGTTGTCGGTAGCGCCTTTCCGAACGTCAGCCGCTTGACGCGCCGTGCGAGGATGCTCGGCAGGCAGATATTGCCGTCGAACTCTCCTGCCATCCAGAGCGGACAGGCGGGCGTGCAGTGCGAGCGGTCTTTGTAGCACGCGCCCTCGTCCCGTTCGAGCGTTTCGAGCAGCTCACGCAGAAGATTCAGCTCACGGTCGGTCATGTGATGCGCCTCCGTTCCATTGCCACGCGCAGAACGTCTCGTCGCAGTCGGTGCAGAGCCGCGCCTCCGGGTTCATATGCCCGATGCAGCCCATGCAGCCGCCGAGCCGCTTGAGCTGCGCAAGCAGCGTGTCGCGCTCCTTTGCGACCTGCTCCAGTGCGTGTTCATACAGGCTCAGCCGCACCGCGGCCTCTCGCGCGATCGCGCAGCCATGCACACCGCAATTATGCTCATGCCCGCAGCCGAGGCAGGCCAGCGAGCCGGTCTGTACTTTCAGGCTTTGCAGTGACTTGATAAGCTCGTCAGTTTTCATCGGTCGTCACTTCCCATCTCAACTTCATTTCCGCCGGGTAGAGATCCATTTCCGGACGGCGAGCGCCTGTCCAGCGCAGGCCGCCAGCCTTCCCCATGCACTTCCAGCCAGCGGCTTTCAGGCTTGTCCCCGGTTCGCTTTCCAAAATGTACGTTATAAGTCGCTTGTATCCCATCGCCCGGGCAACTCGCCATGCGGCAGCGTAGAGCATGGAGCACGCATTACGCGTGCCGTCCGTGCACAGACGATTGACCTCCAGTGTCCAGTAATCATCCAAGTGGCGCGACACCGGTCGGCCTACAATAGCAACACCGACGATTTTATCTCCATCCGCACATGCAATCGAAAACTTATGTCCGACAGTCGGCTTGTGATGACGGTGATGATCTCTTACATAGGCATTTGCGCCTCGCAGCGAGATCGGTATGATTTCAAGCGCCATGGTTCTCACCCCGTTCCAGCAGCTCCTTCCGCAGCTCCTTGAGCTTGTCCGTCAGCAGGCTCTCGGCCTTGCTCCCAGCTTTCAGCTTGCCGCCCTTGTCGCAGAGATTGAAGCGCGGACGGTTGACGTTATGCGTACCGCCGCCCGGAAAGAAGTCGTCACCCGCGTACCAGCTGGCGGTGAAAAAGCTGCCGTCCGGCAGGTCGAGCCGGTACACGCTAAGCCCGATTTCGGGCGCCTTGTGCCAGATACCCCAGTTCTGCCAGTCGGCCAGGACGGCCTTGCGCTTGCTCTCGTTGGTAAGGGCGAGAATGTCCTGACGGGTCAGTTCCCGCATCATACCTCGTTACCTCCCAACTCTTTCAGCCGTGTCATCGGACACTGCTCGCATTTGTCCACCAGTGCCTCATAGTCCAGTTCAAAAGGAAACTTACAATACTCATCGCAGATCTCACCTGCGAGCTTGTTCACCGCCTGCTCCCAGCAGGCCGGATGGAACACGGGTGCAGCCTTAACCGGCTGTCCGCAAAATTTACATTTTGCCATTATGCTGTTCTCCTCCTCAGTCCACTTCTTCCCCACGTTCGATTGCTTCCTGGCGTCTCTTTCTGATCTTCGCCTTCTGTGCAAGCCATGCCTCCTCCCAGTCCGCGAGCGGCGCATTTTCCTGCCCGCAACTCGAGCCGTGAAGGTTCGCCGGACTGAGATAGCCGCCGTCGTCCGCCTGCTTCGGTCTGCTCTGCTCGATCGGCTTCGCCCTGGTCGCGCCGAGATCTGCCGCCGTCAGGATACCATCTCTCTCGCAGCTTTGCAGCACGGTGCGGAAGTACGCCGCAGGACTCCTCGGTGTCTTATCGTTGGTCTGCCGCGCAGCGTCTAAAAACACTTCCTGCTGCATACCCAGCTTTTGCAGACGTGCCAGTTCCAGACAGAAATTTTTATCAAATCTGCATCCCAGCAGCTCCTCCAGCTCATCAGCCAGAGCGCTCACCGGCGCACTGCTCTGCTGTTCTCTGCTGTGCTGTACTATACTGTTCTCTCCTGTGCTGTCCTGTTCTGTACTGTGTGTACTTTCCGGCTGAGAAACGTCCGTTTCTTGCCCAGTTATATGTTTTTCTCGCCAAGAAATATAGGATTGCAGTACAAAAGACTTGCCGCTCGGGTTTTTCTCTCGCATCTCTTCCTCGGTCGGCAGCCAGATGTCAAAGTTAATCTGCACGCCGCTGCGTCCCAGCGTGGCAATGAAATAACTCATCTGCATTCTTTTCGACGTGATAAACCCTCGCTTGTACAGGCCGTCGCTAAAAAGTTCACACTCCACCAAACGGTCGATCACGTTCGCAATTGTCTCCACCGGCACGGCGTACCGCCCGGCAACGTATTCCGAAAGCTGCCAGAGAACGTCCTCACGCCCTCGGCCGGAATAATTGATGTAATAGCCCTTATCGCCGTAGGCGATGTCGAGCAGGCACTCATAGATATATGGCCCGAGCACGCCGAATTCCTGCCGCACACTTCGCAGCTTGGGATCACGGAACAGCCCTATATCTCTCGGCCACCAGTCCAACGCAACTTTACAATTTCTGCCCGTAGTATCACCTCCGGTTTTCAGGGCAGGAAGGGCGGGGTTTGCCGCCCGTTTGCCGTATTGCTCAGCGCTGCGCCTGCACGCTGCACAGGTCTTCCGCCATGTCCTGCACCCTGTCGGCACAGTCGAAGTGAATACACAGCAGGTCCAACGCGTTGTACAACTCCGCCATGTACTCGATCAGATTAGCGCGGCTGTACTTCTCCTGAAACAGCTCATCGTTCAGCCGGTCGGCGTAGAACTGCACGCGCTCGGTCAGATCGTCCACGCTGCGCCGCTTCGCCAGCCGCTCCAGATTGTCGTAATGGGTTTTCTCACTCATGGTTATACCTCTTTCTCATTTCGCGCTTGTAGAAGCGCATCAGGCTGTCCACGACCTCGCCGGGCGTCATGCCCCAGCGGTCGGCGTACTTCGTGATCGCCAGCGCCGTTTTGTCGGTCAGCATCAGCTTGATATTGATTTTCTTCATGCAGAAACCTCCTCTGCCTATCTGGTAATTCGCCCCGAAAAATTGACTATGAGTAGTCCACTTCTCCGAAAATCATTCCGGGCACACCCGAATTTCAATTCCGGGAAACTCGCGCTCAAACCTCACCTGCCATGCCTCTGCCCTGCTGTTGCCAGCGGACAGGTGCAGCAGCCAGATGGTCAGCACGCCGCTGAGATCCTGCTTGTGCAGCCAACGGATTACGTCCGAAACCTCAAAATGACTGTGCCGGATGCGCTCCTTGAGCACCGAGGGAATGCGGTCGCTGCGGTCCAGCAGGCTTTCCTCGTAGTTGCACTCTACGGCGATATAAGTCAGCCGGTCAGCGGTGACACCCAGATTGGCTGTATCCACCGCCCAGAGCAGGCGTTCCTTGGTGCGGCCGTCCTCGATGAGAAACCCGAGCGGCTCGTCCGTGTTGTGGAACGTGCGGAACGGCACGACCGTCAGGTGCCCGAACCGCAGCACGTCGCCTGCCTTGATGAGCGTTGCCGCGTCCATTGCGTCCTTGTGGGCGACGGCTGTGCCCTCGCTCATGTAAACCGGAACTCCGCTCTTGAGCAGCTGCGCGGCGGCTTTCGCGTGGTCTTGGTGCTCATGCGACACCAAACAGGCGGTAATGCCCGCCACGCCGTAGCCGAGCCGCTTTTGCAGTTCCTTGAACGACAGGCCGCACTCTAGCAGCAGGGTCGTTTCACTGTCCGACACAACGTAGGCGTTGCCGCGAGAGCTGCTCGCCAGTGATGTAAACGTCAAATCGGGCACGCTCCTTTGCTGTCAGGCGGCGTTTCCGGTTCTTCGGGCGGAATATCGACCTTTTCCTCGGGTGCGTTGTCCGCGAACTGCGTAGACTTGCGGATGATGTCCTGCACCCACTCGGGCAGTTTGCCGAACACTTCCATGTCCGGCTCATCCGCATCAAATACGAGGATTTCACTCTCCGGCTGCGGTGCCGGAATGCCTTTGGGGAAACCGGTGACCGCCTCGATACGGTTGTACTTGCTGCCGTCATCCTTTTCAACGACCGTGACACTGAGCATGGCCGGTACGCCTGCCATCTGCATCAGGTCGAAGCCGTCACCGGCCGGATCCAGCTCCGCATCGGTCAGCGCCTTGCCGCGCCATGCGGTCAGCATCTGGAACAGCGCCGCACGCTCATGCAGCGATACCGTAAACCGGCGGGACGACAGCCAGCGCGGCTTGTCCTCGCCGTCCACCTCAACGCGCTCGTCCGGAATTTCGAAGATGAACATACATTCCTCGGCGTACTTGCCCTGCTTCTGCTTCTCGAACTGCTTGTACTGCTGACCGAGGTCAACGACCGCAACGCAAACACCCATATAAGTGCCGCCGTCCATCGGCGGAATGCTGCTCACGACCTTGCGTTTTGCTTTCAGGCTCATTCGATTCTCAACTCCTTATCCTGCTCCGACACCACCAGCCGCACGACCTGCGAACCGATGGGCTGTAACTGCGTGACGCTCTCGGCGTTGTCCACGAAAAGCGGTACGCGCACGCCGTAAAACTCGCTCAGCGTGTCGATAATGTCCATGCCGATGTTGATCTTCATGGCGTTGTTCGTGCCGTCGAACGTCGAGCCGTTCCTGTCCATCGGCTCACAGCAGTCCGCCAGACCGCCGTTGACCTGCTCAGTAAACAGCCGCCAGCGCGTCAGGCGGAACCGGCTGTTGACGCTCTCGGTGATGGCCTGCACGCGGTAGCGCGTGAACTCCTCACACATTGCGATGAGCCTGTCCATCTGCTCGACCTCGGCGGCGGCAGTACGCTGCTCGGCCTGTAAGGCGGCAATGCGGCGGCGCGTATCAGCGAGTGTCTGCTCCTTGGCAAGAACGGCATCGCTTTCCAGTTTGCGGCGCGTCAGCTCGGCGTGCTCGGTTTCCAGACGGCTCTTTTCTGCTGCGGTATCACCGGACAGGCGGTCAAGCCGCTTTTCTACGTCCGCAATGAGCGTCAAAATCGCGCCCTTGCGGCGGTCATAGTCCGGCAGGTTCTCCGGCACGACCTCGACCGGCGGCGTGTAGCTGTCAAGGGCAATCTGTGCCTTTTGCAACTCGTCCTGCGCGGTTTTCAGTGCGGTTTCGGCGGTCAGCAGACGGTCTTTCGCGGCGGCAATGCCCTGCTTGACCATTTTGCTGTCCTCGAGCAGTGCGTCCTTGCGCTGCTTCTGGTGCTCGGCAAACGCCGCACGAGATTCCGCAAGCCGTTCCGCCGGGAACACCTGCCCGCAGGTCGGACAATGCTCGTCCGTAAAAACTTCCGCGTCAATCGCACGCCAGCGGGCACGGTAGTCATCGAGCCGCGTCTCGCCGTTCAAAACGAGGTCGCGCTCCTGTGCGATGGTGCGCGTCAGGCGGTCGGCTTCGTGTTTCGCACGGTCAAGCGCGGCGGTCAGTGCAGGCGTTTCGTCCTCGACCGGCACGCGCTGGCTTGCCAGATGAGCGTTGTTTTCGACCTCCAACTCACTGAGTTGGTTTTTCAGTTCGTCACGCTCGTTGCGTGCCTGCGCCGCAAGCGTGTTGTTGGACAGTTTGACGATTTCACCCTGCAAACGCTCGCGCTCGGCCTGCAAGCGGTCGCTTTCCGCGCGCGCGGCGGCAAAATCGAGGGATTCCAGTTCACTCACCATGCGGCTGCACTCGTCCACGCGGACCGGCAGGGTGTTGAGGTTTGCATTCATGTCCTTGCGCTGCTTCATCAGCACGGACTTGTACTCGTCCACCGTCCGGCGGCCGACTTTCTCGGTCAGCTCAGCAAACTGCGGTGCAGCCGCGAGCAGCTGCTTGTCCTCCGGCAGGCCGCAGATCTCGGCGAGCAGCGTTCGGCGGTCTTTCCAGTGCATCTTGCTCGTCACCGCCCAGACGTCAGTCAGCAGCTTGAACTGCTGCTCGTCGATCAGCTCCGCGATGCGGCGCTTGTACTCGTTTTCCGCGAGCGGCACATCATCGATGTAGTAGTCGCGCGTGTCACCGGCGTAGCGCTCGATAGATGAGCCGCGCGGCTTCTCCCACTTCTCGCGGAGCACCTTGCGCAGCTTGATTGGCTCGCCGTCCACCTCGAGAACAGCGGTGACCTCGGGCATCGTGCCTGCCGGTGCATGGTGCGGCTTGATGCCCGGCCGCGCGCCCCCGGCGCTGTCCTTGTTGAAGAGCAGCCACGTCAGCGCGTCGTAAACGCTGGTCTTGCCTGCGGCGTTCTCGCCATAGATGTTGTTCACGCCCTCGTGAAAGTCGAGGTGCAGGACGTTGAAGCACTTGAAGTGCACCAAATCCAAGGATTTCAGAAGGATGTTCATGCTTCCATCTCCTCCAGCAGGCTCTTGATGATGTCCTTCGGCGTGCCGCGGCGCAGCAGGTCGGCAATGTCGTCGCCGGTCAGCTTCGCGCCCTTACGGACGATAGCGGCGTTGCAGACAGTGTCGCGGTCCTTGCAGGTGTCCCACATCGGCGACTGCTCATTAGAGATCAGCTCGGTAAGCAGGAAACGGAACGCATTTGCGGCACTCTTGTCCTGTGCCTTGATCCGGTTGTACATGCTGCTAATTGCGCTGCCAATCTCGGAAACGATAACCTGAAGGTCACCGGCCAGCTCTACACTTGCGGAAACCATATCGCCTTTTACGTTGCTGATAATCTTTACCATTGCAATTCTCCTAACTTCATGCTATTATGTGGCTGAATATATTTTTCTTTGCCGCTGATCGGGATTGCCGTCCTGACAGCGGCGTTTTTCATGCGCATACTTCGTCGTAGGCGATGACAGCCGCGATCTCGCAGACCGACACATCGGCGTCGGGGTGCTGCTCGATGATGTACGACAGCTTGCGGATTTCCTGCTCGATGACCGACAAAGCCTTGCGCCAGCAGGCAGCCATCTTGTTGAAGTCGTCCACCCGACCGACCACAGCGTCAAACGCCGTGAAGATCATGCGGTCGAAGGCTTCATTGGACACATATAATTTAGGCACCGGAGCGGCAACAAGTATGTCCTCATCGTCCGGCGGTTCAGTCGTCGGCGGTTCTTCGACCTGCTCCGGCTCCTTGCTGCCGGCACGCTGGCGTGCAGCCATGGCGGCCAGCTTGGTAACGACCTTATCGCTCGACACGCCCAGCGCCTCCGCGATCTCGCTGGCGGACTTGCCCTCGTC
>ERZ1034952.1083-NODE-1083-length-23134-cov-10.290914_pt1 | contig 23134 bp, 25 predicted proteins | sample MGYA00520625_ERZ1034952 | MGnify/ENA primary metagenome ERZ1034952 (study PRJEB33766, sample SAMN09781773) | gut metagenome | biome: gut microbiome | host: Homo sapiens | place: Madagascar | study: EMG produced TPA metagenomics assembly of the PRJNA485056 data... | reverse complement strand
AAGAAATGCTTCCTTGGAAACAGCAATGGTTTTCTGTATTTTGGATTCATCGCAGATCACATCGAAACGAAAGAGCGCCTTCATTCAAAATTCTCCTTCCCTAAATAGATCGTCAATAATTCTTTTGCGCGTTTGATTCGGTACTTCACCAGCGGCAGGCTGATCCCCAAAATTCTGGCAATTTCCTTTTGCCGGACTTCCTGAAAGAAATACAGGATGGTTACTTCCCGCAGTTCCTGTGGAAGACGTTCCAGTGCCATATGGACATCCAGCCGTAAATCCAGGGACTCCATCAGGCAGACAGGATGCTCCGGCAGTTTCTCCATTGGCAGTTCTTCCGGCTTTCTGTAATAATCCCGACACAGATTGCCTGCAATCACATACAGATAATTTGCAGCCTTCCCATAGTGCTGGTACTGATGGAGCGTGCGGAAGAACCGGGCAAAGGTTTCCTGGGTTAAGTCTTCTGCAAAGCCAGAGTCCTTGATATGTAGGTGGCAGTAACGCAATATCTTTTGGTAATACTTCCGCACAAAAGAGTCGATGGCCTGATCATCGCCATTTTGCATTCTGTGCAGGAGCAGGAAATCGCCGTCCATGTTTTTCCTCCTCTCCTGTAGATTAAAAGCGCTTTCATTTAGTATAACGAAGCAGAACGGAAAAAAGATAGTCTGAGATGAAATATTTTACGCTGGAGCTGTTAAAAAAGCCCTCCCCAGAAAAACGCAGATCCTCTCCGGAAACAGAAAGGGTCTGCGTTTTTTGCATCGAGGCTGTGGATAACTTTTTAATTATGCTCTAAATGAGCAAATTCATAAAATAGACAAAACGCTCCTATCACAATGCACCTTTCAATAGATATGCTTTTGTTCCTCCAGCTAAACTTCTTCAATCAAGTCGAACGCAAGATAAATTATATTGATTATTCGTACCGAATAGTGTACACTATCCGCGAGGTGAATCCTTTGGAAACACGACCAGGAAATTTAATCATCAGCACTTCCGGCGGCACTGCCGGCGGAAGCGCCAACAATTATAAAATCTCCCTGCCATCCACTTGGGTACAGAAAATGGGGCTGGATTCCGAGAATCGTCAAATGGAATTGAGCTTCGACGGAACATCCATCACAATTACAAAGAAGCTTTCCTTCTCCGAATTTCTGGAAGCAAATCGTCAAACTGGCCATAAGTTGTTTCTGATTTCCTGCTATTCCGGTTCCGTTCTCTGTGCTCGAATCGCCGCCGATGAAACAGCAAAGAAACTTCGTGTAGAAAATCTCGTTTCCGATTTTCTAAAGCTGCCCTTTGGGAACAACCGGAATCCCAGTTGGGAGGATTATCTGTATTTTCTGGAAAGCCGCTGCATTCCACGAACCAGGGCCGGGCTCCGGGAATATCTGGAAACCATTGGCGTAGACCATTACGACCCATTGGAAATTATCCGGAAAACGCAAGGACGGATGGCCGAGGATGACATTTGGCTGACTGTGGAGGAAATAAAATGACTGTACACTTGGTATCCAATCAAAAAATTGCAGAAACCTCCTCCAAGGGCAACCAGGAAAAATGGCAGGACGGCGGCATCTGGTATAAGCTGGACCAATTTGGCTACGAGGCACTGGCGGAGGTCTTTACCTCTCAATTGCTGGAATACGGCAACATCGAAGCGGCCTTTCCCTTTACGTTGGAAAATCTGTACAGAAAACAGCTGGAAATCCCCTCTTTTACCCGGGAACAGCTTGCGCAGATGGTAAAGCCACTGCTGGAATACTATCCCACCCGTGACCGGGAGCTGATTGCCGACCGGGTTTGCGAAACGGTTTTGCTGCGGCAGAAATGCAGATGAACGCAGCATTGCTGCGAACCCCATTGTTTTCCAGACCGCAATGGCGTATAATGCTTCTAACGGCAAAACACGTCAAATACCCAACTACAGGAGGAACCCCACCATGATCTTTCTTTGCTACCCCAAATGCACTACCTGCCAAAAGGCCCAGAAATGGCTTGACGCGAAAGGCATTTCATATGAGGCCCGCCACATCAAGGAGCAAAACCCAACCGAAGCCGAACTCCGGCAGTAGCATCAGAAAAGCGGCCTTCCGCTGAAAAAGTTCTTCAATACCAGTGGGCTTCTTTATAAGGAAAAGCACTTAAAAGAAAAACTTCCGCTCCTATCCGAGGACGAAATACTGGCCCTTTTGGCGGAGGACGGGATGCTGGGCAAACGCCCGATACAACTCCAGCAGAATCCGCACCCCGGAAATCCGTTGTACAGGTACGCTTCCCCATCTGGGATAAGGGCCTTGCTTACTACAACGACCAATTCGATTTGAAGCCGGGCGACCGGGTATATGTGGACAGAAAGCTGGAAGGGCAGATAGGTGTGGTAACCGCTGTAAATTATAGCTTCAAAATCAAGCTGTCCGAGTACAAGCGGGTCATTGCCCTGGTAAACACCGATGTCCACGGAAAATTTTACATAGCCGGTTCCCACTTTGTCACCTTTGATCCCAACGCGCTCTCCCCTGCCCAGGCGACACTTTGGTTCCGAGCTCCCGCTTCCGAAGAAGAGGTATATGTCAGCGGCGATGATGATTTTTCATTTCCGCTGGACGATCTACAGAAAATGGGCATCGGCAGCGCCATTACGGAGCGTGGGCACCAATACTACACGGAAAACCGCGTACAATATCTCTGCCTGAACGGTATAAAAGGCTATGCCATCGTCCAGGGCAGCCATGCTTACACCATGGAATTTGAATATCAGGATGGCTCCATTTCCAAGCTGGTCTGTGACTGCTTCTGCAGCTACCCCTGCAAGCATGAATTCGCCGCCATGCTCCAGCTGCGGGAAACTTTGGGGCTGATTCGGAAGCAGTATGCAGAGGAATACGCACAGACCGGCTGCCTCACCACCATCTACAAGGAGACGCTGTTTGCGTTTGCGGTTAGCGGGAAGGAATGCGGGAGTTTTACAATGTAGGAGCAAATTCATTGTCCTTCAAACCTCCTTTTTCCGGATTATAATGGAAATAAACTGCAGCTTGCCGTTTATGCTTCTCGTATACACAAAACAGGAGTCCTTCGTCAAAAATGAAGGACTCCTGTCGTTTTTCTTTAGAGGCAATACAGCGCAGCCTCGTTCTTTTCTCGGTTTGCTGCCAACAGAATGCTCTGGGATTGTGCCATTGCCATGCAGACATTGCTTGGGCCGGCCCCCATTTCCACGCTGTGGGTGCAATAACCGCGCTCCGGGGCGTAATGCAGCAAGAATATTTCCTGATCTCCGCCGCGGGCTCCGATGGCAAAGCACGGAATGCCGTTTAGCAGACCGGCATGAATGGCGTGGGTAAAATTCTGGTGCTTGGGATGGGCATACACAAGTTCCGGCTGGCCGTTTACGCTTTTGTACACCTCAAACCGGTCTCCGTGGAAGGGCCGAATCAGGCCATATTCCAGTTCCCCGTCTCCGTCCAAATCCATGGCACACACGTCGCTGGCATCCATGGGCAGGACGCAGCGCACATCCCATTTTCCATGCTCGTTCTGGGGTGGCGTCACCAGAAATACGCCATCCCGGGTTGCTACGCCGAATTTGCAAACGCCATGGTCATAAATGCGGTTAAACCCATGATTCTGGAACAGGTCATCCCGCAGCACCGTCAGTTCCGTATGAACCTCCCCGCTCAAGTCCAGAGGAAGCTCTCCCACCAGAATCTTGCCCGGAGTTGACCAGTCCGATGGGTCTTTCTTGCCGCTGTGCAGGGTGCAGGCAATGAGAAAGCGGCGATTTCCCACCCGGGTTACGTCAAACCTGTGCAGATACGGAATTCTGCAAACACATTTTTTCCGGTAGACGCCGTTTTCTCCCAGCACCAGCCAAATGGCGCTGGTCCCGGAGTGAACCATATCAAAAAAGCCTGTGGAGGCAAAGAAGCTGTCCTGCTCATCCTCCACCGGGCAAATGCTCATAGTGCCGCCCAGCTTGTCCTGCTCGTCCCACACAACCGTGCTGTAGGAAAACGCCGGGCCGTCATACACAACCAGCCGTCCGTCGCCCTCTCCCGCATAGATCAGCTTCCAGGAATCCCCAACGGGCATGGCGCTGGTGCTGTAGCACATAGGAATGGTTCCAATGATCTTTTTCCGCATCGTATTCACCCTTTCAATTCTAAAAAAGCCGGCTCAAAGAGAGCCGGCTCCGTCAACAGGAAGATTGACGCCATCCAGGAACGCCGCTTCCGCGCTGCAGGTATATATAACCGCAGCAGCAATCTCCTCCGGAGTTCCCAGGCGGCCCATAGGCTGCCTGGACACATAGCGCGCATACGCTTCCTCCGGATTCGCTTCGCCATCGATCCGCCCCTGAAGAGAGGGGGAGAGGACAGTTCCGGGGCTGACACAGTTCACGCGTACGCCGTCTGCCAAGCAATCCGCCGTCATGGCCCGGGACAGGGCCAAAACCGCCCCCTTCGATGCTGAGTAGGCCGCCCGGGAGGCAATACCCTTTATGGCAACCAGGGAGGTAATATTGGTAATGCAGCCGCGGGTTTTGCGCAGATAGGGCATTGCGGCACGGCAGGTCAGAAACACGCCCGTAGCATTCACCGCCATCACGCGGTTCCAGGTTTCCAGGTCTGTCTCCACCACGCTGCCGCCGGTGACGATTCCGGCGCAATTCACCAGTACGTCCAGCTTTCCATAGGCAGCCGCAGCTTTTTGAACCATCTGCTCCACCTGCAGCTGGTTTTGCACGTCTGCCTGCACAAACAGGCTCTCTCCGCCCCGGGTACGGATTTCCTCCGCCACCGCTTTTCCGGATTCACTTACGGAATTGACGCATACCCTTGCGCCTCTTTCTCCGAAGGCCAGGGCGCAGGCCCGGCCAATGCCGGCGCCCGCGCCGGTGACCAGCACGACCTTTCCCGTATAGTCAAACAGCGCCATGGTCAGTCAACCCCCATGTAGGCCTTCTGAACCTGCTCGTTGTTCATCAGGCTTTCGCAGGTATCATGGAGAATAATCTCGCCGGTCTGCATAACATAGCCCCGGTCGGCTGTATTCAGAGCAATCTTGGAATTCTGCTCCACGAACATAATCGTCGTGCCGTCCTCACGAATCTGCTTGATGGCCTCGAAGATTTCCTTCACAATGATGGGAGCCAGGCCAAGGGAGGGCTCATCCAGCAGAAGCAGCTTCGGCTGTCCGATCATTGCCCGGGCGATGGCCAGCATCTGCTGCTCGCCGCCGGAAAGTGTACCGCCAAGCTGCATCTTCCGCTCTTCCAGACGGGGAAACAGCTTGTACATTTTCTGGATGTCATCCTTGATGCCCTTGCGATCCTTGCGCAGGTAAGCGCCGGTCTCCATATTCTCCAGAACCGTCAGCTGGGAGAAAATGTGCCGTCCCTCCAGAACCTGAATCAGGCCGCGCTTGGTGATCTCATAGCCGGGCAGCTTCTGAATCTGCTTGCCGTCGAATTCGATCACACCGGAAACGCCGGAGGCGGGAGTCAGGCCGGAGATGGTCTGCATGGTCGTGGTTTTGCCCGCGCCGTTGGCGCCGATCAGGGTGATGATCTCGCCCTCCTCCACGTACAGGTCAATGCCCTTGACAACCTGAATATTGCCATAGGAATAATGAAAATCCTTCAATTCCAGCAGTTTGCTCACGTCTCGTCACCTCCCAGGTATGCCGCAATGACCTCGGGGTTCTTCTGAATCTCCTCGGGTGTGCCCTCGGCAAGCTTCTTGCCGTAGTTCAGGACGAAGATGCGGTCACATACACCCATCATCAGCTTCATATCGTGCTCAACAATCAGAATTGTTACGCCCCGATCCAGAATCTTATGCAGCAGGTAATTCAGCTCCACCTTTTCCGTAGAGTTCATGCCGGCTGCGGGCTCGTCCAGCAGAATCAGCTTGGGATCGGACGCAAGGCCGCGGACGATTTCCAGCAGACGCTGCTGGCCATAGGACAGAGCCCCTGCCTGCTCGTTGGCATAGTTCTCCAGTCCCACGAATTTCAGCAGCTCCATGGCCTTTTCCCGGATTGCCTTCTCCTCCTCACGCTGCTTCTTTGTGTGCAGGGTGCTGGCGAAAAAGCCGGATTTCAGTCTGGGGTGCATGCCAACCATGACGTTTTCAATAACCGTCATCTTTTTGAACAGGTTGATGACCTGGTAAGTTCTGGCAATACCGGCCTCATTGATCTGATAGGGCTTCAAGCCGTCGATCCGCTTGCCGTCAAACTTGATGGTGCCGCTGTCGGGCTTATAAACACCGCTGATCTGGTTGAAGAAGGTAGTCTTTCCGGCGCCGTTGGGGCCGATGATGCCGTTGATCTTACCACCCTCCATGTGCATGGTCACATCATTGGTGGCCTTCAGGCCGCCAAAGCTCAGGCAAAGATTATCAATTTCCAGCAGCATTCTTTACCCCTCCTTTTTTCTTGGTCAGCTTGGCAATCAGCTTCTTTCCCTCGCCGTAAATACCGCCGGGGAATGCCACGATGACCACCAGCAGCAGAGCGCCGTAAATCAGCATCTGATACTGCTCAAACACCCGCAGGCACTCGGTCATCACGAAAACAGTCACCGCGCCCAGAATCGGGCCAAGCAGAGAGCCGGTTCCGCCGAAGAGCATCATGGTCACAAACATAACGCTCTGCTTCTGCGTGAAGGTGTCAGGCCCGATATAGCCAACCAGGTGGGCATACATTGCACCGGCAAAGCCGGTATAGAAGGCGCTGACCGCGAAGGCCATCACCTTATACTTGGTAACATTGATGCCCATGCCGTTGGCTGCGTGGGGATTCTCCCGGATGGCAATCCATGCGCGGCCAACCTTGGAATGAATCATCAGCTGCTTGGCAGCCAGGAACAGGACAACCGCCACAAGGCCGAAATAATAGAACTTGGTATTGGTATCCAGGGCAAAGCCAAACAGGTTGATTGGGTCAGTGAACATACCCACAGCGTTCTTCGTAACGCCGCCGGGGGAGTTCAGAATCAAAGAGTATACAATTTCGCCGAAGGCGATGGTCGCCAGCGACAGGAAGTGGAAAACCAGCTTCGAGGCGGGATAGGCAATGACTGCGCCAATCACCGTCGCCAAAAGGGTTGCGATAAGCATGGTCAGCAGCACCGGCAGGTGGAAATAGTAGTGCAGCATAACAGAGCCGTAAGCACCGATGGCGAAGAACGCCGCATGGCCCATGGATATCTGGCCGCAATAGCCGAAGTCCACATCCAGGCCGGAGACTGCAATGATGTACAGGAACGAGAAGCAGCACACCAGAATGCCATAGCTGAAGCCCACAGCCGTAAGCAGAGCGGGAAGCAGCAACAGCACTGCCAGAATCACAATATTCTTTACGGATAAATTCTTTTTCAGATTCATGGATTGCCTCCTATTCCGAGATGGCGCGCTCGTTGAAGATGCCCGTCGGCTTGACGAACAGGAACAGCAGCAGCAGTGCGTAGGCAATCATATCCTTATAAGCAGAAGACAGGTAACCGGCCACAAAGGTCTCGGTCAGGCCCAGCAGAATGCCGCCGACAATTGCGCCGATCATATTGCCATAGCCGCCCATAATAGCGCCGGCGAAGCCCTTGCGGCCAATGGTGCTGCCGAGCATGATGAACACGCCGTAGATGGGTCCCAGCAGGATGCCTGCCAGAGCAGCCATACCGGCGGCAATGCCCCAGGAAATGCCCGTGCTGAGGGAGGTATTGATGCCGCAGGCCTGTGCAGCCTTGGCGTCCATAGCAGAGGCGCGCATAGCCGTACCGAAGCGGGTATGCTTCATGAAAATCTGCAGGCCAACCATGCACAGGAAGGACATGAAAATGCAGAATACGGACTCCGTCTGAACGGAAACGCCTGCAATCTTAATGGAAGCAACAGAGAAAATCTGGGGATAGCTCAGCATCTTGGTGCTCCAGATGCCCTGAACGGAGTTTTGCAAAATATACTGAACGGCGATGGTCGCAAGAACGATATAAATCGCCAGAACATTCTTTTTCAACAGCTTGCGGATAATAAAGTGCTCCATTGCCATTCCGAACAGGAAGGCCACAAGCACCGTCAGAATCAAAGAAACCAAATACGGCAGCTTCAACAGGGAAAAGAAGGTATAGCCCAGGAAAGCGCCCAGTGTCAGCACGTCGCCCTGAACAAAATTCATCAGGCCGGAGGACTTATAAATCAGGCTGTAGCCCAGTGCAATCAAGCCATAGACACAGCCAAGAACGAAGCCCGAGATCAATATCTGTAAAAACACGGAATCGGTTCTCCCCTCATGGTAAAGTTCAAAAAGGAACGGTAAAATTTCTGTTTCTCACCGGGAGGCTTGTGCCTCCCGGAAGAGAAGATGAGTCAGTCCAATCAGTTCAGACCGGAGGCTTCCATAACGGTGTTGTAGCCGTCGGTGCCTTCCCAATTGTTCCAGGTCATGTACTTCTCGCCGTCGATGACGAAGATATTGAACTCGTGCAGGCCTTCGCCGTCGCCTGTGGTGAAGTCCTGCAGACCGGCCAGGGTCTGAACACCGGACAGAGTGCCAACAGCCTTGGCAATCGCCTCGCCGTCGTTGCTGCCGGCAGCCTCGCAGGCGGCCTTCAGCACCAGCATGGAGTCATAAGCACGGTAAGCGCAGTCGGAAACAGGCAGATTGCCGTATTCCGCCTCATAGGCAGTCAGGAAATCCTTGATGAAAGCATCGTCGCACTCGTCAACGGAGGAGTAGGTCAGGTACGGATAGGCAAAGGCAATGCCGTTGGAGGCAGCGCCGGCAACGTTCAGAGCGTCAACCTGGTACAAATCCTTGGTGAAGCACAGGCCATTGTAGCCGAACTGACGCAGCTGCTTTGCAATCAGGGGCTGGGTGAGGCCAAAGGTGGAGATGAAGACAACCTGTGGGTTGGAGTTGATGATCTTGGCAACCTGGCCGGAGAAGTCGGTGTTGCCCTCTGCATAGCTCTCGCTGGTAGTGATTTCAATACCGGCATCCTTGCACAGCTCGGTGAAGGTCTTCACGCCCGCAACGGCGGCATCGTCCTGGCCTGCAAAGATGGCAGCCTTAGTGATGCCCAGATCCTTGAGCTTGTTCACAACCAGGGGCAGAGCGAAGTCGTTATTCTGGCAGGCGCGGAAGACATACTCCCAGCCCTCTGCCATCCACGTGGGAGAGGTGCCGGTGCCGAAGGTAGGAATCTTGGCATCGTTATAGATCTTGCCGGAGGACAACACACAGCTGGAGATGCAGGAACCGATAATGGCCTGAACGCCATCGGCCTGAACCATTCTGGTTGCCAGCTTGACGGCTTCTTCGGGCAGGCCCTGGTCGTCGTAGGAAAGAACCTTGACCTGCTTGCCATTGATACCGCCGTTCTCATTGAACTGCTTTGCGGCGAGCTTCACAGCGTTCAGGGCGCATTCGCCGGGCTGTGCGTTGGTGCCGGTCAGGGGCTGGGGGCAGCCGATGATAAAGGTGTCTGCTGCAGCCACCGCATCGGCCTGCTGGGTGTTCTGGGTGCTCTGGGCACTCTGGCTGGTGGTTCCGCCGCAGGCAGCCAAGCTGACCGCCATACACAGAACAAGTGCTACTGCTAAGATTTTTTTCATAATTCTGCTCCTTTTTTTATATTGGAACCTCTGATTTACCAGAGATTGCCTTCTTCATTAAATTTCCAATCCTCCGGCTGGGTCAAAACTTCCACATGCTGGGAGGCCTCTGCCTCCGGAAGCATTGCCTCGGAGATCTCGATCTGCTCCAGGTTCATGGTGTCCCGAATACGAACAATTCGCGGGTGCGCCCGGTCTATATAGTTGCAGGTTCGCAGGGCAATCTGGATGCAGCTCTTATCCGAATGGGTGAACAGCGGAATCTTCGGCGTACACAACACCGTGGAGGTTACAACGTTGGGGAAGGTGCAGTCAACATCGATTTTATCCACCAGCCGCTTTGTGGTGACATCCGCAAGGCCCAGGCCATTGCAGTTGCCATGGGTCTCCTCTGTCAAATCCAGAACGGCAATATGCTGCACATTCTTTTCTCCTTTTACATAAGGTACGGCAAAGCGTCCCGTAATATTGGGATCCATGCCATCGCCGCTGATGTCCTTGCCGATCCGATCAACCACCAGCACGTCAATGTCATCGAAGAAGATTTTTCCCAGGAACTCCTTGGAGCGCTTCAGCAGCGGGGGTTCCTTCTCCATGATTTCCTCCTTGAGCATACCGGAGATGATGCAGGTTTCATCAAAGGCATTTTCCACCAGTGCCAGTGCACCCAGCACCTTGGCATTGTCCAAAATCACCTTGCCGATGACGGGGAGCATTTCTCCCAGAGCCTTAAAGCCATCCCGATGCACGGTCTGCGCCCCATGCTGCTTGCCCATACCGATCACGGCCATTTTCATAATACCGCTTTCGTAGGGGCCGCGGAATGCGGTGTGGGCCTTCACTCTGCCGCAGAGGATGATCCCGTCTGCAGCGTGGGCATGGCGGTCAATGAAGACGGGCATTCCGTCCGGTGTCTGCCCCAGCTGATCGACCTCCATGGTCGCCCGGATGGGACAGCCAAGATACTCCTCTGTAACGCCGTAGCCGGTGAGAATCTCCCGCTGGCCCTCCGCCGTTGCACCGCCATGGCTGCCCATGGCCGGGAAGACAAAGGGCTCGCCGCCTGCTTCCTTAACAAATTCTACAATTGCCTTGATAATCAGGGCAATATTGGCAACGCCTCTGCTTCCGCAGGTGATTGCAACGGAGTTGCCCTTGTGAATGCGCTGCGCCATGCCGCACTGCAGCAGCTCCTGGCGAACCTTTTCCGGAATCTCCTCCCGGGGAATATTGATATGATCCAGCTTCAGACGAACCTTGACCATCCTCGGCAGCGCAACCGTATTCGCCAGAGCAGTGACCACGTTTCCTTCCTTCACAGTTTCCAAAGCCATATGTATTCGTCTCTTTCTTATCTTACAGCAGTACGCCGTCCTTGAAGATCATGATCTCCCGGTAGCCGTTGATTTCGTTCTTCGTATGCGCTCTTCCGCTGGCGACGTCCAAAAGCATCTGCCAGAGTGCGTCCGCAGCGTCTTCAAAATCCACGCCGTCCAGAATCTGGCCCGCGTTGAAATCGATCCAATTGTGCTTTCTGTTGGCCATGACCGCATTGGAGGCCAGCTTAATGGTGGGAATGGCCGTCGCCAGGGGATTTCCCCGCCCTGTTGTGAACAGGAGCTGCTGGGCTCCGCTTGCCAGCAGATTGGTGATCGAAACATTGTCGTTGCCCGGGCCAATCATCAGATTCAGGCCCTTTCGCTCCACGCACTGCCCGTAACGCAGGGTATCCACCACCGGTGCATTGCCGCCCTTCTGAATACAGCCCAGGGACTTCTCCTCCAGGGTCGTAATGCCGCCGCGATGGTTGCCAGGAGAGGGGTTGTCATAGCAGGGCTGGCCATAATCGGCATAATACTGCTTGAAACCGTTAATCAGCTGAACCACCTTTTCAAAGGTCTGCTCGCTGTCCGCCCGGTTCATAAGGTAGGTCTCCGCGCCGAACATCTCGGGAACCTCCGTCAGAACCGCGCTGCCGCCCTTGGCGCAAATGGTATCGGCAATCCGCCCGCAGAGGGGATTGGCCGTGATGCCGGAAAAGGCATCGGAGCCGCCGCACTTGAAGGCCAGCGTCAGCTCGGAAACCGGGCAAGCCTCCCGCCTGTCCTTCGCCATCGCGTCCAGAATCTGACCGATCAGTTCCTGGGCCGCTTCCACCTCGTCTTCTACATCCTGGGCAACCAGGGTCTTCACTCTGGAGGTGTCAAGCTCCCCCAGCACAGGCAGGAAGTGCTCCAGGTCGTTATTCTCGCAGCCCAGGCTGACGATCAGCACACCGCCCGCATTGGGATGGCGAATCACGCTCTTGAGAATGTTCTGTGTATTCAGGAAGTCATCTCCCATCTGGGAGCAGCCGGCGTTATGGGGGAAGGCAAAGATGCCGTCACATCTGCCGGGGAAACGCTGCTGAGCTCTCTGCTGAATCAGGCGAATGGTGGTGTTCACGCAGGAAACCGTGGGAATAATCCACAGCTCGTTTCTGGTTCCCACCCGGCCATTTGCTCTGCGGTAGCCCAGGAAGGTATCTCCTCTTCCGGCAATCCGGGAAGACCGCTCGTGGCCCTGGGGCTTGTAGCTGTAGGTCAGCTGGCCGGACAGGTTGGTGTCCATATTGTGCATATGAACCCAGTCGCCCGGTTGGATGGGCTGTGTGGCATGGCCAATCACCGCGCCATACTTTACAACGTCCTCTCCCGCAGCAATGGTCCGCAGGGCCACCTTGTGCCCGAAGGGGATATCCTGCCGCAGCACAACCTCGGTTCCTCCCACGGTGACCTTGGTTCCCTTTGCGGCATCTTGGGTCGCTACTGCCACGGCATCCTTGGGATGTATCTTTATAAACGCTTCTTTCATAACCTGTCCTCTTTCTAACTTTGTCATTATTCACAGTTATGTGAATAATTCTTTGTCATTCATTAGCTCTACATGTATCTGATATCTTATAACTAATATATCAGTTGTTATAAAACAACCCGTCTTAGTCACGGATTGTCATATTGAAGTTGAAATCGTAGGCTTCCCGCTTACTGGTCAGGATGTGCGCCCGAACCGCCTGCTCCACCGCGTCTGCATCCCGCCTTTCAATGGCCTCCAGGATGGCGATATGCTCCCGAATGGAGCGGCTGTAATCCCGGTTTCTTGTAGAGGTTTCCACACGAATGCGATGGTTGTGGTCATTGACAACAGCGAACAGGCTGTTCAGAAACATATTATTGGAATAGCTGGTAAGCTCCTTGTGCAGCTTATAATCCAAATCGATGTACTTCATCACATCGTAGGACTCTGGCTGGAAGGACTGGAACTCGCTTTTCATCTTCTGAATCCATTCATCCGTGGTCTGCTCCACCGTCTGCCGCGCCATATAGGGCTCGTTCAGCAGCCGTACCTCATACACGCAGTTGATAAGGTCAATGGAAATATCCGAAACAATGGTTCCCTTCCTCGGGTAAATAATGACAAACCGATCCTTTGCCAGACGCTGAATCGCTTCCCGAATTGGGGTGCGGCTGATGTTCAGCTCCTGAATCAGCGCTTCCTCGGAGATATCCGAAGTAGGGCGCATCTCAAGCATAATGATCTTCCGCTTGATGATCTCATAGGCCTCTTCCGCTTTGCTCTGCATTCTCTCTGCTCCGTTTCTTTGTGTCTGTAATATATCACTCGTTTAATTTAATGTCAATGCATCCGTGAAGTTTCTACTTTTTGTCAGATTTTGCGCCACAGAATTTGTGCACCTTCCACAGTCCCCTGCTTTTCCCCATTCTTTCAGTCCATGCGGCCATTCAGGAGCTGAGAAATCTGCATGGCAGCGGCGGTAATTTGGTTGGCAACCTCCTGAATTCGCGCTTCTCCCAGTCTGGTAATCGGCGCAGATAGGCTAATGGCAGCATAGGCATTGCCCTGCTCATTTTTGATTGGGGCGGCCACGCAGCGGATACCCAGCTCATGCTCCTGATCGTCAACTGCATAGCCTCTGCGACGCGTCAGCTCCAAGTCCTCCAGCAGCGCCTCCGGTGTGCGCAGCGTGTAGTCGGTAAAGGCCTGGTATTGGGTCGTTCTGGCAATCAGCTGTTGCTCCTCCTGGGGCAGAAATGCAAGAATCGCCTTTCCAACGCCTGTGCAGTACATAGGGTTTCGGATGCCTATGCGGGAGGCCATGTGAATCACGCTCTGCACAGGCTCCTCCTTGTAGAGGTAAACCACGGAATTTTCCTCCCGCAGGACGAAGTGAATTGCCTCGTTGGTTTCCACCGCCAGCCCCCGCAGCACCGGCTCCACCACCGGCAGGAAGCCATTGGCATTCACCGTCCGGCAGCCAATCTCATAGAGCTTCAAGGAAATGTGGTAGGTATTGCTGCGGCTGTCCTTGATGACATAGCCATGGGCAATCAGGGAGGAGAGCAGGCGGTAAGCCGTGCTCTTATTCAGCTGGGTCTGATTTACCAGCTCCGTCAGGGAGAGCCCCTGGGGATGCAGGGAGATGGTTTCCAGCAGCTGGAAGGCCCTGTCTACGGACTGGATTGCGTATTGTTCCATTTCATCGCACCTTTGTTCATAGTTCTGTAACTAGTATATCACACGCCGCCTGATTAAGCGAGTTATTTTTTCGATTTTTCGTGTATTTTTTCATTTTCCCCCTTGACATTTCCGGATTTGCCGTTTTATAATAGTTTCACGATGTGAATACATCATTTCATATTATGAAACCACATGGAGGATCATATCATGCGTGAGGAAGTCATTCAGGCAATTCTTGAGCACAAGATTATCGCAATCGTACGGGGAGCGGATGAAGACAAGGTTCCCAAGATCGCACAGGCCCTTTACGACGGCGGCATTCGCCTGATGGAGGTCACCTTCAATCAGAAGGATCCCGCCTCCTTTGTCAACACCCAGAATGCAATCCGCAAGTCCATTGCACGGATGGGCGACAAGATGTATATCGGCGCGGGCACTGTTACCAGCGTTGCCCTGGTGGAGGCCGCCAAGGAGGCCGGTGCGCAATACATCGTCTCTCCCGACACCGATGAGGACGTCATTCGCCGTACCGTAGAGCTCGGCATGGTCAGCCTGCCCGGCTCCTACACCGCCAGCGAGGCAAAAAAGGCCCACAACGCCGGTGCGGATTTTGTAAAGCTATTCCCCTGCGTTGAGGGTGCTCCCGCATACCTGAAGGCCCTGTGCGCACCTCTGAGCCATATCCGCTTCCTGGCCGTGGGCGGCGTAAACGCAGACAACTGCGCCGAGTTTATGAAGGCGGGCGCCTATGGCGTGGGCGTCGGCGGATGCCTGGTAAACAAGCAGTGGGTAGCCGAGGATCGCTATGACCTGATTACCGCAGAAGCAAAGAAGTTCGTTAAAAACATCAACATCAAGTAATTTAGGAGGCTATTATGGGCAGATTTGTAACGTTCGGTGAGATTATGTTCCGGTTCAATCCGGAGGGCTATCTTCGCATTGTGCAGGCCACCAAATTTGAGGCCTCTCTTGCCGGCGGCGAGGCCAACGTTGCCGTTTCCCTGGCAAACTACGGCCTGGACGCCGCCTTTGTAACCAAGGTTCCCAGCCATGAGGTTGGCAACTGCGTTATCAACGAAATGCGCCGCTATGGCGTTGACACCAAGTTCATTGCCCGGGGCGGCAAGCGTCTGGGTCTGTTCTATGTAGAAAAGGGCGCTTCTCAGCGCCCCTCCAAGGTCATCTATGACCGTGCCGACTCCGCAATCGCCACCGCTGCCCCCTCCGACTTTGACTGGGATGCCATTTTCGATGGCGCGGAGTGGTTCCATTTTACCGGCATTACGCCCGCTCTGAGTGAGAACATGGTTCAGGCCTGCCTGGAAGCCTGCAAGGCTGCCAAGGCCCACGGTGTCACCGTCAGCTGCGACCTGAACTACCGGAAGAAGCTGTGGTCTCGGGAGCAGGCCTGCAAGGTCATAACTGAGCTGATGCCCTATGTTGACATTTGCATCGCCAACGAGGAGGATGCCGCCGATGTTTTCGGCATTCAGGCAGAGCACACCGACATTGAGGGCGGCAAGCTGGACTACGAGGCCTACACCAGCGTCGCCAGACAGATTGCCGCACGGTTTGGCACCAAGAAGGTTGCCATCACCCTGCGCGGCAGCATTTCCGCCAGCCGGAACACCTGGGCCGGCATGCTCTACGACGCAGCTGCCGACAAGGCGTACCTCTCCCGCAGCTACGACATCCAGATCGTAGATCGGGTCGGCGGCGGCGATTCCTTCGGCGGCGCGCTGATCTACGCCCTCTCTCAGAACTACACGGATCAGGACGCCATTGACTTTGCTGTGGCCGCCTCCTGCCTGAAGCACACAATTGAGCACGACTTCAACCAGGTTTCCGTGGAAGAGGTTCGCGCACTGATGACCGGCTCCGGCTCCGGCCGCGTACAGCGCTGAGGCAGGTCCCGGTCCTACAATACCCCAAGGGGCTGTTGCGTATGCAACAGCCCCTCAGACTGTCGAAAAAGCTCTTGCGAGCTTTTCCGACAAACTTTCGCAGTCTGATGCGCGCACGATTTGTTTGCCTACGGCGAACAAATCGCACACTTGCAGCCTGAGATGTATTTTCTGTCAGGTACACGCCCCGACAGAAAATGATTGAATCTTTTTTGCCGACTTCCGTCGGCAAACTCTGCGAGGCTGTTTCAACACGCTGAGGGGCTGTTGCGGAAATGCAACAGCCCCTGAAGTATATAATAAGGGGTCCGGCCGAAATGCGGCGGGACGATACGCTGCACTTAATGGGCGTGCCGTTCTCCCCAGGTAAGCGCGTCCAGCGTCAGGCCGTCCAGGGCGTCGTATACCAGCCCGATCAGCTGCCCGTCCGCCGGAACGTAGGGATTGCGCACGGATGCGCAGGTGAAGATGCCGCCCTTTTTCAGGATCTCCTTATGGACCGCCATGGCCATTCCGCCCGGGATGGAGCCCAGCCGGATGAAGGGAAGGTATTTGTAGAATTCCTCTCTGGCCCCTTTTCGGTCGCCGGAAACAAAGCGGTCATATACCCGGACCAGCACCTCCGGGAACTCTCCCGCCGGCATGGTGCCGCATACGCCGCAGCACAGCTCCTCATAGAAGAAGGTCGCGTTCAGGCCGCCGAATACGCTGACCTTGTCGCCCAGGGCATCGATGATCTTCTTCGCCTTCTGGAAGGTGGGAGGGGCCTCTGCCTTCACATAGCAGATATTTTCGAAATTCTCCACCAGTCGGACAATGGTATCCACGCTCATGGTAACGCCGCAGGCGCCGGGGGCATCCTGGATCATAATTGGCTTGTCCACGGCGGAGGCAATGGCCGCAAAGTACTCATAGGTACGCTGGGCATCCGGCTTGATCATATACGGCGGCATGATCATCAGAATATCCGCGCCGTTTTCCGCCGCCCAGAGGCTGTTTTCAATGGCAAGCTCCGTTCCGGTACTTCCGGAGCCGAACACCAGGCGCACCCGGCCCCGGCAGACTTCCACTACTGTTTTGGCAATGAGCTCCTTTTCGCTTTTTTTCAGCGCAAAGGCCTCGCTGGCATTTCCGAACAGCGCAATGCCGGAAACGCCCGACTCTATCAGAAATTCAACCTCCCGCTTGAGGCTGGCTACGTCGATCTCCCCGTTTTCCTGAAAGGGCGTGGGCAGGATCGGGCATACGCCGGTCAGTCGTTTTTCTTCTTTCCCCATAATAATCACCTTGTATTGTCAGAATATTTCCGCAGCTTGTCCTCGTCGAACTCGAGGCCCAGGCCCGGCTTGTCAGGAACGCGCAGGAAGCCGTTTTCACAGATGATCGGCTCCGCGAGGAATTCATTGGCCACAGGCAGGATGCTGGGCTGATACTCCTGCATTCCATAGAAATTGTAAAGTGCCGCGTCACAGTGCAGGGTTGCCGCAATGCAGGCCCCCTGCCCCACGCTCAGGTGCGGGGCAACGGGTCTTCCGAACACCTCGGCCATCTGTGCAATGCGCATCAGCTCCGTGATGCCGCAGCGCCCCACATCCGGCTGCAAAATATCGCAGCTGCGCTTCGTCAGGATCTCCTTATACTGCCAATGGGTCCTGTCCGCCTCGCCCAGGGCGATGGGCAGGTCCACCGCTGCGGCCAGCTCCGCGTAGCCGTCGGTATCCTCCGGATTCAGCGGGCACTCCAGGAACTCCACGCCCAGCGGTTCCAGCCGCCTTGCAAGCTTGATGGCCTGGGGCACCGTGTAGTTCCAATGGGCATCGATCATCAGCTTCACATCCGGGCCAAGGGCCTTCCGCAGCGCCGTCATGATTCGAATATCTTCTTCCATTCCGTAGCCGATCTGGAGCTTGATGGCAGAGAAGCCTTTCTCCTTCCACTCCAGGGCCAGCCGGACCTTTTCCTCCAGGCCTGGGACCGGCAGGCCGGATACATAGGCCGGGATCTTCTCCCGGTACGCACCGCCCAAGAGCCGGTAAACCGGCTGGTTCAGGGCTTTGCCCGCAATATCCCACAGGGCGCAGTCCACCGCCGAAATGGCGTCCACCATAAATCCGGAATAATAGCCTCTGTCCCGCATCAGATCGTACAGCAGATTCCAGATCACATTTCTGTCCAGCGCGTCCCGCCCCAGCAGGATCGGAGTAAACAGCTCGGAGATGATCTTGCCGGAAACGTCCGGCAGCACCGGGGCCAGGGCCTCGCCCCAGCCGAAGATCCCGCCCTGGACCGTAATTTTAACCACCAGGGTTTCCATGTTCTTGGAGTAGGGGCAGCGGTATTCCTTGCGCAGGTAATAATCATAGGGCGTATTCAGGCCCGCGTTGTCCCCAAGATAAACATGCTCCTTCCGCACCCGCAGCGGAAAAACCTCAATTTTTTCAATCTGCATTTCCATACGCTCCATTCTCGGGGGGTACCCAGCCGGAAGACTGCTTCCAATTTACGGCCACCATTCCGGCGACGACGGCCATGCAGCAGACGGTAAGTACCACGCTGGGGGCCACCGTCAGGATGGTAGACAGCACGACCATGACCACGCGCTGCCAGTTCTTGATAGGCATAAACATACAGCCGATCACACCGGCCGCAATGCCGACAATGCCAAACAGGGCCTGGGCGATTGCCCAGACGCACGCCAGGGCGCTCCCTTCCAGGATCAGCCCGGGGTTGAACAGGAACGCGTAGGGAATGATAAACGCCGGAAGGGACAGGCCCACAGCCAGCCAGCCCGTCTTCATTGGGGGCGATTTGGCCAGGCCCGCGGCGGCGTAAGCGGAGATTGCCACAGGCGGCGTAATGCCGGAAAACACGCCGAAGTAAAGAGCAAATAGATGGCTTGCCATCGCGTTGCAGTTCATTTTGATCAGGGCCGGGACCGCAATGGCCGCCACCATGATATAGCACGCGCTGGTGGGAAGTCCCATGCCCAGCACAATGGAAGCCAACATGACCATGGGCAGGATCAGGTAGAGATTGCCCTTGCCCAGATTGATGATGATGCTCGCAAACTTCACACCGATGCCGGTCTCGTTGGAAACGCCGATCACAATACCGGCCGCCGCACAGGTAACGGCGATCATCACCGCGGAGCGGCCGCCCTTGGCCAGGGTCTTCACTAGGCTCTTGACATCCACACGGCCCCGCTTCTCAATAAAGAGGATGATGACGATGGAAACAATGCCGTACAGGGCTGCCTTGTAGGCGGAGAATCCCGCGATCATTGTCACCAGAATGACGATCAGAGGCGCCGCCATGTAGCCCTGGCGCAGCAGCAGCGTTTTCCAGGATACAGCGTTTGCATCTGGCTCCACGCCCTTCAGTCCGATCCGGACCGCTTCAAAATGAACGCCAATGAAAACGGCAACAAAATAGAGAATGGCAGGAATTGCCGCTGCGGCGCACAGACTGATATAGGAAATGCCCACATACTCCGCCAGCAGGAAGGACGCCGCGCCCATAACCGGCGGAAGGATCTGGCCGCCGGTGGATGCGGAGGCCTCCACCGCACCGGCGAACTCCGGCCGATAGCCCGTCTTCTTCATAAGCGGAATGGTATACGCGCCGGTGGAGGTGACGTTGGCAGTAGAGCTGCCCGAGATCATGCCCATAAGGCCGCTGGCCACGACCGCCATCTTTGCCGGGCCACCCTTTGCCTTGCCCGTAAGGGCGAAGGACAGATCAATAAAGAACTGTCCCGCCCCGGAGTAATCCAGGAATTCTCCGAACAGCGTAAACATAAAGATGAACGTTGCGGAGGCCGCCACCGTGGAGCCGAAAATACCGTTCGTGGTCAGGCTCATCTGCTCCGCCATTCTGCGCACGGTGGTTCCGGTGTGGCGCAGCTTTCCGTGCAGGTACTTTCCGAAGAAGGCATAGGCCAGCGCGACCAGGCAGACAATGACCATGCCCCACCCGGCGACCCGCCTCGTGGCCTCAAGCACCGCAATGATCAGAAACACGGCTACAATATAATCCAGCGTTGTAATGGGGCTTACAAAGGGGATGCGCATAATGAGGCGGTCATACGCGATCTGGCTGACATAGATCATCGCCGCCAGCGTCAGTGCGAACCAGGCAAAATCAATGACGGAGATCTTTGAAAGGCGGCCCTTCTTGGACGTGGGGTAAATCAGGAACGCCATGGGAAGCAGGAACATCATGTGCGTCGTCCGCATTTTATACGCCTCAAGTATTCCCGTCGCCGAAACGCACAAATGGAAGCAGGTCGCCGCCAGACCCAGGAAGAACAGGATCTTCCCCGCCAGGTCTGCCAGCCCTTTTTGTTTCTCTACCGTATCTGCCATAGAATCCTCCATTTTTCTGACGCTCCCGGCGCGGCCGCCGGGAGCGTTCCGGATGTGGTTGGGTGATCAGTCGATGACGCCCGCTTCCCGATAGAAGCGTGCCGCGCCAGGATGCAGCTCCGGCTCAATGCCGGCAATACCGCTTTCCGGTCCGGTCATATAGTTCGCGAAGCCGGAATTGACATTGCTGAGGATCTCGATGCCCTCTTCGCTGTTCAGGAACTTGGTGATCTCATAAATCACGTTTTCGTCCGCGTCCGCGCTGGCGCAAACGGTGATCACCACACCGACGGTGCTCACGTCCTCAGTGACGCCCGAATAGGAATCCGCGGGAATGGTCTTCACGAGATAGCCCTCCTGGGACAGCGCGTCCACCGCGTCCGCATCCAGGTTCAGCAGCTTGATCGACTTGGAGGCCGCCACCTCGGAGATCGTTGCATAGGGAACGCCTGCCAGAACGGATACGGCGTTCAGCTGGCCGTCCGTAAACAGGGTGGAAGCGTCGCCGATGTTCAGGTACTCGACCTTTCCGCCCCAGGAAGCAATGTCATCATAGGTAACGCCGTAGAATTCGAAGATCTTGCGGACCAGCGATTCAATGCCGCTGCCCTGCTTGCCCACGGAGATCTGCAGGGGATATTTCTGCTCGACCACTTCCTTGAAGGTGTTCACCGGGCAGTCCGCGGGGACGGCCACGTGCAGAACAGACTCCATCACGGAGGCGACGCCATAGAAGTTTGTGATCGGCTCCGTAAACATGCCGGTACCGGTCAGGGCTTCATGGATCGTGTCGGACTGGGAATGGGCAATGACGGTTTCCCCGGCGCTGAGCAGCGCCAGATTGGAGGTTGCCGCGCCGACCTTGACCGTGCAGGTGATGTCCGGCGCGAGGCTGTTGATGTACTCGCCGATCTGAATGCCCATGGCGTAGACAGAGCCGGTCTCCGCGCCGAAGGTCATCACAAGATCGTAATTCTCAGGCAGCGCGTTTTCCGAAGCTTCCGCAGTTTCTGCCGCGCTTTCGGTCGTGGCAGCCGCCTCTGTCGGAGCGGAAGCGCTGGGCGTAGTGCTGCTGCCGCAGCCGGCAAAGGCTGTCGCGGCCATGCAGAGTGCGAGAATGGAAGCGATTAACTTTTTCATTTGTATCCTCCTTGTTGGTTGCGTTTATTGGTTTTTGCATTCGTATTATAACATCTTCATTCATAATGTGCAATAGTAATTTATCATTTTTACGATGCAGCTTATATTTTTGGATTAAACGTCAAAAACAAGTGGCTTTTTTGTACGGATTGCATAGTGCCTGCGTATTGGGACAGACGTGCAAAAATCGCCTGCGGCTTTTGCGAGCCGCAGGCGATTTTCGCATGATTTGATTTGCATCACAGATAGCCGAGCTTGTTGGAAATCAGTGCGGCCGATTCGATGACGACCGCCGCTACCTCTTCTTCATGCTCCTCAAAGCTCTCGTTGTTGAATTTTCCGGAAACACTGAGACCGGCTACCACCGCCCCAGACCTGTTCCGGATCGCTGCCGCGATACAGGCGCTGCCCAGCGCATGCTCACTATACTCCGTGCTGTAGCCCGTACGCCTTATTTTATTGATCTGCTCCATCAGCACGTCCAGGGAGGTGATCGTATCATAGGTGTACGAGCGCATCCCCTTCTCCTGCATGACCGCCGCGATCTCCCCGTCGCCCATGGATGCCAGCAGGATCTTCCCGATCGCGGTACAATGCAGCGGATTGGTGTATCCGACCATGGTGTACATTCTGGGGGACATCCGGCTGTCCACATGGGCAAGATAGTACATTTCGCCGTTTTCAAGCACCGCAAGGTTCGCCCCCACCGCATACCTCTGCTCCAGACGGAACAGCTCCGGGAGCGCCTGCTTTCTGAGCTCGCTGTGGTTCAGGGCCACGCTGGACAGGGTGATGATCTTCTTTCCAAGCTGGTAATATCCGGAATCCCCATCCTTTTCCAGGTATCCGTAGGCAACCATGGTATTGATCAATCTTGAAACATTGCTCTGCGTCATCTCTACGCGTCTGGTAATATCGATCACCCGAAGCGCAGGCGTTTCCGGCGTAAAACAGTTTAGAATATCAAAAGCCTTTGCCAGGCTGAGTGTCAATCCGCTGCCTTCCTTTGCCACCGTTCTTCTCCTTTACAGTTCAATTTTGAGCTTCACCACTGCTCTTACGCACTTTTCGGCAACGCCGTCCGGCATGGAGGGCAGGTGGCCGTCCTGGGGGAAATAGACGGCAAAGGACTTTTCCGCCAGATGCAGCTCACTTCCGTTCCCATGGAACGCAAAAAATTCAATATCTTTGACGGAATTGTATTCCGTTTCCGTTTTCAGCGTTTTTCTGGGCGCGTACCACTGATTTTCGCTTCCGCTCAGCATGCACTGGATGTCCAGATACCGGTCGTGGGCCTCGTAGCGCGGGTGGTCCTTGGCCTTCGGCGCATACTCGGAGAGCAGAACATACAGATTCTCCCCGTCGATCTCATACCGCCCGGGAGCCTTCGGCTCCGAAAGGCATTCGTTCAGAAACCGAAACGCCGCTTCCATACGCGGATGCAGACCGTAATACTGCCCGCAGTTTTCCAATGTGTCAACAATCATTTGAAATACCTCCTTGAAGTCAATATCCCCCTGCTTATTAAACCACACATTTCTGAAAATATCAACCCTTTATTCGCATTGTGAATATATTATTT
>ERZ1034952.1081-NODE-1081-length-23142-cov-22.169013_pt1 | contig 23142 bp, 21 predicted proteins | sample MGYA00520625_ERZ1034952 | MGnify/ENA primary metagenome ERZ1034952 (study PRJEB33766, sample SAMN09781773) | gut metagenome | biome: gut microbiome | host: Homo sapiens | place: Madagascar | study: EMG produced TPA metagenomics assembly of the PRJNA485056 data... | reverse complement strand
CTGGCGGTCTACCTCTTGTTTTCGGTTGCTTGCTTCTTTACCGTACATGAGCATTCTGTTCGGGATTCTCATCAAATATCTCAAGCAACGTGGAAAGATAAGGTCGTATTTTACTGCATAATTCCCTTGAACATGCCTTTTGATTATTGTTTTCCGTTAATTGCCCCATATATTCCAAAGCCTTAATTCTATGTCGGTTCCAGTCATAATTTGGTGCCTGTTCATGATAAAAGGGATTCTCCGCCAATTCATAAGATACTGTCAGCTTCCGGAAAATCATTTCCGCTTCAACTGCAGTCGTTTCTTTATTATCATATAATGTACAAAAGTAGCGCGTGGTAATCAACACACTTTCACGGCTTTCTTCCTCATGAAGCTTCAAAAAACACTTTTCATCCATAAAGCTCAGAATTTCATCTGCTGCTTTCAGACCATTCTCATGATACTTTTTCCAAACATGCGAATCCAGAGTACTTCTCTTAAATTGATTCATCATAGCATAATTTGCAATGACATTACGATCCAATTGTTTTACCAGATAATCTGGATCATCCTTCCCACGGGCATCCTCTAATAGTCTCTCCGAAACCCTCATCAGAATAGGCAGATCAACGTCCACCATATCATATACGTCTATCAATTTTTCGCAGAAATCATTGAAAGCTCTGCCAAGTTCATCAGACAACAGCAGATGATTAGTCAGCAAAGGACTAATTACTTTTTTCATGATTTCTCTGTTTTCCTCAGACAGCTTCCGGATTTTTAACGCATTAACCCTACTGACCTGTACATACTCATCCGCGCCTCCGATTTTCTCAATATCCGGTGAAGACAATTTACGTATTTCCATAGTATTGTCAATATATCGATTCATTTTGTCTGATATCTGATGCATTCTCATGACCGTGTACCTCTTTCGTGCCAATTACAAATCCATCCGGTAGCTTTATAAGCATTGTACCATATCTCTATCCTGCATGCCTATCCCCATTTTAGCTGTGTTATGCCTATTACGATAATTCTGTCGCCGGATTTCTTGACTTTCGTATCTTGGCTTCGTATGATGGAATTGTATTGTCAATGGATCCGTTCCTGTTATGTGATCCGCTTCGCGACAAAGTTGCACAAAATGAGGATTCGTATGAAGAAAAAAGTATTTAACATCATCCAGATCGGTGACAAAAGTAACCGTCTGAGCCGGCTCTTTGATATTTTTATTGCTATCGTTATCTGTGCAAATATTCTGGTGACTTTTCTGCAAACCTTTGATGAGCTTGCTTTTTTATTTCCGGTATTTCACGTGATCGAGGTTATCACTATTCTGATCTTCTGTGTGGAATATATTCTGCGGATCTGGACTGCGGACTATCTATATTCTGATAAAAGCGAGCTCCGCTCCCGGCTGCGGTTTCTGATCTCCTTCGACGGCATTATCGACCTGCTGACAATTTTACCCTTTTTCTTCCTGTCCGGTATGGTCATCTTCCGGATGCTGCGGGTGGCAAGGATCTTCCATCTGTTCCGCCTGAATGCCCGATATGATTCTTTCAATGTCATCACTACGGTATTGTATGAAAAACGCAATCAGATCATTTCCTCCGTATTTATCGTCTTGATCCTGATGCTCGCCAGCAGTCTGTGCATGTACAGCGTGGAACATGATTCCCAGCCGGAAGTATTCCGCAATGCCTTCAGCGGCATCTGGTGGAGCATGTCAACGCTGCTCACCGTGGGCTACGGTGACATCTATCCCATCACCACGCTTGGCCGGATCATGGCGATCTGTATTGCCTATCTCGGTGTCGGTGCCGTGGCTATCCCCACCGGTATCATCAGTGCCGGCTTTGTGGAACAGTACCAGCGCAAAAGCAGTCTCTCTAATATTAAAGAAGCAGATATTCATGAGATCGCCGAGATCTTCGTAGATAAACGCTTTGCCGGCAAATCCGTGGAAGAAATGGAAGAGGCAGAACAGGTCACGATCTTCCTCATTCTGCGGGAGGATCTGTCCATTCTGCCTCAAAAAGATACGATATTAAGGTTAAATGACATCATTGTCATTCGTGGGGAGCATTCCTAATCTGCTTCCGTCGCTGCAGTTTCCGTTTCCACAGCTTCCGTGGTTTCTGTTTCAGCGGTCTCTGCCGCCTCGGTGCTTTCTGTCTCCTCCGTAGTCTCCTCCACCAGATCATCCAGTGTATAATTGAAGCCTGTCACCACGTTGGTGGCCACGACATACACTTTCATTTCAGAGGGAAATGCAATGTAATACTGGCTGGTCATGGAATTCAGATTACCGACATTAATGATCACGCTGCGATCTGCAGTCTCATACTGAATGGTACGCTCCGGATCCGCCAGTCCATACTGTGACATATCCGTCACATTCTCAATCACCTGATCTGCCTTTAACGGTGCCACCTTCAGGATCATCGCCTTGATACGCTCCTGGTTCAGATTAAGGGAATGATCGTCCGCATAGTACCATGTGTCATCCTCTTTTTCAAAGGCATAGGTCTCTCCCTCATATACATAGCGGAAGCTGATAATATCATCGGAGTTCACATCCAACACCGTCTCCTGTGTATCCTCGGTGGTGGACGTCGCAGAAGATGCATTTTTATTATACTGGCGGATGCCCAGGAATGCTGCCGCCAGCACCACCAGTGCCAGCAGCATTCCAATCATCTGTCTTTGTTTCTTTTTCATATCTATAAACTCACACCTTTCACAATTATTTCTTCCGTCTGCCAAACCAGATCACGAATCCGGCGATCATACAACCGACGGGAAGGATCACAGTAACCAGCAATCCCAACAACAGAATCTGTGCGGAATCCACTACCAGATTAGAGACCTCATAGCTTTTTACCGGAATAGATACCGAGGTCTCATGATCTGCCATTCCACTGAATGTATTGGTGAACAGGGTCAGGTTCGCACCGCTGACGACAGAATTTGCATCATCCGTGAACAGCTGCTCGCAACCGTACACGACCAGTGTCGCATCCCCATCATCCAAAGTCTTTACTGCCTCAACACCTAATGCGAAGGGACCATTCACATCATTTTCATCCTGTGAAAAATCCTGTGTATTGTTGACATCCTGTTTTGCAAAAGAGCTGTCGGAGGTGCTCAGGAATACATTATAGGTAATATCGCCGGTAGCTGTCTCATCGGTACTTACTTCCTCCGGGACGATGATGCCCTGAGAATACGGCAGGAACAGATATTTTCCGTAGGTGCCTGAAGTATAGCTGTCAGAGCTCTGTGTCGGCAGGATATAATAAGGACTTCTGTAATAGCCGTTGGAATCATTCTCCACTACCAGTCCTTTGGCAATACTCAGATTCATGTAGCTTAAGATAGCATCTATATTGGGTGTTTCCTCATCGGTATAGCCGGTTACCAGGATGACTTTTCCACCGTTGTTCAGATAGTCGATCACCTTATCCTTATCATCGGATGAAAAATCGCTGGTGGCACCGTTAATGAACAGACAGGCCGCATCGTCGGGGATAGCATCCAGATCCATCAGATTCACGGTCTCATAATCCACATTTTCCTTGTTCAATGCAGATGTAAAAGTGTTACTTAAACTCAGTTCATTATGTCCTGTTGTCATATATACCTTGGGCATATCATCATTTAACACATAATCCAGTGCACTGGTGATCTGTCCTTCGCCATCATAACCGGTGGTCGTGGTGTTATAACTGTACGTCGAATAGTCAAAATCATAAGAAGACTCATAGACATCGTTGTAATCAATGACCTTGCTGCGCTTGCCGCTGACCACGATCAGGCTGTTCGTACTGATGTTGCCGGTGGTGTACTGGGTATAGAACATCGGGTTAACGGTAGGATCCACATATTCCACGGTGATATGATCCGACAGATCATCATATCTCTGTAAAGTCTGCCCCAGTGTGGTATCCTGATTGTCCTGATTTACCAACACATAGATTGTCACATCATCCTGCATATTTTTCACATAGTCAACGGTCTGATCCGTCAGGGAATAGAGCTTCTGGCTGGTCATGTCGATTGCTGTCCAGCTGGAAGGCATCTCGCCCTTGATAATATTAACGACTACTACCAGCGCTACCGCTACGGCGATCATACCGGTACTGTAAGCACTGAAGCTTAAGTTCTTCACGGACATGCTGTAACGACGTTTCTGAATGGACTGTACCGTCAGGAACAGAACCAGCGCCGTAACGGATGCGTAATATACGATAGAAGATACATCCAGCGTGCCGTTTAACAAGTTGGAAAACGGTGTATAAAGATCAAAGCAACGAAGCAGCTTTGTCAACAGATTGCCGGTACTGGAAATAATGGAGCAGATGGAATCCATCATATATCCCAGGAACAATACTAAAAAAGTAAGTACTGCTGCGATGACCTGGCTCTCTGTCACGGAAGACAGGAACAGACCGATGGCAATGGCGGTCATCCCAAAGAGGAAATATGCCAGGATCGACAGGTAAGCCTCTCCCATGGGAACACTGCCGTACTGCGCCATGATCAGCGGGAAAAAGCAGATGATCGCTACGGGAATGGCAAATATGGTCAACAACGCCAGAAATTTTCCCATAACGATGCCGCCTACGGACACCGGTGCCGTCAGGATCAGCTGATCCGTCTTGCTCCGCTTTTCCTCCGCCAGAATGCGCATGGTCAGGATCGGCACGGTCAGCATGAATAAAAAGGTAACGCTGGATACCACATACGCAAAATAAGGATATCCGTTCATCAGGTTATAAACACTGAAATACAGTCCCAGGAAAAACAGGGTGACTGCAATAAATAAAAATCCGATAAAGGAACGGAAATAGGATTTCAATTCTCTCTTATAAATGGCTGACATATTATTCCGCCTCCTTTGTGGCAGCAGCGTCTGCCTTTGACTCACTACTCTCGGACACATTTACGCCAGTCGTAGCGGAAACACTGTCTGAACTATTAGTATTTATTGATCCTTCGTCGGATGCCTCGGCATTATTGTCTGCATTTTCATCTACTGCTGCCGCTTTTTTATGCCGGGTAAACAGTTTTTTCCTCTCAGGCTGTGAGGGCGCTACATCTTCTGTCAGTTCCAGGAAGATGTCTTCCAGAGACTTCTCCGCATGGGTCATCTCTAAAATGGGCAGCTTTGCATCTGCCAGTGCATAGAATACCTGCTCTCTGATATCTGCATTCTCTTTGGAGATCACTTTCAACTTTGCAACATTTTTGGATGCCTCTGTGTTCTCTTCGATCCGGTCGATCTGTGAGATCTCCTGCAATGCACTCTTCACCGCAGCGGCGCTTCCCTTTACTTCCAGGTTCAGTTCCATGGAACCACTCATAAGCTTCTGCAGATTCTCCGGAGAATCGCTGGCTACCAGCTTACCGTGGGCTATGATCATAATATGGTCGCAAACCGCGCTGACCTCCGACAGAATATGGGAGCTGAGGATCACGGTATGATTCTCCCCCAGCTTGCGGATCAGATCGCGGATCTCGATGATCTGTTTCGGATCAAGACCTACCGTGGGCTCATCCAGAATGATGACCTCCGGGTAGCCAAGGATTGCCTGCGCCAGTCCGACTCTCTGTCTGTAACCTTTTGACAGATTCCTGATCAGGCGCTGTTGCATATCGGTGATCTGTGTCATTTCCATGACCTCGTCAATCTGCTGCTTCCGCTCTTTTTTCGGCACTTTTTTCAGTTCTGCCACGAATTCCAGATACTCTCTGACAGTCATGTCAACATACAGCGGCGGAAGCTCCGGCAGATAACCGATGGCACGCTTTGCCTCCTCCGGATCTTTTTGGATGTCTTTGCCATCGATGGTCACAGTGCCCTCCGTGGCTGCCAGATAACCCGTGATAATGTTCATGGTCGTGGATTTACCTGCGCCGTTAGGACCAAGAAAGCCGTAAATCTGTCCCTTTTCCACACGGAAAGAGAGATGATCTACGGCAATATGGTCACCATATTTTTTTGTAAGATTGCTTACTTCTATCATATTTGCCTCCCTGATATGGTGTGATCCCCCACCTGATACCTATGGGTACCCGGAACTGATACCTACAGGTACCCAGAACTGATACCTACGGATGCGCACTCTCACAATCCTACCCGCTATTCGTACATCGTGGGATTATCATCCCACTTTTGTACTCATATCGGGGCAAATCTCAAAGTCTCTCAACCACATCTGAGCAAGCTCATGTGGTCTCGGACTTTTCGATTTTGGTATCAGTATATGTCTCAAATGTCATGAAAAGGTGAAATATTTGTGAAAATTGTGTGAAACCACAACCCTTAAATCTTCGACACGGTCAGAGAAATGCTTAAATTTCCTGCCTCCGCCGCCAGATGCAGCGGCAGCTTTGCCACAGGAATATCTTCAAAAATGAACTCCGGATCACCGGATGCGGCCGACTGGAATAAAAAAAGTACTCCGTCCACATAGAGCACCACTTTTTTCTGATTGCTGTATATTGTCAGGGAGAGTAGCCCCTTCTCCTGGCGATGCAGGGTGGAAAGTGCCGGATAGAGCACAGGTTCGCTGCTCCACTTCGCCTGATAATAGTAATATCGTTCTGTCAGCGTCCTGCCGTCCGCCGCCAGGAGTGCTTCCGTCGTCGTTTCTCCGGGTAATCCACGATACGCCGGAAGAATTTCCGGTCTTATCCACAGATCCCCTGTGAGGAATCCACGTCTTCTGCACAGATTGTAAAACGCCCGCACTTCGCATCGGTCCTGTCCCTCTGCCCCGGATCCGGTTTCTTCCAGCCGGATCGTATTGACTCCCATCCGGGCCATACGGTCCAGATCCCTTTGCATCTGCTCCTCCCATATCCCAGCACCGTTGATCTGCGGAGGAAAACGATAGACTACCTCTCTTGGCTGGAACTCTTTTTCATTAAGGAAAATTCCCTTTTTATCTACGACACGCACGTCATAAATTGCCAGTTCCTGTCGCCAATGCACTTCCACTGCCTCGGTTATATCCTCAGCAGGCGCTGACTCTTCCTCATTCTCCGTGCAACCGGTCTTTTCTCCATACTCCACGGTTCCGAATCTTCCCTGCGCCTTCACCAGATAGACATAGGGATCCCGCATGCCGTCCCAGAGATGCGGCCGCAACAGCAACGCCGTCATGGAATCCGCTTCTTCTGATGAGTATTCCCCATGAAAAACAAGGCGTTCGCCCTCCGCACCTTCCCAGATCTCAATCTGTAAAGCGGACAGCAAACGCCCTATCTTTTCCGGCAGGGCAAATTCCAGATAAGCCTTGCCATTTTCCAGTTTTGTTGTAATTCCAAGATCGTCTCTCATCTGCATTTCTCTTTCCTGCCTTTCGCATTCTGTTACCAAGAGTTTTTGCAGATAACATTTCATTTATGCCGGAAATCCATCTTTCCCGCACACTATTATTACATGGGACAGGACCTGCGGCCGGGCACTTCCTCTCCGGATACATAACCTGCATGAAATTCCATATTGATGTCCCGAAGCTCCTTCTCCCCGTCGATGTATGCCTGATACATTTCCGCCAGTCCCGAACTGCAGCCATCGCAGTTTGCTTCCATATATCCCAGTGACTCCGCCACGATCTGCTCCCTTTCTTCTTTTGTGGTATCCTTAATCAGATATCCTGCCATTTTCTTTTCCTCTCTTGTATTTCTTTTACAGCCAATGTATCACAGCAATCTGCCGGGTGCAAGTTTTTCTCTGCATTTAGAGTAATCGAAAATCTACGACCGAAGAATTCTCTCATAGATCTGCAAATCCTCATTCTTAAACACATTAAAGATCACATTTTTGACACTGCTGTCAGGAGTCTCCTCCAAATACTCCTGTACCGTCTGTACGGCAATCTGCACCGCCTTGTCGTTCGGAAAGCAGAATACCCCAGTGGATATACAGCAGAACGCCACACTTTCCAGCCTGCATGCCGATGCCAGTTCCAGACAGGACAAGTAACAGGACTGAAGCAATGCGCAATGTTTCTCCGTCAGCTTTCCCTGCACAATAGGACCTACGGTATACAGGACATAACGGCAGAGCAGATTGTAGGCTTTCGTGATCTTCGCCTGTCCGGTGGGTTCCTCATGCCCCTGTTCTCCCATTTTGCTTCTCCTATGCTCGTTTCTGCTCTTTTTACGCTCTCCTGTATTGAAATCATTATATCCCCCATCGCCGGGATCCGTAAAGCAGGCACAATAAAGTGCCCCGGTTACCCAAAAGATTCTATTGGGACAAACATATAAACCTGCAATTGAAATATTTTTACGTTTTTGTAACAATAGGAACAGGAACCTTCGTTATGACTCATAGAAAGGCCTGGGAACAACAAATGATATATCTGATGATGATCGACGCCGAAGAAGACAAACAAAAGTTTGCTATTCTCTATGAAACCTATCGGCACCTTATGATGAAAGTAGCTCTGAATGTGCTGAAGGATACTTTTCTTGCGGAAGATGCCGTACATGAGGCGTTTATAAAAATTGCGAAAAACATGGAAAAAATAGGGGAAATCGACGCCACGGTGACGAAACGCTACCTGCTTACCATAACGAAAAATGCGACTATAGATATTTACCGGAAACGAAGCCGTCAATTTCAACGGGAAATCTATGTGGATGAGCTGGAAGAATGTAATGTCCCGGTGACTTATGCGGAGACGGATGTGGATGACGGAATACTGGACATCCTTAGGCGCCTGCCCGTAAAATACCGGGATGTATTTCTCCTCAAATACTCCGGCAATATGGACAACGATGAAATCGCAAAAGTATTAAACATCACCGAAGGAACGATCCGGCAGCGATTATCCCGGGGAAAGATTATGATACAGGAAGCTTTGAATAAACGGGAGGAAAATAATGAGATCCATGGAAGTAACGGATGAATGGCTCTATCAGCATATGCCTGTGGTGGACAATGCCATGATAACAGCATTAGAAAATCAGGTTGATCGGGAATATGTATTTTCAAAACGTTTTGAACAAAAAATGCAAAAAGTGATCCGCCGGGAAGCCCATCCGGTGCTGACCGGTGCACAACAGCTCCTAAAACGCATTGCAATCTTTTTCACCGGTATCGTATGTGGCGGACTGGTTCTGACGTTAAGTGTGGATGCCTATCGGGATGAGTTTTTCATGACACTAAAGACCCTGCGCGAGGATGCTACGCAGTATAACTACTCTTCCGAGGAAAAAGATGCGGTACTCGCTCCCACGATACCGACCTGCATCCCGGAGGGCTATACAGAGACAGACCGAAGAGACAGTCCTCTTTTTTGTGAAATTTTCTATGAAAACAATGCCGGAGAACAGATCATCTGGGAGCAAATGCTAATTTCCGCAAATAATGCCTTGACACTCGTATTAGACAATGAATACGATGCCGAAGAGGAACATATCATCGGCGGTCACATTGCCACGGTATATACTTATGTGGATGGTTACGTCATGGCTTATTATGAAGCTGACAATTATGTATACGTGATCACCGCAGATCACATGACCGCCGAGGAAATGTTTCAGCTCATTGCCAGTATGGATATCTGATTGTATAATAAAATAAAAAGGAGGCAAGAACCATGATGCGAAATAAAAAATTAAGAACCGTTTTCTGCGGCATTCTGATTTTTCTGCTCGTATTTGCCTTATTTTGCCTTGGAGACTACGGGATCCGCTATTATCATACTCCCATCAAAAAGGATTATGACTATACCGGAACCGGAATGCTGGTCAGTCTGACGGAACCGGATACCTTCGAACAGGTATCGGTGGAGATCCACGGGAAAGCGTTACATTATCTCTGGGGGAATCAGGAAGACGCCATAGCGGGAAATGTCTGGATGAACGGAGAGAGGCTTTTCGTGGAAGGTGCGGATGACATGGGATTCTATGCACCTTTTATCGATGAAGAACCCTATTACTCCTGCCTGACCGAATCTGTAACAAATATCCCGGGAAATATGTTTCTTATCTCCCGGGATCTGAAAACCGTATTCTGCGGTGTACTTATGGACGGGAAAGAATTTCTGCTGATAATACCGGCAGAAAATAAATCGGATGCCGACCGTACCCTGAAATCTGGTCTGGAACAGTCCCAGCCTCTTTCCCGTTGGCTGAGTGACTATCCCTTATTCCTGTAACTGTCCGTCCACAATACGCACGATACGTTTCGCAGACTGTGCTACGCCCAGGTCATGGGTGATCATGACGATGGTGTTGCCCATATCGTTTAGTTCCCGGAACAGCTTCAGCACTTCTCTGCCGCTGGTCTGATCCAAGGCACCGGTAGGCTCATCCGCTAACAGGATCGCTGGCTGTCCCACCAGTGCTCTGGCAATGGATACTCTCTGCTTCTGTCCGCCGGACAATTCGTTGGGCTTATGTCCGATACGATGATCCAGCCCCAGCAGTTTGATAGTATTTTTACACTTTTCTTCTGCTTCCTCATGCGTCATGCCACGCATCAGCAGGGGCATGATAATATTCTGCATGACATTATAGGTCGGGATCAGCTGATAGTTCTGGAAAATAAACCCGATCTTCTGGTTGCGTACCATGGTCAGATCGTCCTCCTTGGTCTTGTGGATTGCCATGCCATCCAGATAATATTCCCCACTGTCCATCACATCCATACAGCCGATCATATTCATTAACGTAGTCTTACCGGAACCGGAAGGGCCTAAGATTGCCACATATTCTCCCTTATTTACCTGAAAATTGATGTCCTTCAGGATCGGCAGACGTTCCTCTCCCAGCATATAGCCTTTATTTATATTTTTCATGGTGATCATTGCGTTTTCCATCATAATCCTTACACCTTTCGCACTACTCCTGATTTAAAGCTTCTACGGGGATCAGTCTCGATGCCTTATACGCCGGATAGAAGCCGAAGATGCTTCCGGTGAGGACACCAAACAACAGGGACAATACTGCACCCTGCACCGACAGGGACACTCTCACGTTGAACAGCTGCACTAATGGCGTAATTCCAAGAGTCACCAGCACCCCCAGTATGGCTCCTACCAGACTGGTAAAGCTTGCTTCCAATAAAAACTCCAACAGGATATCCTTCCGTGAACAGCCCAGCGCTTTCAAAATACCGATCTCGTTGGTACGCTCCTTGATAGATACAAACAGCACATTCATAATACCGATACCGCCGACGATAAATACGATCACTGCCATAGAGATCAGCAGTAATGTCAAAGTCTCATTGGAAGCGGAGGCTGCTTCCATCTTGCTTCCGGCATCGCTGATGGTAAATGTGGTGTTGGGATAGCTTTCTTTTAAGGTACTCTCCACATCCGTCATTACAGTATCCACCTGATTCACATCCTCCGCGATGACCGTGATGGTTGGACTGATACTCGTACCGGTAATGTATTTGATGCCGGTTTCGTAAGGTACATAGATCGCCGTATCCGGGCTGATGCCGGATGCCACAGTTCCCATCTCGGATAGTACCCCTGACACTATATAGGGGCGCCCATCAATATAAACTGTACCGTCATAGGCATCGTAGGCGCTTCCAAAAATTTCCTTTGCCACGGTGGCACCCAGTACGCACACCTTTTCCTTGCTCTCGTTGTTTTCTTCTGTAAGGAAATCCCCGATGGCCATTTCCAGATTACTGATGGTGGCATAATTGTCCTCCACACCAGCAATGGTGTAATAGGAAGCAGAGGTCATATCGCCTCCCTCCACCGATGCTGTAGTGAAATAAGAGATCGTAGTTGCAGAGATTCCCGATACAAAAGTCGCCAGATCATCACCGTCTTCACTGGTCAATGTCACGGCTTCGCTCTCTTCCTCCTGTCCGAATCCGAAAAATCCGCCGAAATCCATTCCCCCGCCGGGACCACCGGACATACCGCCGCCGGAACCTCCTCCGGAACCTCCGCCCATATTTGTGACGGTAACGCTTCCTCCACCGCCCGGCATTTCAAAGCTAAAACCACCGCTGTCACTGCTGTCGCAGGAAATATCAATGGCTCCGGCATTCAGGTTCTTGAACTGCTCCGCCACTTCTTCTTTTCCACCGGTACCGATTGCCAGTACCAGCATAATAGTGGCGGATCCCACAACGATACCGATGGAAGTCAGGATCACTTTGAATTTATTCTGTGACAGGTTCAGCCACACCAGACGCAATATTTCGGATAATCTCATATTCTACTTCTTCCCTTCCATTGACCTTACTTTCCCACAGGTCTCCGCTCTACTTCGTAATGCTGCTTTCGATCAATACGGTATCTCCTTCTGCAATATCTCCGGAGATCTCCACATTAGAGTCATCTGACAGTCCTGTCGTTATTTCCTTTTTCACAATGCTGCCATCTGCTGTCTTCACTTTTACATAAGTCTTGTCATCCTCTGTGATAATGGCTCTGCGTGAGACATACAGCACTTCTTCCGTTTGTTCCGTAACGAAAGTTACATCTCCTGTCATGCCCTGGAACAGTCCGGAGACATCCCCTTCTAATGTGACAGTTACGTCATAAGTTATATTTCCACTGGAATCCGATGTCGCATCTCCGATAGCCGTCACTTTTGCCGTAAAGATATCTTCCGGATATGCCGTCAATGCAATATTCGCTGCAGATCCCAGAGAGATATCCGTCATGTCATCTTCATCCACCGTTACCGTTATGGTCACTTCGTCCATATCGTATAAGGTAACCAGAGAGGTTCCGGTACTGATCTTGTCTCCGGCCTCAAGCTCCACGCCGGTGATGACACCGTTGTATCTTGCACATACTGCATTACCATCGATATAAGTGCTGAACTCATTCCATTTTTCCAGTGTCTCATTATAGGTTTCCTGCTGATCGGACAATTCCTGCGCAAGATACCCCAGTGCAATGTCATAGGTCTCCTGTGCGGTATTGTAGGCCAGTGTTCGCAGTTTTTGGGTCTCGGCTGCGGTCAGTTTCCCCTGCTCCAGTTCCCGTTTTGCCTTATTGTAGGCGGTTTCGGCAGTGGTTACATTTTCCTCCGCCTGCTCTACTCTCTGTTCCAGCTCTTCCTTCTGCTGCTCCAGGGAATCTGCCGTGGACTGTGCCTGTTCCGTCAGCTGCGCATAATAGACATATCCGTAAGTATCATCTGCTGCGTCTGTACTGTTCAGGCTATATTTACAGTTCGACAATACCTGTGCCGCATCCGCATAGGCTGCCGTTACTTCCTCCAGCTGTGCCCGGTAATCTTCCAGGCTGCTCTTCGCCTGCTCCAGCGTGCTCTCCGCAGAATCTACTGTATTCTGAAGTTCCTGCAATGTAGTACTGTACTCGGTATTAATATAACTGCCGTAAGCAGTGCTGCTGTCATAAGTGTATTTTGCCTGTTGTTTTGACAGGGTCTGGTCGGCTTTCACCGCCTCCAGATCCGCTTTTGCTTTCTCAACGTTAGACTGCAGTTCGTCTTCCAGATCGGAGACACTGTCTTCTTCCAGCAGGTACAGGGGATCTCCCTCGGATACCTGCTGCCCCACGGAGACCACTACTTCCGCCACGGTCAGGGTAGAATCGTCACCATTGCTGCCGGAGCTGCTGCCGCCCATATTGAAGATTTGCCCAAACATGTCTAAGCCTCCCTGGGCTCCGCCGCCGGAAGCACTCATGCCGCCAAATCCACCGGAACCAGAGTTGCTGCCAGCAGTACCAGAAGAACCGCTGGATGAACTGCTGCCGGAAGTATCCGTTCTCTGCAGGGCACTCATATCCAGATCAAAGGTCTGATCCACCGTACCGATGTCCACGGAACCGCTCTCCGTCACACCTTTGACCAGTGTCCCGTATTTTACGGTGGTCTCTTTATAAATGACTTCCGTGTCGGAACCACCGGAGAGACCAATGGCACCAGCCACTACAGCGATCACGCAGACACCACAGACACCTGTGGTGACCTTGCGCCTTTTAGACCAGCTTTTCCATGATTCGATCCGGCTCATCCGATTTTTTATAGTTTCCTTGATCTTTTTCCCATTTTCATTCTGCTTCATAACTGTTCCCAATCATTCCTGTCTGCTTCTCAACATTTTCTCCATCAGCCTGATTTATTGTCCTCCGGGACCTCCCGGCATTCCGCCGCCGAAGCTGCCGGAACCGCTGCCTCCGGGACCACCTTGGGGCATGTCACCGCCTCCCGGCATCTGCATATCCTCCGATATCTCGAACTCCGTATTACTGCCGACTGCGGTATCAGAACTGCTGCCGGAATCCTCCTGCGTGCTCTTTACCTCTGCCTCAGAGCTGACCTTACTTGCCAGGTAAATAGTATCGCCCTCCTCCAGTCCTGACAGGATCTCAATGTCCACACCGTTGGTGATACCGGTCTCTACCTCTGCCAGTTCCCTGCCACCCAGTGCTGTCTTACGATAGACATAGGTCTTGCCGTTCTCTTCTACGATCGCCTTACGGGATACATAGAGGACATCTTCTTTTTCTTCGGTAACGAAGATCACATCTGCCGTCATGCCGCCGTAGAGCTGCTCCAGTTCACCTTCCACGCTGATCTCCACAGTGTAACTTACCGTGTTGCTGTAATCGGAAGTAGCCGTGGTATTGATGGAGAGAATGCTTCCGGTATAGGAATCCTCCGGGTATGCCGTAAAGGTGATATCTACCGCATCTCCAACCTTCAGGTCCACGATATCCTCCTGGGTCACATCCACGGAGATTCTCATGTCATCCGACGTTGCATAGGAAAACAGAGCTCCTGTCGTCGTCAGACGGTCTCCCGCTTCGTAGCTGACCTCTGTGATCACACCATCTTCTGTGGCATACAGGATACCATCACTTCCGACAAAATCCTCAAACGCCTGTAACTGTTCTTCCCGTTTTTCTTTCGTCTCTTCCGCTTCCTGTAAGGTCTCCTTCAGATCTTCCACAGCAGCGTTGTAAGTGGTCTGGGCATTCTGCCCGGTGATCACCGCTTCCTGATAGGTCTCTTCTGTATCCAGCTTATCGATTTTTTGCTTTGCCTGTGCCGCTGCCAGCTGGTTCTGCAGATCGGTAATAGCACTTTCATTCTCCGATAAAGCATCCTCTGCCTGCGTCAACGCTGATTTTGCCTGCTGGTATTTGGATCTGGCACTGAGATAACCATTCTGGATCGTCATAAAATTCACTGTATTATCGGTTCCGGTGCCTTCATAACCTTCTTTTGCCGCTTCATAATCTTCCAATGCATCCTGATAATCTTCCTGAGTTTCTGTCAGCTTCTCCTGCAGAGAAGCTGTATTCGCCTGCTTCTGCTCCAGCTGTACCTGCAGAGATGCCACTTTGTTCGTCACGCTCGTACCGGAAGTATTGCGGATGGATGCCGCATAGGAAGCACTGATCTTCTGGGTATCGTAGTCGGTCTGGGCTTCCAGCAGGGACAATTCATAGGTACTCTCTGCCTCCGCATAGTCTGCCTGCGCCTCCACTACCGCATTCTGCAACAGCGCCCGAACCGCCTCCACGCTGTCTTCCGTGAATTTCAGCAGTTCCTCGCCTTCGGTGACACGCTGCCCGCTGGCAGCATAGATCTCCTCTATCTTCAGATATTTCTGTACGGTATCATCGTCATCTTCCTCACTGTCATCCTCGTCATCGTCACTGACGTCCATATCCAGATCGTAATCTATGGATTTTGTGTTGTATTCCAGAGAGCCGCTCTCAGTAACACCTACCTTTAAAGTACCACGCTCCACGGTCTCTTCCTTGTAGATCCACTGTTCTTTCTGAAGTAACGGTGCGATGAACACGGTATAACTGGCCGCCAGAATCAGCAGAAACAGTGCGATCCCCGCCAGGATCAGTTTTTTCTGCTTCTTCGTGAGGGATTTCAGTTTATCAAAATGTGGGCTTTTTAAATTCATGACTGTGTCTGTCCTCCCTGCTGATCATTTCCCGGGAATTCCCCGTTACCGGGGGCACCCTGTGGCATTTCACCGTTTTCCGGCAGTTCTCCGTTACCCAGATCACCTTCCGGCATCTCACCGTTGCCGGAATCACTCTGGGGCTTTTCGCCGTCTCCCGGACCGCCCTGTGGCATCGCGTCGCCGCCGGACACATCGTCAGGTCTGCCCTGCATACTCTGTCTCTGTTGTAATTGTTCGATCTCTTCCTCCGTCATGCCGAAGACTACGGTAACGGATTCGTTGGCACTTAAGCTGTCCTCCTCATCTTCTACGTTGATCTGTACCGTCACACTGTATGTAACACTGGTACGGCTGTCAGACGAGGATACCGGATCAATGGCTGTGATCACACCGGTATATCCGCTGCCTGCGGAGGTCTGCACATAAGCACTGTCGCCTACGGTCAGTTTTGCAATATCCGACTGATCTACCGATACGGTGACGGTCAGTTCCTGCGGATTGCTGTAAACGAATACGACTGCATCGGAAGTCAGAGTCTGCTCCGCCCGTACCATGGTCCGCAGGATCGTACCATCCTCGGACGCATAGAAATATCCGTCACCTACGCTGCTTTCAAACAGTTCCAGATTCTCTTTGGCATCTTCATAAGTACTTTTCAAAGATGCCAGGTCGGATTCTGCCTTTTCCACTGTGGTATTGTAATCGCTTTCTGCACGTTCCGCACTGGACAAGGAAGTCTCGTAAGTCAGCTTTGCCTGTGCCAACTGGATCTCATAATTTTCCTTCGCCTCCGTGACTGCCTGCTGAAGGCTGGGAAGCTTTAACTGCAATGTCTGTAAGTTAAAAGAAGCATTGGTGACTGCATCCTCATATTTTTCCTGTGCTTCTTCCAGATCCTTCAGGTTCTGTTCCAAAATGTTGTAGAGGGATGCCAGAATTTTCACATTCGAAGAATTGCTGTCCTGTCCACTGCTGCCCAGCACATTGCCTGCGGTTCCACCTGCTTGCACAGATCCGGCTGACCCGCCGGTGATCTGGGACCAGCCAATTCCCCACTCATCCAGTTTATCCGTCAGTGCTTTCAGGTTCTCATCATAGATTGCCTGATATTCATCTACCTTAAAATAACTCTTATAGGAACCGTCATTCACATAAGATTCATACTCTGCTATATCATCCTCCGCATCCTGCAATTCCTCTTCCGCCCTGGTCACAGCACTCTGCAGACTTGCTACCGTCTCATCATAGACATCCTTAGCCTGTTGTCCGGTAAGAATGGCACTGTCTCTCGTATACTCCGCTGTGATCAGGTTCTGCTCATATTCGATAGCTCCGGTGCGATACGCAAGCTCCGCATCCCGAAGCGTCCTCTCCAGTTCCTTTCTGGCTTCCTCCACACTGTCCTCCGTAAGCTTTAAAATCTTATCTCCTGCCGTTACCTCTTCTCCGGAGGCCACATAGACTTCCTCGATCTCTAACTCTGTCGTCAGATTTTCCACATCAAAGCTCGCCTCCGTGATACCGACATTGGTAACACCTGACGCAGCAGTCATATCCTCCGTGAAGGTCAGTCCCGACATATTAGCCGGCATGGAAAATTCTGATCGATTGCCGTTTCTATGTAATATCACCACTGCTGCCACAGAACCTCCGCCCAGCGTAAGTACCAGTACCAGCGCAACGATGATCCACTTTTTGTTTTTCTTTCGGGAAAAAATTATCTGCTTGATCTCTTTGTTCTTCACGGCAAACCTCCGATTGCTATTCCGTTCAAATTCCGTTGTTTTCTCAAGTATAGTTGGATTTTGTATTGAAAAAGTGTTCAGTCTGTGAAAAATCTGTGTCCTGTATGCGCTTTTCCCACTGCTTACGTCTATGCAATTACACAAATAAAGCACAAAAAGAAGGCCCTGTTGGAGGCTGCTTTCGCAGAAGTCTCTAACACTGCCTTCTTTTATAAGCTCACGAATTTGTGGTGCTATCGCACTCTACATCCCGCTTCGCCGCCAATTGTTTTCCCTAGGACTCATTTATTTTCCTGGGAAATACAGATATCCTCCAGATTCTGCGCGCCCTCCGGTCCGATGGGTCTGCCGCCCGTGGTAATACCCCATCCGGCACGGATGCGGATGATGTCATCGATCTGTCCTTGGGACAGCAGGGTCTTTTTCCCTAAGATGAAGTTGTTCATCATCAGGATTTTCGCATAATATTCCGTGGTCTCCATGCGGTAATATGCCTGCATGAGATTGTCTCCCCAGGTCAGTGCGCCATGGTTCGCCAGTAATACAGCATTGTATTCCCGACAATAGGGAGCTACCGCTTCCGGCACTTCCTCTGTGCCCGGCAGCGCAAAATGTACTAACGGCACACAGCCTAAGGACAGTACCCCTTCCATCAGCACCGGTTCTTCCAGACTGATGCCTGCGCAGGCAAACGCCGTTGCTGTCAGGGGATGTGCATGTACCACACCCTGTACCTTCGGGTTCTCCTTGAATACTCTGAGGTGCATCTTGATCTCGCTGGAAGGCTTGTGCGTTCCCTCCAACACATTCCCATCCAGATCCAGCTTCACCAGCATATCCTCTGTCATAAATCCCTTAGAAACTCCCGTAGGTGTTGCCCAGATCTCATTATCTCCGACTTTACAGGAGATATTCCCGTCGTTCGCTGCCACGAAGCCACCCTGATACATTCTGCGGCCTACCTCTAAGATCATCTGTTTTGCCTGTGCATCTGATATATATTCCATAATCTTCTCCTTGTCCATCTGATATTCCTAACAATCTTTTATGTATGCTTCCTGCCATATTCTTTCGAAACTAATTGGTTTTCCCTAGGTATTATAACACATTTTAATTCTTTTTTATGATACTAAAAAAATTGATTGTAGGAAAATATAATCTATACAAAAAAATTCAAAATGCTATAATTAAATTAAAATCATTTTTCCAACACATACGAAGGAAGCATAGCGCTATGACACGGAATAAAATCAAATTTTCTCATACAAAATGGCTGCTGCCGTTATGGATACTTCTTATCGGCAGTATTGTCCTATATATGATCGCTCATGCGGTACAGCAGGACGACTCCAGGCACATCCGCACTCTTGCGGAACTAAATGCTGTAACCTACGGTGATAACATGATTGCAGATTTGTATGGTGGTATCAGTATCACGGACACTCTGGAGCAGCTTCTGATCAGTGAGAACGGAAGGATCAACAAATTTGATACCATTGCAGACAGAATGATGGCAGATTACGTCCAAAGTATCCAACTGGCTCCCGGAGGTGTCGTTACAGATATCTATCCCGCCGAAGGAAATGAAGCAGGTAAAATAAATCTGATCCACGACAAAGACCGCGGAGAAATCGTAAATTATGGATTTGATCATGATCTGCTTGTCATGCACGGGCCTTTTGAACTGAAGCAGGGAGGTTACGGCATTGCTATCCGCAATCCTGTTTTTTTACAAGACGAAAACGGCAATTCCTATTTTTGGGGACTGACTATTGTTATCATCAAAGCTCCGGAAATTTTCAGGGACTCTGTTGATTCTTTATCCGGTTTCGGTTATCAATACAGGTTATCGAAGACCCTCTCCCCTCTGACCGATGAATATGCTGTGGTAGACCAGTCGACGGAGACGTTGACGGATCCCGTCTCTTATGATTTTACTCTGGGGGGCTGTAGCTGGAAACTGGAAGTCATGCCCACCGGTGGCTGGAAGAATGGCACACTTTTACAACTGATAGTATTATGTGGCATTGCAGTGATCCTACTACTGGTGGTTCTAACGATATCTATACTACTCGTTGACGAGCAGCGCAAAAAATTTCGCAGACTCTCTCTGACGGATTCTATGACCGGTCTCTTAAATCGTAACGGATTTAATTTGCAGCTGGAGGAGTATCTGGAGGGAAACAAGCAGAAAAACTGTGTCGGCATATTACTTGACGTGGATAATTTTAAATTTATCAATGATGTCTATGGTCATACTATCGGTGATCAGGTTCTATTGCAGCTTTCACAATCCTTAGTGCAGGCTTTTCCGGATAATTCCATTATTGCCAGAAATGGCGGTGATGAGTTCTGTATTATCCTGAAGGATTGCAGTGCAGAAGAGGCTGCCCCAATGATAGACGCTTTCAGCAAGGTGTCCCGCTCTTTTTCAGCCAAAGGCGTCGAACACAATTACAGCATTTCCCTGGGCTATGCGGAATACCCCGCCAACGCAGAAAAAGTCTCTGACATTCTCCGTTATGCCGACATTGCACTCTATGAGGTAAAATTACAGGGAAAACACGGTGCTCTGGCCTACCGGCCGGATTTCCACAATTCGAAACGGACACAGCTTGGTTTTTCATTATCGGATATTTCTGACAACCTGCCGGGTGCCTTTTTCATCTACCGGGCCGAAAAGGAGAATGAACGCATCCTGTATGCTAATCAGGAAATGCTTCAGCTGACAGGATGTACGGATCTGGATGATTTTATGCATTTTACGAAACATCAATTCCGTAATCTGGTGCATCCTGAAGATCTGACACAGGTAGAAGAAAGCATCTGGCAGCAGATAGAATCCGGCATAAACGGATACAATGATTATGTCAAATACCGACTTGCTGTCAAAGATGGAACGTATAAGACGGTTCTGGATTATGGGCGTATCGTGGAGAGTGAACATTATGGCTCGGTTTTCTATGTGTTGGTAGTGGATTGCGAATTTATCAAAACACTCTACGATGATTAATCATAAAAATAAAAGAATAACAAACTTTCCTCCGGGGCATACTGGTTCCGGAGGAATTTTTATATGAAAGATCAGATTAAATCTTACTTACAACGTTTGAATCACGGAGAAACTCTGGAAAGTGTCCAGGCGGATTTCGTCCGGGAATGTAAGGATGTGGATCCTTCCGCAATTATGCAGGCCGAACAGGAGCTGCTACGGGAGGGTACTTCCATCGAAGAATTGCAGCGGCTCTGTGATGTGCATTCCGCCCTGTTCCATGGTTCCACGACAGAAGAGAAAATTGCCAATGCCGAAAAAACAGCAGCCCCTTCTCTAGCTGCCCAGAAACTACACTCTAAAGACATAAAGGACCAACGGCTCTCCGCCGCTGCCGCCCTGATCCAGATCTCCGGACATCCCCTGCAAACTTTTACGCTGGAAAATGCAGCACTGGAAAAGCTGATTGCCCGTGCGAGGCAGGCATTGGAAAATAATGGAATTACCAATGAACTGCTTGACGAGCTGCGCCAGATCGCTATCCACTATGCTAGAAAGGGTGACTTACTTTATCCACATTTGAAGGTGCAATATGGGATCAGCGGCCCCTCCGCAGTCATGTGGACAGTGGATGATGAGATCCGGGATGAACTGAATGCCCTTGCAAAACAAAAAGACCAAAAAGAAACCGATGCATGGAAACAACGTTTGAATGCCGTATTGACCCGCATGGAAGAAATGATCTACAAGGAATCCAATATCCTCTTCCCCAACTGCGCACTGAATTTCTCGGAGGAGGAATGGTATCACATCTACCGGGATGCCAAAGATTATGCGGAATGCTTCGGTATCCGGGGTGACAGTTGGGAGGCTGCGGAAGCACATCTGGCTGACACTGCCTCTACGGCTGACACCATGTCTGCGGAACATGCTTTCGCAGATGGTGAGACCAGAATCCACCTTCCCGGCGGCAGTCTGACCCTGTCACAACTGACCGCCATGTTGAATACGATTCCTTTGGAGATTACCTTCGTAGACATCGATAATGTCAATCGTTATTTCAACGAAGGCCCCAAGGTATTCAAACGTCCCGGCATGGCATTGGGCCGGGAGGTCTTCACCTGTCATCCGCCTAAAATCGAAGAACGGGTTCGCCGCATTATCGGAGAATTCCGCACAGGGAATCTGGACCAGGTACCGGTCTGGATGGACAAGGGCGGCCGGACTTTCCTAGTGACTTATTATGCCGTCCGGGATAAGCAGGAGCAATATCTGGGAACGCTGGAGCTGGTACAGGACATGGAGTTTGCAAAAGAGCACTTCCGCTAGGACAGTGCTCTTTTTACCGAACATAAAGTAGTCATCCGGCTCTTTTGATCTCTTTTTTCGTTATAGTTTTTAATCCCTATATTCCAGTCCAAAATAATCCATGTATACCTTAAATCTATCCTGGGCAGTAAGACAGGTATCTATAAGATATCCCTGTTCGTTCTTCCATTCCTTCAGACCCCGATAGTAGAATTCCTTTATATCATCCTCGATAATAAAAGGGGTAATTCCATTACGGAGGCACTCCTTAAACATAATTAATCTTCCAACACGGCCATTTCCATCCTGAAAAGGATGTATCTTCTCAAATTCATAATGAAATTGTATTATTTCCTTCAACGTCTTTTGTTTTGAAAGATTATATCTTTTTAATAAATTCCTCATTTCTCCGGATACATCGGCGGGCTTTGCTGTTGCGCTTCCTCCGACCTCATTTTCAAAACGTTTATATTCGCCAACAGCAAACCACGTTTTTCTGCTATCTGAAGTTCCTGATTTCAAAATATAATGTAACTGTTTAATAAATGCCTCACTCAGATTATAGTTTGCCAACTCTATTATTTGATCAATGCATCGGAAATGATTGGCTGTTTCAACAATGTCATCCACATTCACAACTTCATCCTGAATTCCAATCGTATTCGTTTCAAAAATATATCTGGTTTGATCATGGGTCAAGCGGCTGCCTTCCATATGATTCGAATTATATGTCAGTTCGATCTGAACCTTATGATAGATTCCTCCCGGTATCCCTGCTTCCTTTTCCATTTTTAATCTGGTCAAAAGATCATTTGCTATTTTTTCCGCTCGTTTCTTTCTGACCGGCTTTACGGCATCCTCCGGAATCCTCCATGTTTTCCCATCAAGAATTACACCCGGAATTTTTCCATGGGCGCAATAATTTCTTACACTTCTTTCTGATAAATTCCATTTTGCAGCTATTTCATTTACATTTACATATTTCATACACAACCTCCGTAAAACTGCTCACCGGAAATATTATATCATTATCGGCAATATATCTCAAATTTTTTGCTTTTAATTTTCATTTGTATTTTGCCGATAAGAGTCGCTTAATTCTTTCTGTGCTTCCTCTACGTAAATGCGTGCATTTTCCAGATTCCAGCGGATCTCTTCTTCGGTAACAGCACGTTTTACTTTCCCGGGATTGCCAACGACCA
>ERZ1034952.1080-NODE-1080-length-23165-cov-9.272566_pt1 | contig 23165 bp, 19 predicted proteins | sample MGYA00520625_ERZ1034952 | MGnify/ENA primary metagenome ERZ1034952 (study PRJEB33766, sample SAMN09781773) | gut metagenome | biome: gut microbiome | host: Homo sapiens | place: Madagascar | study: EMG produced TPA metagenomics assembly of the PRJNA485056 data... | reverse complement strand
GTTCTATGGGAATGAATCAGACACCCGCTTCTGAACGGGTACATATCAGTTTTTTTGGAAAAAGAAATGCCGGTAAATCCAGCGTGATCAATGCAGTGACCGGGCAGGATCTTGCAATCGTCTCTTCTGTTATGGGAACCACAACAGACCCCGTCTACAAAACAATGGAACTACTTCCACTGGGACCTGTCATGGTCATCGACACACCTGGAATCGATGATGAGGGCGAACTCGGTGCACTTCGTGTCCGCAAAAGCTATCAGGTACTGAATAAGACCGATATCGCTATCCTTGTTGTGGACAGTACAACCGGAAAAGGTGAAGAAGAACTTGCTTTGATCCACCGTTTCCACGAAAAAGGTATCCCATATCTGGTTGTATATAATAAGATTGATCTGCTCTCCGTTGAAGAAATTAAAGACCTCGCCATGTCAGTCCGTCCAGGTGAAGTTCTGGTCAGTGCCGCTGACGGGATGAATATTCAGGAACTGAAAGAAAAAATTGCTTCTCTGAAACCGGAAGACACGCACAAATATCCGCTGATCCAGGATCTGATCGAGCCACTGGACCTGGTCATTCTGGTCGTTCCAATCGACAAGGCTGCTCCTAAAGGACGTCTGATTCTTCCACAGCAGCAGACAATCCGTGATATTCTGGAGCGCGGTGCTCTTTCCCTTGTTGTTCGCGATACAGAACTTAAAAGTACTCTTGATCATTTCCGTGATCAGGGTATTAAACCAAAACTTGTTGTTACCGACAGCCAGGCTTTTGCACGTGTTTCTGAAGATACTCCAGAAGATATCACTCTGACTTCGTTTTCTATTCTCTTTTCAAGATATAAAGGAGAACTTGAAACACAGCTGAGAGGTGTTGCTGCACTTTCTTCTATTCAGGATGGAGATCAGATTCTGATTGCAGAAGGCTGTACCCATCACAGACAGTGTGACGATATCGGGACTCACAAGCTTCCCGACTGGATCCGTAATTACACCGGCAGTGAACCTGTATTTGATTTCACATCCGGAACAGAATTTCCAGATGATGTCTCTTCTTACAAAATGGTCATTCACTGTGGTGGCTGCATGCTGAATGAACGTGAAATGAAATATCGCATTTCCTGCTGTCAGGATCAGAACATTCCGATTACCAACTATGGCATCCTTATCGCACAGATGACCGGCATCCTGAAACGAAGCCTCGGGCCTTTCCCTGAAATGCAGAAGCTGATCTGAATGTGAATCAGATTTTAACGTTTCTGTGCTATACAGTCTTCCTACCTTTGTGTTATATTTGTAAATGAATTGTATTTTTTTATTCTGTTTTCACAAAACTATAACATTTTTTCGTTATACTGAAAACTCGTAATAAAAAATCGGTTTGAAATTTAGCAAACCTGGTTTTATCAAAAGGGAAGTAATTATATCAGGGAGATATTTAGTTGAATAAGGAGGATTTATTATTATGAAATTCACAAAAATGCATGGAATCGGAAATGATTATGTTTATGTGAACTGTTTTGAAGAAACTGTGAGTAACCCATCTGAAGTGGCAAAATTTGTCAGCGACCGACATTTTGGAATCGGTTCAGATGGGCTCATTCTGATCAAGCCATCTGATGTGGCAGACTGTGAAATGGATATGTACAACCTTGACGGCTCTCAGGGTGCCATGTGCGGAAACGGAATCCGCTGTGTTGCCAAATATGCCTATGATCATGGCATTGTGAATAAAACCAGCATCTCTGTTGCAACCAAAAGTGGGATCAAATATCTGGATCTTACCCTTGGTAATGATGGAAAAGTTTCTCTCGTCAAAGTAAACATGGGAGTGCCGATTCTGAATTCCAGACAGATTCCTGTCGTTTCCACCAGAGAACAGGTAATCAATGAACCTTTAAATGTAGATGGCACTACTTATCATATCACTGCTGTTTCTATGGGAAATCCTCACGCAATTGTGTATGTGGATGAACTGAGAAATCTGGATATTGAAAAGATCGGTCCGCAATTTGAAAATCACATTGCTTTCCCGGATCGTATCAATACTGAATTCGTCAAAGTCATTGACCGCCACACATTACAGATGCGTGTATGGGAACGCGGTTCCGGCGAAACCCTTGCCTGTGGTACCGGTGCCTGTGCCGTTGCAGTTGCTTCTATCCTGAACGGACTTGTAGACGAAGACAAACCAGTCACAGTGAAGCTCCTCGGCGGTGATCTTGAAATCTTCTGGAACCGCCAGGAGAATCTCGTTTATATGACCGGTCCGGCAACCACCGTGTTCGACGGCGAGATTAATCTTTAGTAATTTCCTATAAAGTAAAAAAATAGCAGGACTCTTCTCCTTCACGTGGAGAAGATATCCTGCTATTTTGTCATTCTAATGATATAACAATAAGATTCTTTCATTTATTACAATTCGGAAAATACATTTAAGAGAAATACTTCTCTTTAATAATCTCTACCGGCATTTCTTTTCCTGTCCACAGCTTAAAGGATGCAGCTCCCTGATACAGAAGCATGTACATGCCGTTTCCTGTCTTGCATCCGGCTTCTTTTGCTTCACGAAGCAGTCTTGTTTCCTGTGGATTGTAGATCACATCAAAAACAAACAGATCCTTGTGGAACATGCTGGTGTCTGTAATAATCGTTCTGTCCACATTCGGAGCCATTCCTACAGAAGTACCATTTACAAGAATTGCACTTTCTGCGATAGATGCACGGAGTACTTCCGGATCGGAATAATCATGCAGAGTTACTTTGCACTCTGTACGCTCATTTAATTTGGCAACAATCTCTTCTGCTCTTCCAAAAAAGTTATCTCTTACATTAAATACGTTGATCTCGGCAACACCATCCAGTGCAGCCTGAACCAGGATTGCGGTTGCAGCTCCACCGGCACCGAGAAGAGTCATTTTCTTTCCGATGATGTCCACACCATCTTCTTTGACTGCTCTCATAAATCCAACACCATCTGTTGTATAGGCAGTCAGAACACCATTATCATTGACGATGGTGTTACATGCTCCGGAGATTTCAGAAGCAGGAGACACCTTATCAGCAAGCTTACACATGATGTTCTTGCCAGGCATAGTGATATTCCATCCTCTGGCTCCCATTGTACGAAGTCCCTGAACCGCTTCCGGCATTTTATCTTCCGGTACATCAAAAGCAAGATATGTATAATCCAGGCCCAGCTGATCGCATGCTTCATTATGCATTTCCGGTGAAACACTGTGTGCGACCGGGCTTCCAAGTAAACATAATAATCCGGTGTGTCCTGTGATATGTTTTGACATAATCCATTTTCCTTTCCGCGTATCAAAATTTGGCGATTTTACTCTCGCCTGTGCATGTGCTTAATTATACACGCTTTAAAGTGATAAAGCAAGTAAAACCTCATGTTTACAATAAAGTTTTCAGAACACTTAAGACCCCGTCTTCCTGATATGACGGGCATACTGCTTTGGCTGCTTTCTTCACTTCTTCTCTTGCATTTGCCACCGCATAACTGTGACCGGCATTTTTCAGCATTTCGATATCGTTGATATTATCTCCGAATGTACAGGTTTCCTCTGGAGTGATACCCAGATATTTCTGAAGAAATGCCACTGCGGAACTCTTATCTGCTCCAATCGGAGTACAGTCCATCCATTCCTTGCCGGCACAGGCCATGTTTACCTTATCCTTCCAGTGCGGTGTAAATACAGGAGCGCACATCTCTTCACAATGATCCGTATTATAAATAGCAATCTTTATGATCTGTTCCTCTTTAACTGAAGACTCCAAAAGATTCGGAACTTCTCTTATATCATATCCATACGAATCTTTCAGCCAGTGGAACATAGGTGTATTTGAGTCTTCAGCATAACCAATATCCGGAGCGGCAACATAATAATCACATCCTGGCATTTCTTTTTTTGCCATTTTTACCATATTCATCCATATCTCAGCTGGCAGCGTATGTATATTCAAAATCTTTCCTGATCTTCGAACCTGGGCTCCACCATCTGCTATAAAATAGATTTTATCCTGTACCGGGGCAAACAACTGCTTTGCGCTGCCATACTGTCTTCCGGAACATGCTGCAAAGTAAATTCCCTTTTCAGTCAACTTCTGTATGACGTCCATGTATTCCGGATTAATATCCAGAGTTCCATCTTTTACAAGTGTTCCATCAATATCCGTTACCACAAGTTTAATCATTGTAATTCTCCTCTGTCATATAATGTGCAACTCAATTTGTTCTAAAATATGTTCCATTTTGTTCTAAACCATGATACACTTAAAAAGCTGTTGAACCTCCAGCAGAAAGGAGGCGCGTTTCATGGAAGAAATACTCATCACACTTCTTGTCTCCGTAATAGCAAACGTAGTTAGCTACTACATATGCAAATGGCTGAGCGGCAGACGATAAACAGCATCAGCCTAAACGGATTAGCTCACCGCAGCGAGCAAGAAAGCCCTCAGAGCTGCAACTCTGAGGGCTTTCGTTTTGCTTCATGGAATCTCATCACATTCCTTAGCTGTTATAAGAATATGCTATTTTCATGAAAAAGTCAACTCTAAATTTTCCTTAGATTCCAAGTTTTTCTTTCATATAATCTACCGGAGTATCTTTTCCAGTATAAAGCTTAATGGCAATCAGAGCCTGGAACAGCATCATGCTCATACCATTGTAAACTTTATCACATCCAGCTTCTTTTGCCTGTTTCATCATAACAGTTTCGCGTGGCGCATAAACAGTATCTGTTACGATCAGGTCTTTTTTGAAGTAAGAAGTATCCGGGATATTGGAAAGATCTTCCAGTGGATGCATTCCTACACCTGTTGCATCGCAGAAAAGATCTGCTGCATGCATTTTTTCTTTAAGAAGATCAAGATCTCCAAGATCATTCATGGTAGCCTTGCAATTTGTATTTTTGTTGATCAGATCTACGATTTCTTCTCCACGGCTGTAAAATTTATCTTTGATATTGAAGATTTCAAGCTCAGCGATTCCATCAAGAGCTCCACGTACAGCGATTGCTGTAGCAGCTCCTCCGGTTCCGATCAGGACCATTTTCATTCCTTTGAAATCGATGCCTTCTTCGGTAAGCCCCTGCCAGTATCCCATACCGTCAGTATTGTAACCTTTCAGCTTTCCTGTAACTTCGCCGTTTTCATCACGCATATTTACAACTGTGTTGATCGCACCACATAATTTGGCAGCTTCATCAACCTCGTCCAGATATTTATGAACTACTGTCTTGTTCGGCATAGAGATATTGGATCCAAGCATTTTGAGCGCACGGATACTCTGAACAGCATCTTTAAGAGAATCGTTATCTACTTCAAAAGCAAGCTGAATAACATCATCGCCGTTTTTGTCATATGCGAGATTGTGAGTTGTCGGTGACTGTGTATGACGGATCGGGTAAGCCATTAATCCTACTAATTCTGTATGTCCTGTAATGTTTGGCATAATATTTTCCTCTTTTCTTTTTATAATAACCTTTTTTCCCTTGCTATCACTCCAGCGGTTCCAGATGCAGGTATCCCTGAGATTCAAGTACATTCAGGATCGCGCGTCCTTCCATGGTTCCCTCCATGATACGGCGTGCACGTACAGAATCACCGATTGTGTATACATAAGTATCGGTATCCTTGAATGCCTCTTCAAGCTCCGGAAGTACCGGATTGTTAGAACGCATTCCAAGGCAGTTGAATCCCAGGTCAAATTCCATATCCTTAATCCGTCCATCCGGAAGTTTAACTGTGAACGCATTTTCTTTCACTTCCTGAAGAGCAGTGTTTACATATTCCTTCACACCATATTTGTCATGAGTCTCGCGCATGGAACATTTGGTAATCGGGTCAGCAAGCATACCAATCTGAGGAAGCATATCAATAATCGTACACTCTGCTCCACGAGGTGCGAAGTATTCAATCACGTCAAGTCCTACAGAACCGCCGCCAACTACAACAATTTTTTTGCCCTGACAGGCTTCGTCCGGATATTTTCCAGCATTCAGATTGTTGATCATATCAAAAATTGTTGCCACGTTACCGGCCTCAATATTTTCTTTCAGGCCTTTAATCGGCGGCACAAGCGGTACAGAACCTGTTGCATTTACAACGATGTCCGGCTTAAACTGTTTTACTTTCTCAACTGTTGCTTCTGTATTAAGGAAAACATAAAGATTTTTCAGTCTTGCAGCACGTGCTTCCAGGTATTTTGGAAAATCTTTCATACGAGTCTTGCTCGGAAGATCTGAAATAAATGTGGAAAGTCCGCCAAGATGATCCTTTTTCTCCAGAACAAAAACATTGCATCCGACTTCTGCTGCTGTACATGCAGCTTCCATTCCTGCTGTACCACCACCTACTACTACAACATTGCAGTTTTTGTTAATCTTGAGTGCTTTATAAATATCACCCTCCGGTACTGCCGGGTTAACGGTACAACGAATCGGACGATTAACCCCGATACGGTTTCCTGCACATCCAACATTACATGAAATACATTTACGAAGAAGATCTTCTTCTCCGTTTTCAACTTTTTTAACCCAGTTTGGCTCTGCGATAAGTCCACGTCCCATTCCGACAATGTCCACATCACCACTCTCAAGAATTTTCTCGACCACTTCAGGATCACGATAGTTGCCTGCATTGATAACCGGTTTCTTGAATTTATCCTTTACGGCTCTTGCCATGTAGGATCTCCATCCATCCGGAAGGAAGTTGGAATCGATCTGATACTGAAGAGAAGGGTTCAATCCACAGGAAACATCATACATATCTATAAATTCATCAAGATACTCCAGATATTCCAGTGTATCTTCCAGAGTGTTTCCACCCGGTACTCTCTCTTCTGCTGAAATACGAACGATAATCGGGAACCATGGTCCTACGTTCTTTCGAACCTCTTCAAGTACCATACGAGGGAAACGAAGACGGTTTTCTACAGAACCTCCGAACTCATCTGTTCTCTTATTATAATAAGGAGAGATAAACTGGCTCATCAGATAAGAATGGCCGCAATGGATCTCGATTGCATCAAAACCGATTGCCTGGACACGTTTTGCAGCCTCTCCATATTTTTTAACTGTTGTAAGGATTTCTTCTTTTGTCATCGGACGCGGAACTTCTCCGCCTGCCTTGGTCGGAACATTTGAAGAAGAAACGGTTTCCATTCCGGTTCTTGCGGAAGAAGCAGATGCTCCGGCATGGTTTACCTGAATAGCTACAGTAGCACCACTCTTATGAAGGTTTTCTACCAGCTGATAGTAACGCGGCATAAAGCTGTCATGATCGATACGGATCTGACTAGTTCCATTGGATCCTGCCGGGTATTCAACATTGGCATTTTCGAGAATGATAAGACCTGTGCCACCTTTTGCACGAAGAGAGTAATAATTCATATGGCGGTTGCTCATCTCTCCGCTTGTCTCACCGTAATTGGTTCCCATCGGAGTCATTGCAATACGGTTTTTGATTGTTGTTCTTTTAATTGTAATTGGTTCAAAAATCTTTGGGTAATCACGCTTCATGAAATAATCTCCTGTTCAATATGGTATTCATTACATGATTGGCAATTCTCTTTGTTTGTGACACAATTATCATAACTCTTTGTATTAAAAATTAACAATATCTTTCAGATAGGTTTTTGATACGTTTTCGGTATCATTCGCGTTATCCTCCTGCTGCCTTTTCATATAAGTAATAAAACGTTCCACAGCCGGAAGACGATATCTGTCTTTCATCCAGAACATAAACACCTGTCGATAGATGTGAAGATCTTTCAGCCTGTGGATATTGATTCCTGCCGAATTCTCCAGAATGTCTGTACGTGGCATAAGTGCTATTCCAAAATTCTCCCGAACCAGTGATACAATTGAATATTCATCTGGACACTCTACGATCATATTTGGAGCTATCTGATATTTTCTATATAAATGCTTTGCGTAAGTTCCCATCCAGGATTCCTTTTCATATCCGATCACAGGATGATGATCCAGAGCTGTAAGCGGCACTTTATCGATTCCGGAGAGAGGATGATTTTCAGGTGTAATAATCACCAGTTCCTGCGCACTAAGAGGAAAAAATTCCATATCATCACGCTTCAGATAACCTCCAAACCCAACATCCAATTCACCGCTTTTTACCTTATCTGCAATAGCCGGAGTATGATTCTGCCAGAAATTAAAGACTACATTTTTATTTTCTTCTTTATTCAGAAATTCTCTTACATTATGAGGAATATAATGTCCTGCAAGCGGAAAAATATACCCTATATCTATCTTTCCACCATTAGAAGAAAGCTCCTGCATCTTACCTCTGGCCACATCACAGTCTGCTGTGATCCGGTCTGCATGTTCCAGAAACAGACGTCCAGCCTTTGTCAGTGTCACACCACGTCCCTTTTTCTCGAACAACGAAACTCCCAACTCACTCTCTAATGAAGCCATAGAACGACTCAATGAAGGCTGTGAAATATATAATTCTTCTGCTGCCTGATGATAATTTTCCAGTCTTGCTACTTTTTGAAAATACAAAATCTGATTTAATGTCATATCACTGCTCCTCCTGTCTCAATTAACCCATATTTTTAATGTCGAATCACTTCATTATAATCGTCAAAATTTTTTCATTAATTATATCACATCAATACATTCAATGCATTAGTTTTCCCCATTAAAAGCATTAGACTACATGTATTGTACCTGTTACAATACAATCAAATGTTATTTTTTTAACACAATGTAACCCGGCATTTCTTATGTTTGTGACGAAACAACAGAAAAACCGCAAAATTATTTTTCAGGAAAAGGAGAATAACATGAACAAAAAATACCTGCCAAGTGCATTGATTTTGTACTTGAACTACTTCATTCATGGCATTGGATGTTCTATTCTTGGACAGGCCGTAATCAAAGAAGCTCTCGCAACTGCATGGGGCGTGGAAGCAATGGCGATCACTGCTATCTCTGCTGCTCTTGGTCTTGGACGACTGATCGCACTTCCATTTGCCGGTCCTCTTTCAGACAAACTTGGGCGTCGCATTTCCACTGCAATCGGAAGTGCATCTTATGCAATTTATCTGGTCGGACTTGCACTTGCATTTAACGCAGGAACAAACGGTGGATATACTATTGCTTATGTTTGTGCAATCATCGGTGGTATCGCAAATTCCTTCCTTGACACCGGTATCTATCCGGCAGTTTCCGAAATCATTTACAAAGCTCCTGGCGTTGCAACCATGGGAATCAAATTCTTCATCGCAATTGCTCAGATGATGCTTCCATTTGTTCTCGGTGCTGCAGTCGCTACAACAGCAACAGGGCTTACTTCCTACAACCGTCTCTTCTACGGATGCGGAATCATTTACCTTGTACTTTTCGTACTGGTATTTCTCTTCCCACTCCCGGATGCAGACCAGAAGGCAGCTGGTAAAAAAGAGGGACTTATCGACAGTCTGAAGCATACTCATTTTTCATTTGAGTCAATCGCTATGATCCTGATCGGATTTACATGTACAGGTACTTTCCAGCTCTGGCTGAACTGTGCACAGAACTTTGCAAAGGAAAATGTAGGCTGGGCTGATCCGTCCATCATGCAGACATACTACTCAGCAGGAACACTGATCGCACTTGTTGTAACAGCACTCCTTACAAGAAAGATCAAAGATGTTCGTTTCATCGTTATTTACCCGGTAATCTGTCTGGCAACACTGATCGTTGTCCTTACAGGCCAGAATCAGACACTGATGATCGCAGGTGCATTCATCATCGGCTGGGCTGGTGCCGGCGGGCTGCTTCAGATTGCAACTTCCGTATGCAACATGCTCTTCCCTAAGATCAAAGGTACTGTTACTGCTCTGGTTATGATTGCATCTTCTCTGTGTAACTACACAATCCTGACAGCAGCATCCAAGATGCAGCCTTCTCAGGTTATGATCATGAATATTGTACTTACTACAGTAGGTGTAGCACTTGGCCTTTACGTAAACATCCGTTACAAAAAAATGGTTGCACTTGCTGAAGCTGAGAACTAAGATGATAACAGGATTGTAAGAGTGCTTGGCACGAAACAATCCGTAAGCATTATAATATATAGTGAGAAAGGATATGCATCATGAATACAGTTAAAATCCGTGATATTGAAATTGGTGCAGGCGCACCGAAGATCATTGTTCCAATCGTAGGCGTTACAAAAGAAGATATCATTGAAGAAGCCAAAACCTTTGACTCCATCCCGGTAGATGTTGTGGAATGGCGTGCAGACTGGTTTGAGGGAGTTTTTGATTTTGCGAAGGTTGAAGATGTTCTCAAAGATCTTCGTCAGGTTCTCGGAAATATTCCACTTCTCATGACTTTCCGTACCTCAAAAGAAGGCGGTGAAAAAGCCATTGAACCGGAAGCATATGCAGAACTCAACATCAAAGCAGCTCAGACTGGATATGTAGATCTTGTTGATGTTGAAATTTTCACAGGAGACGATATCGTAAAGAAGATCATCGCTGGAGCTCACGCTGCCGGTGTTAAAGTTATCGCTTCCAACCATGATTTCTTTAAAACACCTGCAAAAGCAGACATTATCTATCGTCTTCGTAAAATGCAGGATATGAATGCAGATATCCCGAAAATCGCAGTTATGCCTCAGAATAAAAAAGATGTTCTCACTCTTCTGGCTGCAACAGAAGAAATGGCAACAGACTATGCCGACAGACCGATCATCACCATGTCTATGGCTGGTACCGGTGTAATCAGTCGTCTCTGCGGTGAAGTATTCGGTTCTTCCATGACTTTCGGTGCCGCAAAGAAAGCATCTGCACCGGGACAGATGGGCGTAAACGATCTCAATACAGTCCTCGGACTTCTTCACAACGCTATGTAAATATTTACTGTTACTGTTCACTCCGTTCACAGCAACTTGGTCAAAATCCATTCTACTTCTTGAAAACACCGGTATTTTTATTTAATATAGAAATATCGGTGTTTTTATAATCACTTTGTTTTGTTTTAAGGAGATCCTTCATGAAAAAAACACTTCACTGGCTGGACGAGAACCTCGAAGAATTTGTCCTTGTCATTTTTCTTATCGCGATGACAATGATCATGGGAATTCAGGTCTTCTGCAGATACGTTCTGGGAATGTCCCTTTCCTGGTCTGAGGAACTTACCAGATATCTTTTTATCTGGTGCGGATTTTTAAGCGTAAGCTACTGCAGCAAAAAATGTCTTTCTATCAAGATTGAACAGTTTGTTGCCATTTTTCCTCGCCGCGGAAAAGCTGTTTTTAAAGTAGTCAACCATACTTTTGAACTGATCTTTTTCATTTATATGATCCCGTTTGCCTGGTCTTATATGATGTCTTCTGTTCACAGCGGACAGCTTTCCCCTGCATGCGGTATCCCAATGTACTATGTACAGGCAGCTCCTCTGGTTTCTTTTATATTAGTTGCCTTCCGTGTCCTGCAACGCTGGATCATCGAATTTCACGTTGCAAGAGGAAAAAATGTATTTGATCCTGCGCACCCGGAACGCAATACACCTGAATCCTTCATTCAGGCAAATGCAGAAACTCCGGCTGAGTCAGCAATGGAAGCAGGCATTGACAACCGCATCAATACTATCAGAAATTCTAATGAGGAGGAACACTAATGCCGGTCGTAGTTTTATTTATCCTGTTTGTTGTTTTACTGGTCATTGCAGTACCGGTATCTATTACCCTTGGAATTACTTCCGTTCTTCCTTCTGTGTTTGATCCTTCTTTCACAGTTGGTGCCAAATACCTGATCCGTGCCATGTTTGGCGGTCTGGACTCCTTCCCGCTCCTTGCGGTTCCAATGTTTGTCCTTTCTGGTATCATCATGGCAAAAGGTGGTATTTCCAAAAAGCTGTTTAATGTTTTTGCATATTTTCTTGGAAAATTTACTGCCGGTATGCCCTGTGCAGTTATCGTAACCTGTCTTTTCTATGGTGCGATCTCCGGTTCTGCTCCGGCAACCGTTGCCGCTGTCGGAAGCATGACGATTCCGATCCTGTCCGCACTTGGCTATGACCTGACATTTTCTACCGCAATTGTTGCCGTAGCCGGTGGTCTTGGTGTTATCATCCCACCAAGCATCCCTTTCATCATGTACGGTATGGCATCCGGTGCATCTGTCAGTGATCTTTTTCTTGCCGGTATCATTCCTGGTCTGATGATCGGAATCCTGCTGATGATCTATGCGATCTATCACTGCAAACGCTACGGAGAAGACAAAGAAAAAATTCACGCAGAAGTACAGATGCTTCATGACAAAGGTCTTCTGAAGGTTCTGAAGGAAAGTTTCTTCGCACTGTTAAGCCCTGTCATCATTCTCGGATGCATTTACACCGGCATAGCTTCTCCGACAGAAGCTGCTGTCATCTCTGTATTTTATGCACTGCTCATCAGTCTCTTCGTATACAGAACTATTAAATTTCGAGACATCTGGTCCATCCTGGTGGAAGCGATCCGTACTTTTACACCGATTCTGTTTATCCTTGCTGCTTCCACAGCATTCTCCAGAGTCCTGACACTGATGCAGGTACCACAGACAGTCAGTGAATTTATACTGAACAACTTCCACAGTCCGATTGCGATCCTGCTGATCATCAATCTTTTCCTGTTGATCGTAGGAATGGTCATGGACACCACCCCTGCTATCCTGATCCTTACACCGATTCTGCTTCCGATTGTTCAGGCTATCGGTATGAATCCTATCCAGTTTGGTGTGATCATGGTCGTAAACCTTGCGATTGGTTTTGTAACACCGCCGATTGGTGTCAATCTGTTCGTTGCAAGCTCTCTGACCGATGTACCGGTTATGGAAATCGCAAAAAAAGCCATGCCTATGATTCTGTTTTTCCTGGCAGCGCTTCTTCTGATCACCTTTATCCCGGCAATTTCTATTGGCATCTTATAGGAGGAATGGCATGAAAAAAATCACCACATACAATACCGTTAATAAGAAAAGCCGCATCCTCCGTACTCTCTCTGTGCTGGCTGTAGCAGGTGCTTTGAGCATTGTGTTTACCGGCTGTGGTACTTCTTCTGAAGACAGTGTACAGCGTTACTCCTGGCCACTGGCAACTGCCAGCCCGGAAGATACCGTAACACAGATCTTTGCAGAAAAATTTGCAGAAGAGGTTGCTGATTTAAGCGACGGCAAAATGAAAATCCAGGTATATGCAAATTCTACACTTGGGGGCGATCGTGATTTACTCGAAACCTGTTCGGATGGTGATATCCCATTTGTTGTTCAAAACACAGCACCTCAGGTTTCTTTCATGAGTGATCTGGCAGTTTTCGATCTTCCATGTGTATTTGATTCTCTGGATGACTGCCGCAAAAAAATTGATGATCCGGAATTCTACAGTCTGATCAGTGATGTTTATACTGACGGTGGCTATCATCTGCTAGGCATGGCAGATCAGGGATTCCGCGTTATGAGTACAAATAAGCCAGTTAACAGCTTTTCAGATTTCAAAGGACAGAAAATCCGTACTATGGAAAACAGTTATCATCTGGCATTCTGGAAGGCACTTGGTGCGAATCCGACTCCAATGAGCTTCAGTGAGGTTTACATCGGACTTCAGCAGCATACGATTGATGCACAGGAAAATCCGTATGAGGTTATTGTTTCAAATAATCTTTATGAGCAGCAGGATTATGTAGTTGAAACCAATCATCTGCCGCATCTGATCTCATTGATCGTCAATAATGATTTCTTTAAGGCACTTCCGGAAGATGAACAGGAGATCATGACCGAGGCTGCAAAGCTTGCAACGGAGTATGCAAGAGAACAGTCTGATGCACGTATTGCAGACCGCGTAGCGACTATTGAGGAAAGTGGCACACAGATCATTACACTGTCTGATGAGACGAGAGCTGATATACGCAAAGCTGCGGAGAGCGTGTATGAAGCGATACGTAAGGTAATCAAACCTGAAATTTATAAAACATATATGGATTAAGAATAATACCAGCGATGAGATGTAAAATCACGTATCCTGTCTGTTTTATACAGGCTGTTGAAAAAATCCGGATATACTAAGAAAAGAAAATCCTACAAAAAACGCCCCACAAAATGACAAACTCGCTGTCGCTCAAACAGTGTCATTTTGTGGGGCAAAGTAGTATTTTATTTCCTAAGTATATCTACGAATCTTTTCAAGGCCTGTACAACCCAGACAGGATACGTTTTTTATCCCTCATTCGTGGTAGTTATTCTTATGGGGAGCGGACAGCAGCTCCGCCGCTAGCCACGCAAGCCGCGATCCAGCGGTGCGGGGCTCTTCAAATTATTTGAGTTTACAGGCAGAGCTATTCCCGGTACAGAGGCACAGAAATACTCACGAGGCTTGCGTTATGAGTTGCATGCTTAGCTTCTGCCATCAAGCCCTCTGTCTGAGCGCAGCGAGTTAGGGCGACTGGCAGATAATAAGCGCATGCAACTCATAGCAAACGTAGTGGTATTTAAGTGACCTGTATCGGGAGATACTCTGCCGTAACTACTCAACATAATTTCTTCTATTTTACATTCAGGTATACATCCTCATGTGTATGAAACCCTCCATCCACAATCACTTCATCCATATTCTCTTTTGTCACGGCCACTGGTGTGATCTTATAATATGGAATATCGAATCCGCCATCATTTGTGGTCTCTACCACCGGATAATCGCAATCGGAGGATGAAATATCCTCGCCTCTTCCCAGGGCGACTGCAAGTGTGGCAGCTGTGGCAGCTTCCTGTTCAATCGGTTTATATACGGTCATGGTCTGAGTTCCCTCTACGATGCGCTGGCATGCAGCCAGATCTGCATCCTGTGCAACAACAGCCACCTGTCCGGCAAGGCGATTCTCGGACAATACTTTTACTGCCTGACTTGCCAGATCGTCATTTCCACACATAACACCAACAATGTCATCCGTCGCTTCCAGCCCCTTGTTTACATGGGTTTCCGCCATTTCTGCAAGCCAGTTATCACAATACCCGGAATAAACGATATTTAGCTTACTATTCGCCAGTGTATCTTTAAATCCCTTCTCAACTTCCTCGACATTTTTATCTGTCGGTGAGCCATAAATTGCAAAAATATTTCCGCCATCCGGGCAGGCTTTTTTCAGAGCCTCACCCATCAGTGTTCCGACCATCTCATTGTCGATTGTCACATAAAGATCCGCATCTACATTCGGTATGATACGATCATAACAGATCACTGAAATCCCCTGACTTTTTGCTTCTTTAACCACATCGAACAATGCATCGCCATCGATCGGTATGATCACGATCACATCCATCTTCTTCTTGATAAAATACTCAATCTGAGAAATCTGTTCCTCTATCACACCACCGGCAACCTGTACGTTTACTTCTGCCCCAAGGCTCTGGGCAGTCGACACAAACATATCACGGTCACGAAGCCATCTTTCGATTACAAATGAATCAAAGCTAAGGCCGATCTGCAGCTTGTCTTCCTCGGATTCATGCGTTGTTTCTGTCTCTTCTGTTTTGCTGCCGCATCCGGTTATCATAAGTGCAAACATTACACTGACCATAAGAAAAATACTTAACCATTTCTTCATTTTCCATACCTCGTTTTGTATTCGCTTGGTGTCATATCGGTCTGTTTCTTGAAAATTCTGCTGAAATAGTTTGGATCTGCATATCCGCTCCGAATTCCGGCTTCTTTAATACTGCTGCCTGGCTGTGCCAGAAATTCCTTTGCTTTTTCGATTCGTACCTTTGTCAGATATTCAATAAAGTTTTCTCCTGTCTCCTCTTTAAATATCTTACTGAAATAATACGGGCTGATATTTACAATACCAGATACGTCATCCAGAGATATATCTCTGCTGTAATTTTCCTGGATATACAGCATTGCTTTTTTCGCTGCGGAATTTGACTGCTCTTCCTTCTGATCACGGATCATTCTGCAAACATTTACCATCTTATCAATAAACCATTTCCTCAGTTCTTCATAACCGGCGCATGCCATCGCCGAATCAAGATATTCCCTGCGATAGCTAAATCCATAGTTGACTGCACCGGCCTCAAAAGCCTTTTTTTCGCCCCAGATGATATATTCCAGTACTTTGAGTCTGATATTATTCATATCCTCTGCATAATGTGCTACCATCCAGTCAAAAAATACATTGATCTCCTGCACGCATTCTTTTTCTTTACCTTCCTCAAGATAACGGAAGATATTTTTTTCCATTTCAACCGGGAAAGCCTCGTCATAAACTCCATTCTGAGAAAGATCTTCGATATGTATTACTCTGCTCTTGCTTCTGTTCAGAGCTCGCAGGGCTTCACGATAAGATCTCTCCATATCCTGCATTTCACGGATCCTTCCAATTCCTATACGAAATCTGGCTTCAATCCTTCCTTCCAGTCTGCTGATCAGGGCTCTTGCCTGTTCGACCAGGTCTATTCTGTCCTCATAAGGATGATCGGAAACCTCACAAGGTACTACGATTGGAATTCTGTTTGACATAATTGAACCAACCGCACAGGAAAAAGCTGATTTTACAATCTCTCTCAATTCCGGATAGAAATCCTGCGCTTTTACATTCATTCCTACCGGGCTGACCAGTCTTCCATTCTCATAAGTCTGTCCAAACTGCAGAATCATAACAAATCCCTGTTTTTCTTCGATATCCAAAAGCTTCTGATAGTAATCTGCTACCTGCATCTCCTGCTGAAAAAGAAGACTTCCGACAAAGCTGCTCTCCACTACCGGAATGACTGTTTCCAGCTTTTCCTGGATCTTAAGAAGATTACTCCTCTGATTTCTTTTTTTGTCAACTTTGGCAGTTGCCTCTTCTACGACTGATATGATCTTTGCCTTTGAGATTGGTTTTGTCAGATACTTTTCTACACCCAGATCAATTGCTTCCTTTGCGTAATCAAATTTATCATACGCTGACACAATATAAAACAACGCCGTCGTATTAAACTTTCGTATCTCACGAATTGCCTGTATCCCATTGATGCCAGGCATATGAATATCCATAAACACAATATCCGGGTGAAAAGTCTCCGCGATCTCTGTTACGGCTCTTCCTGTTTTGGCAGTTTCTACTACACAGGAATCTCCAAACGTACCGGATATGATGTTTTTAAAAGCCTCCAGCATAATTCCCTCGTCATCAGCAACCAGAATCCTATACATATTTTGTCTCCCCTTGTTCCGCAATACTATTATATATTTTTACACATTTTTACTGTTTCAGATACTCTTTATCCACCGGAAGTGTAATATGAACTCTGGTTCCTGTATCAGGTCCATCACTTTCAATCGTAAAGATATTTTCTTCTTTATAATACAGCTGCAGTCTATCAATTACATTCCGAACTGCGATTCCGGTAGAATAACGGTTTTCTTCATTTTGATCTGCATGACCGGACATAACCTTGCTGATCATTTCTTCTGTCATCCCTGCCCCATTATCGGTGACTGTGATGTCCAGTCTATCACCCTTAAGATGAATTCCCATACGAATCCATCCAGTCTCCATACAGTCATGAATTCCATGCTGCACAGCATTCTCCACTAATGGCTGCAGTATCATACTCGGGATACGGATGTTTTCAATATTCTCATCCACATCCTTGATATAAGTGATATCACCCGCAAACCGAACATTCAGAATATAGATGTAGTTATCTACCGCTTCGATTTCCTCCCAGAGCATTGCATCTTCTTCCATTTTTCGTACATTGTAACGGAAAAAATCCGCCATCTTTTCGAGGAATATACCTGTATTATCTGCATCCCCCATCATTGCCAGCTGTGCACCGGCATTCAGGCTGTTAAACAGAAAATGTGGATTGATCTGCGCCTGAAGATATTTCAGCTGTGCCTCCTTCAGATGTGTCTCCATAAGAAGTTCTCTTTCCTTCATCTGCGCCTGACGTTCCATACTTTCCTTAAGCTGATCGATATTCTGGCGAATGCTTTCCAGCATCTGGTTAAAGCTTCGTGTTACAACTCCTACTTCATCTTCAATAACTACCGGAAGCTGGGGTACATTTAAATTACCTTTTGCTACCTCATGAGCAGTATTCGAAAGATCTGTCAGCGGCCGGATCATGTTCCTCACAAGAATTGTCGTCATAGCAAGTCCAAGAACGTATACCACTACCATGACAAAAATACACAGCTTATACAGCACATTCATTGCAGAAAGAAGCAGCTGATAGTTAGCAGAGTTCGTCTTAAATCGAAGATTATTCAGCCTGTAGATATAGGAATTGATATATTCATACAGTTCATTTTCTGACTCATAGGATGTTTTGTACTTTTCTACATTTCTGCCTCGTTTTGCCTGAACAGTTTCATTCGTCAGATCCAGGTAGCTTTCTGACATTCTCCGAATATTTTTTTCCAGCATTTTCACTTCATTATCCAGGTTCTTGTCATTCAGTTCTTCTATCAGATTTTTATAATTCTGTTCATAGCGGTAATAATTCTCCAGTGCCTGGGTACTCTTGGTATTCAGATACTCAAACACTGTATTTTCCACCTTTTCCAGAGCTTCTGACAGTTCATTTACAGCCGTGTTACTGGAAAAAACCGCATCGATCCTTACCACTGCTGTATGGATCTGATTAAAAATAAAAATATTGATTCCAAGCACAAGCACGAGCACCAGGATCATTACACCGCTCAGACGGGTCTGAATGGAATTCTTAACAGAAGATATGTCTTTTGCATGCTTCATTCCTTGTCCTCCGTCCTGTAATCCTGCGTGTTGTCTTTTGTGATCACATGCTGGTTTACGCTGTAATATCCGTTGCTGTGTCCCAGAGTAAGATATTCGTCAAGAGCATTAATACTGTACCTTCCTATCTCATCCATATCCAATGCGATCGCTGAAGAGATGATTCCTTTATCGATAGCATCCAGAATCATTTCTGAATAATAATATCCGATCACCTTGACATTTCCAACCTGGTTGTAGTCGATCAGAGCCTGATAGACACATTCCGTTACAACCTCATCCATGCATACCAGAATATCTGGCAGCTCTTCGTCATTTACAAACATGTCGCGGACAAATTCCTCTGTGTCAAAATTAGCACTGCTGTCCACACAGTATTCCGTCATGTCAACAGACTGTCTCTCATTTTTCACTGCTTCGAGTTCTTTTTTTACCTGTGAATAGACCAGATTGGTCTCCTGTGTTTTGGACGCTGATGTTGAGAGAAACATTACCCTCGTAGTCCCTTCCTCTTTAAGCAATCCTCTGATCTGATCTGTATAGGCATTTCCCATCTGATAGCTGTTTAATCCAACAAAGCTGATCCTGCCTGTTGCGGTATCATCCGTCATAACCGTTACCACAGGAATTTTTTCCTTCAAGGCTTCATTGATCAGATGCTGCTCTTCTTTACTTCCATTTGCCTCAAGAATAATACCATCTACCTGAGATGCAATCCCAATCTTCAGACAGTCTGCCTGTGAGTATCCGTTCATCTGTTCCGGAGTAAGCATTTCCACATATGCATTTTCGTTTTCTGCAGCCTTAAAAGCACTCTCATAAACAGACTGCCACATACTGGTGTCCTTTTCATTTGAGATCATCAGATAATGTCTCTGATAGCTCGCAGCATGTTCCCCTTCTCCCAGTTCCACTCTGTCCAGATTCTTCTGAAAATAAATCCAGATTCCGGAGAGAAAAAAAACACAGCCTGCCAGCACACAAAAAACTGTCAGGGTAAATTTCTTCATAATTTTCATTCTTTCTCTCATTATTTTAACAGATATCAGTGTAACATATTCTGCCTGATACTGCAAAAGGGTTGTTGTTTAGTTTGTTATGTAATAGGAACATTACGGAGTAATTTCCTATTACATAACAAAAAGGGCCATTGCGCCAAACGCAATGACCCAAATCATTCATTTACAGTTTATTTCACAGCATCCTGCTAATTATCCGTTCTTTCTGCTGGATAATACGTCGAATACAACTGCGATCAGAAGTACGGCACCTTTTACAACATACTGCCAGGAATCACCGATACCCATGATTGACATACCCATGTTGATAACACCAAGGAGAAGAGCACCGATTACAACACCGCCTACAGTACCGCTTCCGCCGTATGCAGAAGCACCACCGATGAAGCAGGAACCAATTGCATCCATCTCGAAGGATGTACCTGTACTACCATTTACAGAACCTACACGTGCTGCACAGAGAAGACCTGCAAGACCTGCAAGAAGTCCCATGTTGACATAAGCAATAAAATAAACTTTATTTGTATCGATACCGGAAAGCTGTGTAGCTTTTTCATTACCACCAATTGCATAGAAATAACGTCCGAATGCTGTTCTGGATGTGATGAAGTTGTAGATCAGGCAGATTGCAACTACCCAGATGAACATTACGGAAATACCTTTGTACTGGAACAGTTTGTAGCAGTACCAGAGGATAACTGCTGCAATGATAACAGCCTTGCTGTAATCAGAAAATGCTGTGTTCTGACGATAGCCTTTTTTAGCTTTGTTTGCTCTGGAACGAACTACGTTAAAGATTACATAAACTGCAACGATAACACCAACGATCAGTGCAGAATAGTTAGCTGTTTCATCAAGTCCAGGAATGTTGATATAAGAAGTAAATACTTTCAGGAAATCTTTATTCTGAATAGATACTGTTTTGTTATCCAGAATCAGACGTCCAAATCCACGGAAGATAAACATACCTGCAAGTGTTGTGATAAATGGAGGGATACGTTTGTAACCGATCCAGTAACCCTGCCAGACACCTACCAGGAGACCTATTGCAATACAGATAATGATTGTCAGATAAGGATTCATTCCTTTGTTGCTGATAAGGACTGCTGCAAGTCCGCCAACCAGACAGATAACTGCACCAACAGAAAGGTCGATGTTACCACCTGTCAGGATACATAACAACATACCACAGGCAAGGACAAGAACATAACCGTTCTGAAGCATTAAGTTTGACATGTTCTGCGCATACAGAAGTCTTCCGTCTGTCAGTCCGCAGAACAGGATAAATACGATCACCAGCGCAATGACCATTGTATATTTTCTTAAGAAGTCTTTTACATTAAATTTCATTTTTTTACCCCTTTCCCAGTAGAATCTCTGGTTACAGATCCTATTATTTATTCTGTTCCTGCATGATCGATGCCATGATACGTTCCTGAGTTGCCTCTTCAGCGGTGAATTCACCTGCCAGGCGTCCCTCACTCATAACATAGATACGGTCACACATACCAAGAAGCTCTGGCATTTCAGAAGAGATCATAATAACTGATTTTCCTTCTTCCACCATTTTGTTGATCAGACAGTAGATATCATATTTGGCACCTACGTCAATACCTCTTGTAGGTTCATCCAGAATCAGAATATCCGGTTCTGTAAACATCCACTTACCAAGCAGTGCCTTCTGCTGGTTACCACCGGAAAGGTTACCGATCTTCTGTTCATTAGAAGGAGTTTTGGTTCCCATTTCCTTTGTCATGTCATCAGCCAGATGTACTTCAAGATCTGTATTGATAACGCCTTTCTCGCAGACTTTTGAAAGTCTTGCAAGAGTTGTATTAAATCGAATGGATTCTCCAAGAATCAGTCCGTTCGTCTTACGGTCTTCAGTCACATATGCAAGGCCATGACGAATCGCATCCTGCGGATTCTTGAGATTTACTTTCTCTCCCTTGATATAAAGATCACCGGAGATATTACTTCCATAGCTCTTACCAAATACGGACATTGCAAATTCTGTACGTCCAGCACCCTGCAGTCCTGAGAATCCAACAACTTCACCTCTATGTACTTTACAGGTAATCTTGTCATTTACAATCTTCTCAGGATAGAGTGGATGATGAACCGTCCAGTCCTTCACCTCGAGCATAACGTCTTTGCTTACATTATGTTTTCTGGATGGATAACGGTCATCCATAGAACGTCCAACCATGCCTTTGATGATACGGTCCTCGCTAAGATCATCCACACCTTTTGTCAGTGTCTCGATGGTGCTTCCATCTCGGATAATCGTACAGCGGTCTGCACAGTAAATGATCTCATTCAGTTTATGTGTGATAATAATAGATGTCAGTCCATTCTTCTTGAATTCCATCAGAAGATCCAGGAGCATCTTTGCATCTTCATCATTCAGAGAAGAAGTTGGCTCATCCAGGATAAGAAGTTTAACCTTCTTTGAAAATGCCTTTGCGATCTCTACCAGCTGCTGCTTACCTGTTCCAATATCTTTGATCAGTGTCTGAGCTGATTCATGAAGACCAACCTGAGCCATGTGTTTTTCTGCTTCACTATATGTTCTGTCCCAGTCAATGCTGCCTCGTTTATTTTTAATCTCGTTTCCGAGAAACATATTCTCGCCAATAGAAAGCAACGGAATAAGTGCGAGCTCCTGATGAATGATAACAATACCTTTTGCCTCACTGTCATTCAGGTTTTTAAACTTGCATTCCTCACCTTCATAGGTAACTGTACCTGTGTAACTTCCATATGGATACTGACCACTTAATACGTTCATCAGTGTGGATTTTCCCGCACCGTTTTCACCGATCAGCGCGTGAATCTCTCCTCGCTGGACTTCAAGATTTACATTGTCCAGAGCCTTAACACCGGGGAACTCCTTCGTAATGTGATCCATTACCAAAATATTATCTGCCAAGGTGGCGCCCCCTTTCTCAAAAAAAAGCAGGCGGGGCATACACCCCGCCCTGATAATTCAAATCATATGTTTACTGGTTACTTATAGTACTGATTAAGCAGAACTCCATTCGCAAAACGCTACTTCGTAGCTTCTGTTTTGCTCATGTAGTTTGCTCGCAATATATCTGTATAAGAATATACTCATTCATGCAAGCATGACTCGTATATTCTTAACAGCTGCATTGCTCTGCTTAATCTCAGCCTTCTGGATGAAGGTATCCGTCGTCGTCCTGTGTATAGTATCCTGTGTCAACAAGTTCTTCTTTCAAGTTGTCTTTTGTTACAACTGTAGGAACCAGAAGGAATGATGGGCATTTCTTTCCTTCAGATGTTTCATAGGATTCTGTATCATATGCACAATCGAAATCCCATTTAGAGTTTGTGATCAGAGAATCATCAATTGTGTCACCTTTCAGCATTGCTTCTGCAA
>ERZ1034952.1076-NODE-1076-length-23190-cov-9.328377_pt1 | contig 23190 bp, 11 predicted proteins | sample MGYA00520625_ERZ1034952 | MGnify/ENA primary metagenome ERZ1034952 (study PRJEB33766, sample SAMN09781773) | gut metagenome | biome: gut microbiome | host: Homo sapiens | place: Madagascar | study: EMG produced TPA metagenomics assembly of the PRJNA485056 data... | reverse complement strand
CAGAGAAGATGTGCCGCTGAAGAAAAACTGATTATCGTGCAGTGCATAAAAGCGGCAGCAGGGACAATTCACGAATTGTCCGTTTGGTGTGAGTAAACTAAAACGGGCGGCCACGTAGGGTCGCCCCTGCGGTACAATATTTTTTATTTTTTTTGGAGGTGCAGTTTTTTGCGAAATAAAATATTAATTACAATTGGATTTTTAATGCTTGCTCTGACAATTTCCGCCGGAGCGGCTACAAGAGAAGAATGCGCGTCGGCGGTGGTGATTTCGTCCGGCATTGACACAAACGATGTAAACGAAAACATCCTGGATTCATACACCGACGGACACGATTTGCCGAATGACTGGAACAAGGCTGAAATTTGCGCCGCCATTCAAAATAACATATTGCTGGGCTATGAAGACAATACACTGCGCCTCCGCGAGGAAGTGACGCGTGCCGAATTTGCATGCATGATTTACAGAGCAAAGAATTTTTACAACACTCCGCCCATTAAACCCGTAACCTATAACGGAGTGTATGCAGACATTTCCGACTGGAATAAAAACGCAATATATTATTGCATGGAAAACGGTTTTCTGATGGGATACGGAGACAGATTCGGCGCCGATGATACAATAACCTCCGAGCAGATAGATACCGTTATAAACAGAGTAAAACTCGGTTTGTCCACCAAAGAGAAATATTTACTGTACGAAGTTTGCGGCTCGTCTCCGATTCCTGTCAGCCAATTTTTGTATTCGGCATATGATGATGAATTGACAAACACGGAACTTCCGCAAATACCAACGTTTGAAACAGTAGACACCTCGCATCAAACTCCGGATATCGTGGCATATAGACTGAGAAATCTTCTTGACCTTCAGGGTAACATGGATTATGAAAGGTTTAAAAATGAACGTTACAAAGAGTATGTACTTCAAAACTTTGAACCTGACAGACGTACATATCCCTCGGCTTTGGTTTACATAAAAGAAGGAGACAGTGTAACAACAATTGAAAACCTTATTGCCGATGCCGAGGCAAGACACATAAAAAGAGACAGTATTTTTGTTTTTTCACCGGTTAACAGCGTAGCCAGCGCTGTGTTCGGCGGCTTGTCCAGAAAGCGAGGCGCCGGATATGAATATTATTGCTATCTGAGCATAGACGGCGACACACCGCACGGCGAGAAAATCGGTGTATGGTATAAGAGAAAAATTGTTGTGGATTACTGCCAATACATTTCAGCCAGCACAAAATACGGAGAAATGTACTGCCACTATAATGCTCCGGAAGAATTAAGTTACAGAGAAGATGTGCCGCTGAAGAAAAACTGATTATCGTGCAGTGCATAAAAGCGGAAAAACTTTTTTGTTTTTCCGCTTGATTGCATTTTTATTTGCTGGAATAATCAGAAATAATACAGAAAGCGAAAAGAGCAAAAAAATAAAGGAGAATTTTTATGAAAAAAATATTTAAAGTATTCCCCACCGCAATCCTTTCCCTTTCTCTGCTCGGCTCCTCCGTTTTTGCCGAGCCCAAAGATTTCAGTGAAATTATGAACAATAAGGACTATGAAATCGTTATTGTAAAAGCAAAGGATATTCACAAAGAAGAAAACGGTGTAATAACATTTAAAAACTTAAACGGAAAAGACACAAACACATATGTTATAGACAGCGAGACTTCTTTTTACATTCCTGCCGATGACATTTCGGATCGAGGCACTTTAGAGCAGTTTTTAAGCGGCGAGATGCCTTATATAGACTTTTATGTGAGAAAGGAAACGTACTACGAGTACAGCCTCAAACAAAACGAAACAATACATGTGGAAGGCGTTGGCAGTTATTTCAAAGACCTTATAGGCGTCGGCACAATGCCCACTGAAGATCCGGAGGATTTCGGCGTTTTACTCGCATTTGACATTATGCCCGGATTTGAAAACGGTAAAATTCCGCAGGGCTCTCTCATGACACGCGGCAGCATGGCTGAAACAATCGCCGGAATGCTGAGACTTAAAAAAGCCGCCGAAAACTACGGCAAATACCAAATTTTTTCAGATGTTCCCACAAGCAGCGAGCAATGCGGCGCCGTTAACATGTGCAAAGAAATGGGCTGCATTTTAGGCTACGGCGGCGGCACTTTCGGCCTTAACGACAACATAACATACGCGCAGGCGGCAAAACTGCTTGTATCTGTTTTGGGCTACGGAAAAAAGGCGGAGTCTCTCGGCGGCTATCCGGATGGATATATTAAAATTGCCAAGGAGCTGGGACTTACGGAAAACACATCGTTCGACCCCTCTGCACCGGCGCTCAGACTTGACGTGGCACGTATGGTTAAAGCCGCAATGTATACTCCGATTATGGAGCAGGTTTCTTATGCCGGCGAAAACTCGACTTTTGAAGTAAAGGACGGCAACGACGGCAGAGACTTTGTGAGATTTTACGATAAATACTATAACTGATTTTTTGTGTAATGCGTAAGAGCGAACAACGGCACGGCAGATTCGTGAATCTACCATACTACCCTACGGTATATTATTGAAAGCGGGAAAAGTGAAAAAGCAAAAGGAGAATTTTTATGAAAAAAATATTCAAAGCAATACTCTTGCCAATCCTTTCGTTTGCCGTTATATCGCCGGTTTATTCTGCTGACATACAGCCAGTTTCACCGGTTATCCACATAATAAACAATTTTGAAAAAGAGGGATATTATTACGATAATAATTTTTATCCACTGGACGAGACGGTTAAATGGGCGCAGGGATTTTGCTATCATGTGCTTGATGAGGAAAACAAGACAGCAGTGATATTAGGATATGACCGCGCTGTGATAAACGGTGATGAGTTGATTATTCCCACAGAAATAAACGGCTATAAAATACAAGGATTCAGTCACGGGGTTTTCAGCGGTTCATCTTTTAAGAGGTGCGATTTATCTGATTTTCCAAACTTGTCGCAGATAATGTTTGCAAGCTCGGAGCTTGAAGAAGTGATACTGTCAAAGCAAACTAAAATAATACCGACGCAGTGCTTTGCACATACAAAACTTAAAGAAATTCAATTGCCAAACGGATTGGAAGAAATCAAAATGGGTGCATTTCAGGACTGTTTATTTACAAAACTGGTTATTCCCGGCACTGTAAAAAGCATAGGCGGTCAAGGCTTTGAAGGGTGTGATAATCTAACCGAAATAGAATTTAAAAACGGATTTCTTACCGAAATCGGCTCAGACGACGATCAATTGCAGTGGACATTTATGACCAAAAATCTCAAAAAGCTGACTTTGCCGGAAAATATAAAACACATTGGGAAATATGAGTTTATGGAGAGTACCGCAGGCAGGCATTGGTATGTACCGGTTAAATACCCCGACAATTTAACGGTTTACGGAAAAAAAGGTTCTTATGCAGAAGCCTATGCAGCAGAACATGAATTAAGTTTCGTGCCTATTGAAAGTGAAAATAGTACGTCTAATGAGGAAAAAGTAAATTTTGAAAGTAAATACGATATATCACAATTTATGGATTCATCCATATATAAAATTCATGATGTATTTGATACAGATTACGGTGCTGTTGTATATTACTCAATGGGTGGATTTATGAGGGCACCGGGGCCGGGACTCAGCTTAGTGCGAGAAAACGGAGATATTGTGAATCTTTCCCTCTGTGTGTCAATGAAAAACCCTTACAGAAGGCCCGAGCACAATGATATAACACTTTCAGAGGATGGAAAATATGTTACCTTCAATGTCTCATTTGACGAAAGAGCAGAGGGACCCGAAGGAATGCTGGGAGGCAGTATTGTTGTGTTCCACGATGCGGGAACATATTATTACAAAGCGGATCTCAAAACCGGCGTATGCATTGAAACAAAATTTGAACCGCTTGACACTATAAGCGAAGAAGTAATTTCCGCATGGGCAAAGCCGGAGGTTGAGAATGCGATAGAAATGGGGTTTGTTCCCATTTCGCTGCGCGGCAATTACAAAAGAAATATAACACGCCGGGAGTTTGCAAAAATGGCATTTTATTTTCTGTCCGTGCAGTACGGGTATCGTCCGGAGCCTGCTCTCGAAACATGGTACCGGTCCGAAAACCCCGATTACGCAGTGCGTACCGAAAACTTTGTGTCGGCATACTGCTCCGGAAGGAAGGACAGGAACGGTAACGTTTTTACAAATAAAAATACGGGAGAAGCATGGAAATATGAGGATAAGCACGGCGGAATATACAATTTAACGCTTGCAGCACCTTTTACCGATTTGCAGGCGGCAGGTGACGTCATGAATACAGCAGCGCAGCGCGCCGTTATCGGAGAAAATCAAATTATCGATTATGCGTATAATTTCGGCATTATTAACGGCAAAAGCGATACTGAATTTGACCCGGACGGAGAAATAACAAGACAGGAAGCTGCCGCAATGCTTATGCGTGTGTATAAAAATTATGCCGATGTAAATATAGCGCTCGGAGATACAAAGTTTTCAGACGATGATAAAATATCGGACTGGGCAAAAGACGATGTGTATAATATAAATGTTCTCGGCGTAATGCAGGGTGTCGGAGAAAATACCTTTGCACCGCTTGAGGGGTATACTGTCGAACAATCCGTTGCAACATTTTGGCGGCTGTACGATAAGGCGCCGTTAAGCCGGAAAAATAAAAATATTGAGCCGCTTTTAAAGTATTCTTACGAAAGGGAAAACTTTTTTACAAACGTTCCCGGCACTTCCGTTTTCACAGCAGAAAAAGAATCGCCGTATGAAGAATATACCGTTGTGCGCGGATATCACCGGAGATATAACAGCGAAAATGATTACAGGACCTACGTGTTTTATAAGTATGGGGGATACCTTGATTTGCTGTCATTTATTCCGGACTCACAAAATAATTCGGAAGGCATAGAAGAAACGGAAATAAATTCCGATAAAAATATAATAAAATTCATTGCAAATGTTCCCGATACATTTCACTTGTACAATAAATTAAACGGCTTGGAAAAAGTATATGACGTGGGAAAATACAGTTTCGAAATTAATTTGATAACAGGAAATATATTAAGCTTAATTCGTATAAGCTGACGGCAGGCTTTTAAATCGCAGGGTTTCAAGGTTGTAATGTGTATACCATGTCCTTGCACAGATTGTATACTATGTTACTCTTGACACGTGAATCTCCCCTACGGGTGTTGGGATTGAATGCGGATAAATCTATGGGGTTGTTTAAAAAGTCGGTTGACTTTTTTAACAACCCCATTTTTTAACATCCCCTTATTTTGAAAACATTTTTTCAATTCTTCTTGCGGCTTCCGCCGTATCATCGGGATTGCCGAAGGATGAAAGGCGGAAATAGCCTTCATAATAACTTTTGCGTTATTTTTATAATCTTAAGGTTTCTCCGGATTTTACACAATATACCGCACCTTTGATCTCAATCCAAACATCAGTGCTCGATGGATTATGTATTATGTTTTTATTAAAGCTTGTTTGCAATCTTTCATATGCTTTTACATAATCATATATCTCTATATTTGTGGCATACCATATATGCTCATGGCCACCGGCATACTCAGCAAATCTTTCAATAACATCCCAATTATCATTATTATCAAATTCGTAGCTATGCCCCCACAAATAAAACATTTCAGCATTGCCCCAAATATTCGGTGTTTCAACAAATTGTGTTATTAATTCATCAAGTTTTTCATTATTGTGATGACAAGTTGGATGAAGCTGTAACCAATCTTCAGGTAATTCAAACGAAAGTGTGCTTTTTGTGGTTCTGGCATAAGCTATTTTGCATTTCTCCAAAACACTTAATACTCTGTTACTGTATGTGCCATATGGATATGCCATGCCTCTGGCTATAACACCATATTGTTCTTCAATACTTCTCCTATCTTCGGTAATTTCATATATTATTTCTGAATCGTCAAGTTTTTCCAGAAAAGGATGATTGAATGCGTGAACTGCAACCTCATGACCGGAATCTGTATAAAGTTTCCTTGCTTCAGAAAGCTTTAATCTGCCGTAAAATTTCTCACGTGTGCTATTTTCAGGCAAGTACATTCCGGAATTAACATTAAAAGTGCCTTTAAGACCATATTTGTTCATTATTTCAATTAATCTGATATCCTGAACAACTGCGTCATCATAGCTTAGGGTAATAACCTTTTGTTTGCCATCTTTAAATCTCATTTTCATAGTATCAGCTCTTTCCTTTTAAAAAAATCTATTTTTACCAATTACTCAAATGCAATTAAATCTACGAAATAAAAAGTATTGCAGGAATTAGAGTATTTAGTTCTCTTTTTATGCGAATAATTCCATTTTCCTCAGCATATTTGCAGACTTCTCTTGTTCCATCGGGGCAAAGCATTTCAACTCTATTAACCTTTTTGGTGCAAACAAGAGGAATATCATCGAGAACATCATGACCCAAATTAAAAACAGCTGCCATAATTTCTCCGCTTTCAAGGTACCCTGCACGGAGATAAACCTCTGCATCCTCAGGATAATACAAGGGGATGTGATTATTATTTGAGAGAATGTCTATAAACTGCTGTTTGCGAGTTTCATTGAGCATTGAAAAAGCTGTATAATAGGTAAATGGCATATCAGGATTTCCTGAAAATACTATTACTTCTCCGCCAAGAGAATTTTTAAAGCGTGTGACAGCAGGAAACAGAGATTCTAAACTATTTTCTTCGTCTTCGTGTACAGCGTCAGACAGCCATTCTACATTTTCAAAAAGCGGCACAAGCTGTTTCTGCCCGTACTGCACTGCCGTTTGCTTGCCGTTTATTATTTCGCAGTTAGCAGTCTTACCTGTCCATTCTGCGACATCAACACCCGTATATTGCGAAAAACCTCTTTCGAAAAGCTTTTTTGCCGCACCGGCAGAAAGAACCAAAGTTCCTTTTAAATAATTCATAATGGTTTTATCATCAAAACCATCAACAGAGAATTCGTCAAGAAATACAGCACCCTCTCCTTCGTTTGAAAAATAAACAGGCAAGCCAAAACGCTCCAGAATGCAACTTATCCAAGGATTGACAGTTGAAGGACAATCAACCTCAACAAAACCATAGTTCTGCATAAGTGTTAGCGGGATTTTACAACCAAAAGGCTTAAGTTCTTTTACATATTCCGAAAGTCTTTCATAAAATTTTGAATATCTTGACAGAATTTTACGATATGCTCTTCCTGAAGAAGGCTCATATTCCATGGTTCTTGTTATCCAATGCTTTGCTCCGCAAGCACCTTCCAAAATCGAAGCTGTAAAGTGTCCATGAAGCATTGCCGCACTTGTGCTGTATCTATTCTGTGGGCATGTGTCTGTTTCAGCAAGAAAAATATCTACCTTATCTTTTACATTTTCTCTTAATATAGATGCTCTGAAAAGATTTGATGTAAAATAATGTGTAGACTCTTTTGCATAGGGGCCACCGTTTAGTCTCATAATTACAGGATTTCCCTCTCCTGCAAAGGCTCTTGCTATATCACCTGAAAATTCGCAAAATGTTGAAACATAAATACCGGAAACAGCACCTTGTATCTGAGGATTAACTTCATCAATACCTTCACGCATCGCCTTTACACAAGATATAAGCGAATCTTTAATGAGCTCCACATATATGTCTGTATAACGTTTACTTTCAGGATTATCACTTATTGTGTGAGAATATAATTGTTCTCTTGTCATATTCGTTTTGGCTCTGCGATTAAATTCTTCCAGGTGATACTTGCAACAACAGCCCTTGGTATTTCTGTATAAAATGCCAATATCATCATCAATCATTATTATAGATGGATTATGTTTTGCAAGAGTTTTCATCTGATTTTTGATATAATCCTTAAAACCCGGATCAAGCGGACAACAGGTTGTGAGACTTTCCTCTCCTGTTTCAAGACTTACTGTAGTTTGAAAGGGATGCATTTTACTGGGAAGGGTGATATGACCCAATGTACTTTGAACCAAAACACCGTATTTCGCCCCGGCTTTATCAAGGTAATGCTTATATTTATCAAAAATTTCGCATTGTTTTTGTGCCGTGTTTACAGGTGGTGTACCATCCGGTCTGAAATACATCATAAGCATTGCATGAGTTGATATGCCATTTTTTTGCTGTTCTATAATATCATCACAGCTTTCTTTCAAATGTTTTTCATCAAGCGGCATTATTGAAAAATTATACATACATTCATCTCTCCTTATCATTTATATTTAACAGGTGCATATTATCTTAAAAATTCAAATTTACTACTCATTGCATAGGACAAATCCATAACATCCAATTTCGGTTTTTTGCCTATTTCAAGTGTCTTTTTAAAATAATCGCGAAGGTCAAGCATATATTGACGAAATACCGACATGTTTCTAAGATATGTGCTTCTATTGGGAGGAATCCTTACTTCCTCTGCCAGAAGCATAAGTTTTTCACGCTGTGAAATAAGTCTTTCAAGTTCATTTATAACTTTTGCGGCATCACACTTATCGCTATTATAATCTTTATAGAGTGAATATATAGTGAGATATTCATCTGAAAGAGCATAATAGTGCATAGATGTGAGAAGCCAGATACTATTTATAAGTGATACATTACCACTATTTACAAAAAACTCTACTGCCGGAGCAGCGTTTTCTTTTAAAAATTTAAGGTAATGAGTATATTCTTTTTCATTTTCTGCAATAAGCTTATATACCCCTCCCGGAAAATCCTTAGGAAGGCCTGTCTGTTTGTTTCTGTAGCCATAGAAATAGTATTCAAGCTTATAGCAAGCACGGTTAATATATGATTCCCGTGTTTCATCCTTCATAATATTATGAAGTCCGTTAAAAATTTCTGCTGCCTGCACAGCTTTTTCGGGATAGTATTTGCAGGCGTATCTTTCGTTAAATTCATCAATCTTTTCTATTTCGTTATCGTTCCATGAAACATCTGCAAGTGTAAGATAGTTTTTGTCATAGCAATATTCCATAGAACTATAGCTTTCTATTCCTTCAAAGGAAAGCTTTTTTGCAAGCAAGGCACAAGCCCTTATGTTTTCGTTATTTTCAGTTGGAATCGCCCAGTGATAGTAACCTGTATCAGGCTTTATTACACTATGGAAGATGTTATTTACACCGTCTGCCTTATTATAAAAAAGATGCACAGGATCCTCATAGGACCACCAGTCTATAACAACCTCATCATATATTCCTTCACTTATAAAGCGTTCCTTAAGTTTTTCATTTATAATATCAAATTCCTGATAAAGCATATCGTGATAAATGTAGACATGCTTCATACCTTTTTCTTTTAGATGCTTACATAACTTTATGATATGTTCTGTCATAAGATAGGAATGTTCTTTATCCCTGCATTTTTCACAGCGACAGATATAGCTTTCTCCCACTTCGTCAAGACCTATGTGAAAATCGTATATCTCATTAGGCTTAAGATAGCGTTCAATTATTTCATCATAAATATTAAAAAGTACTTCGTAGGTTTTATCATTATTTGTGCAAAAACCTATTTTCTTTGGTGTGCCATCATCTTCTTTTGCTGATATTTCAGGGAATACGGCAGGAAGAAGAGTATTGTGACCAAGGCTGTTAAAGAGAGGCTTTACAAGCACGTTTTTCTTTTTGCCATAGGCTATTATTTTACCTAAAAGATCTTCATTATAAATAGGAGGAATTATATCATCTTCATGAACCCATTTATTCTCTTTGACAGAATAATACTTTGAATTTTTTGGAGTTTTAAGTTCGGGGTATTTCTTTATAGGAACATATATGTATTCCATTTTCCTGTTATCATACTGATGACCCCAGCAGCCATAAACACCTATTGTAAGACGATTGAGCTTCATTGAAGCCATATAGTCTACAAAATCATACCAATCAGAAAGAGTGAAAAATTCACTGCCGTATCGACTTTCTACAAAGTGTCCCCTTTTTTCAAAGCTTGGCCAGTCAAGAATATAGCACTTTGGCAAAAATATATCATTACATTTGCTGCTTAACATCTGCACAAGAGTAGTAGCTGCATAAAACAGTCCTGCTTCATCAATTCCGCAAAGAACGGCTTCAGTTTCGCTTATATCAATAAAATAGGCTTCGTTTTTATCGATGTCTTTAAATGCGGGATTTTGGCTATCTGTTTTAAGTGTTATTTTATAGCTACCCAATGTATCCGTAACACAGATATCATAAAGCTTTTTTTTGATAAGATTTTTTGCTTCACAAGGTATATCACCTTCTATAGACAAGACAACATCACAAGAAAACTTATTAAACTCTGCAATTTTAACAAGTTCTTTTCTGTCTTCAACTTTTTGAGGTTTTGGTATGAGAGTTTTAACTATATCTGTCATTTTTAATCTCCTATCGTTAATATTGTAGTCAAAACAATGGTGTTAAATTAATGTTTAGCATAAAGGTTTCTCCATGGCGGAGAAGGCTCTCATCTAAACACTGATTTATTATTGTCCCAGTCTTTATATGCCTTTTCAAAGGGTCCTAATTTTATTTTGCCATCTCCTTACTGTTTGGCAAAAAAACACCATCCGATAAAGCTAAACATTACCGGATGGTGCTTTTTAAAACCTTTCGGCAATTTCTATTTTTGCCCTTTTGTTTGTTTATTTCAATGAATATGCAGGAATGGTTACTATTGGTGATAGGAATTCATCCCATACCAATGCTTTTGCTATATCTGCATTTGCAAGCGGATTTGTAAGAGTTTTTATGATAGCTTTTCCTGGTTCAAGTGTAAACTCTTCATGGTCAACGGAAAGAAGCTTTGATTCTGAAGTATTGTATGTTGGCATAAATATCTTCATAGTTTTCGCTGTGCCACTTTCGTTGATAATTTCATATTTACCAATTACATCTGTTTCGGTTTTTGATAATGTTACGGCGTAGAAGCAGTTTTCTGTATCACCTATTTTAAGGTCTATTGCAACTTCTTTTCCGAGAGCCTGAGTAGCAATAAGTGTTTTTATTGTTATATTGCTGCTGAGAGTTATTTTTGCATCTGAATATTTTGTAAGGGTATCTGCAGGGGGTGTAACAGTAAGCTTGTTGTTAACTGCATCATATGCTACTGCAGAATTTGTGTCTTCACCGTTTACGATAAGTTTTACATTTTCTGCTGTCATTGTATCTGCATCAAAAGCTCTGTCAAATGTAACTGTAATACTGCTTGCATCGCAGGGAACAACTTTAGAAGCTGTTACGGATGCATCATTTTTAGTGTAGCTTATATCAGTTGCGTTAGGAATAGATACGAGGGTATAAAGGTTTACATTATCTACTGCAAAAGCGCTTCTCTCACCTGCTGCTACCTGTTCTTCTGTCCAGTTCGAATTTTTTATAAGAGCTATACGTACGTATTCGTAACCGCTTGCTTTCTCGGCACTTTCACTTGGTGTACCTGATTTTGCAAATTTTCCATCAATGTAGATTGAACGCTTACATTTATCAGAGGTTGTTGTACAAGCAGTGAAATCATCAACAATTTTTATTGAATACCATCTGCCGGCTTCTATTGCAGTGCCGTCAGGTAACTTACCGTCTTTGAATATTGTATCAGCCCTATAATTACTCGGACTAACACAAAGACCGTAGTCAAGTACATCGGGGAACATTACATCAAATTCTAAAACTGCAGTTTGACCAACACGTGAAACCTTTCTATCCGGCGCTCCATCTGCATCTCCATTATAAAGCCATATGTTTACCATACCGGTTGAACTGGCCGGCATAGGGAATGTTTGTGATGAATTAAGCGGGGTTACTTTTACCATAAAAGCTTTGTCGTCTGCCGCACGGTCAAAAACTTCTGTAGAATGTGCAGAAACGTAATTTTCATTTTCGAGATGAGACTGTAAAGACCAGTTGAGATTATATGTATTTACCTCACTGCGGTACTGACCACCTTTTAACTCAAAGTTTGTCATCTGCATATAATGACGTTTTACAAAGCCTCTAAGTGAAATATTTCTTGAAATTGTCTGTGTTGTGCCGTCTGCGGAAACAACAACAACATCAAGTGATTTTCTTCCCTCTGTAAGCCCTGCAGTAGGGATGGCAGCATTAACATAGCCGGTTAGTGACTGCATTTTTCCTTGTTCCACGCCATCTACAAGGAATTTAACAGTTGTGCCGACAGGAGCAGTTGCGGAAACAGAAAGAGGTTCACCGATGTTTACCACTGCATTGTCTGCCGGGGATGAAACATAAAATTTTGCAAATGTGCTGAAGGGAATAGCTGTTTTGCTGCCGTATTCTTTATTTTCAAACGTAACGTTTTCATTCATTATGATTTTATAGTTTACACCTGCATCTAAAACTTCGGAAGGAGTTACGGTAAGTGTAGCATATCTTGTTGACACAGTATCTGCATTTAGTGACGTAGTACAGGTAATCTTGCCACCGTCAGGCTTTTCAATATATACGTTGCCTTCAAGATTTGTTAAATCCGTTGTAGAAGCCCCGTAAAGTCTTGCAGTTATTGAAGATGCAGAAATCGGAACCTTGTTTTCTGTAGCTTCTGTAAGCACTCCATTTTCTGTATATGAAAGACCGCGGCTTACAGGGAATTCAGAATAAAGGTCAATATTAATATTATCAAGGATCACGGCTTCTTCTTTTGCGCCGTCTACATTAGCAACGAATGTTAGACGGTGAAAGCAGGGAGCTGTATACGATGCATAAAAATAGTCAAATCTACCGCCTGATACTATTTCGTCATTTACATAAATATCATATTTCATTGTTGTTCTGTTGAGAATCACAGTAAATGTATATGATTCGCCGGGTGTAACAGTAACTGATGAATCGCAGATGGTACCATTACTTGTTATAAGGGGGAGTTGAAACCAGTAATCAGCCCCTTTTGCAGACCAGAAATGGAATGCTTCAGTTTCATACTGATTAGCCTTGAAGTCTACCGCAGGGCCTATTTTATTAACTGACATATCAAATGAAATTTCTATAAGAGAATAGTAAAGTGGTATTTCTTCTTTTGAAACGCCTTGATTAAGATAAGGATAACGCTGATAAGTAGCACTTGTGTTTGAATAAAGACTGAGACCGTTACCTTTTTCGCTAAGATCTTTTATTTCGTAATATTCATTGCCGTTTACTGTATCCTTAACCACGGGATTATAGGGGTATGCAGGGTAAATGTTTATAGCGCCCGTTGCTGTTGCTTCGTTTTCAGTTTTCTCGGACATACCGGTAAAATCTGTTGAACGTACCCTTTGATCGTACATATATTTGCGGAGAGTGATTGTACTCTCGTCTGATACATTTGCACCTCCAACATCAGCTGAAAGAGTGAGAGTAGAATCTCCGAGAGCTGGGTTTGCAGGAATTGTACCTGAAACTACAGAGTAACCTTCGCCGTAAAGTTCGGAATTTGTTACTTGCGTTGTAAGTGCTGTGTCACCGAGGGAAAGAGTTACATTTTCTGCTCCTTCAGGTATCAGGGCAAGCACTTTAATGGGTTTTGAAATGTCCTGTCCGGACTGGCTGAATACTGATACAATTTCCACCGTACCTTCCGCAAATGCTGCGGGCATAAGTGAAAGCACAATTGCAAAAGCCAAAATAGCAGCCATGCCTTTAAACATACTTTTTTTCATAAATCTTTACCACCCTTCAAAAAATTTATAATATATAAATATATTATTTTAGTGTTATGATATCACTTATAGCTTTAAGTGATGTAAACGAGTCGCACGCGATTGCAGTAAGAGTTAAATTTTCTGCATCGGGCACAGTGGTGGATACCGAATAAGTATCGCTTCCCGGGAGAATGCTTACGGTTTTCGGAACTACTTTTATTATACGGTTTCCGTCTGATACTGTCATAATAAGCAAAACAGGAACCGGAGCTTCTGTGTCATTTGTAAACTGAAAATCGCAGCTTAAATCATTTCCCGGAACAAGTTGTTTCTTCGAAACCACTTTGTTGCCGAGGCTTTTAAAAGATGCTCCTGTAAATGCACATCCGCTGCTTTCTGTTTTAAGAAAAGCCTTTGCATTTAAAGAAACACTTCTGCCGTCCCAAAACTGTATCTTATCAGAAAGAACTGCTTCGATTTCTGCTCCGTAGGGAAGCTGCTCAGAAAGAGGAAGGGAAATCACATTGCTTTCCGCATCGTACTGCGGAGTTGTATTAACGGGGCTTCCGTTTACAAGCAGTGTAACATTTTCCGCTGTGATGCTCTCCGGTTTTAATTTTTCGTTCATCAAAAGCTTAATAGCCGAGCTGTTTACGGGAACTAAATCTGTTTTGTCTCCGATTTCTGTAGCTGCACTTATGCTCTTAATACCACTATAACTGTAATAACTGTAAATATCAATATTGTCAATAGTGTAGCTTGCATCTGATGCTGCCGTAGCACCTTGAGCAGTCAGACGAAGTCTTGCAACATACATATTTCCATCCTGCGGTACGGTCTTATCAACTGTTGTTACATAGTCATCATCTATGTAAAGAGCTGTTTTACAGGTTTTGAAATCCATAATAAGTTTTATGTGCATCCATTCTCCGGCTTTATAGGAAAAATTCGTTCCTTGAACCTTGCCGCTGTTGTTTAGAAACATTTTCTGTTCGGGGAAGAAGTAGCTCCCGTTTTCAGATGTTTTGAATTCGTCTGCAAAGATTATATTATTTGCGGACATTTTGAGGTCAAATTCTGTGCACACAATATATGAAGGATATTTGTTGTTTGTTGTGTTTGTAACAAACTGAATATATGGTCCGCCCCAACCGTTTGTTGCAGTCCCGTTAAGAAAAAGTTCTACTGCACTGTTTTCCGTGCCGTCCTTGCCTTGTGCCATAAGTGCATATGATGATTTATCACCCGAAGCAGAGTGGGCGATATTTACGCCGGCGGGATATTCGGTTATTTTTTTGTCTTCACCATATTTGAAGCCTTCGTTAAAATTATTGGAATAACCTGTAATTTTCAGGTCATATGTAAACGTAAAAGTACTTTTTGCACTCACAAGTGAACCGTCAGACAACACAGCATAGATTGTTATGTTATGTTCGCCTGCATAAAGGTCAAGTGCGGAGGCGGAGAATGAAATTTCTCCGCTTTCGCTTTTCTTTTCAATTATCTTTCCGTCAAATTCTAATATAACTTCCGTCACGGATGAATCTACAGAAACTAAAATTTCTTCAAGGGAGGAAACCTTGCTTCCGTCTTTTGGGGAAACAATGACAACTTCTCCCTCAGCAAACACTACGGGGGCAAGTGTCATAATAAATATTGAGATAAGTAGCAAAGATATTATTTTTTTCACTTTTAGACCCTCCTTATTCCTTTACTATTGCCGCAAGTTCTGTTACGGAGTTCCAATCATTTGCAGTACATGTGGCACCTAAGTATCTTATGAATCTTACTTTTCTTGTATCAAACATAAATGAATCATACTCTGTGGTTTTACCCGAGGAGCGACCGTCAAATATTATGTAATAATTAATGCCGTCTTCGGAAACTGCGAACTTGAATATATTCTGTCTGTCGTTACCTTCGTAAACCCCAAGGGCAATACCTGAAATGTCGTAAACCTTTCCAAGGTCAACCTCTGCCCATTCATCATAGCCCTGAACAGCCCATCTTGTTGAGAAATCATTGTCAATAAGGTTTTTCTCATTGTTTTCCGCTTGGGGAACAGCGCTTACTGCAGAAGTTTGCGGAGTAAGTACCTTAAATCCTTCGGGAATTCCAAGCTGAGGCATAAGTCCCGGGATAAGGTCGTCAATCATTCTTGCAGTAACATTTGTGTATATCGTATAAGTAATTGTTCTTCCATCATTCGCTGTGATTACAACTTTTGAAGGAGTAGCGAAATCATTTGACTGAATAACCTCGCATTTTCCTATTGTAGCTGTTGCTGTTATTTTCGGAACAGGTGAACCATAAGGAACATCAACGGTATATTCAACGCGGTCCGGGTCGAAATTTTCTATTTCCACACCGTCTGCTAAAATTGTTTTAGCACGGACTTTTTCAGGAATTTCACCGTCCGGTATTTCCCATTCTGAAATAGGAACATACTTCGGAGCATCAAATGTTTCATAAGAGAGGATGGGGCTGAGTTTTACCGTTATGTAAAGCTTTCCGGATGCTTTGAGACAAAGTGCAAGTCTCTTACCCTGTACACTGTATTCACCCTTAAGCTGGTCGGGAAGCTGAGGCGAAAGAGGAAGCGGTTTTTCTTCCTGAACTTCAAAGTGCCAGTCGGAAGCATTTGTGTCAACCTCTATTTTAAGCTTCTTGCCGTTTTTCTCCAAAATCATACTCTTTCCGTCTTCGGAAACGGTTGGGTTTGTACGGGTATGCATAAACCATGTAATATCGCTGTTGTCTTCTTTCAGGGAAATTTCATCCTGAATAATAACAGTCTGTCTGTCATCGCCGAAGTAGAAGCCTCTCTCGTAAGAGTTTACATCAAGCTTATATGGGTCTTTAAGGTCAAGAACCATTATAGCACCTCTCGGTTTTGAAACTTCTTTTATAAGAGAAGCAGCTGTGTTGTTTTGCTGTCCTCCCCAGTAACCAATGGAGGCATCATCAGGCTTCTGATTTATAATAATAACATTTTGTCCTTCAGGACGGCATTTGTAAACATAGTAGTGTTGTGTCCAGTAGTTTACTGATGTCATAAGGTAGTCATCAAGACCAAGCTCGTAAGCCCATCTTACACCCTGGGTATCAAAGATAAATGTGCCAAGGTCAAGATTATCGTGGTTTGTACCATTAAGACCTGCTTTAATGCCTACATAAGCACCGTCTTTTATTGTATGGGATGATTTCATAGTACCCGCATCACAGCTGTAGAAGTATTTGTCCAGCGGCAAGTCTATTTCCTTAAGGTTTTCTGTGGGACGATACCATAAAAGCGAACATCCATCTTCCGGAGCAGAAACATTTGTTCTTACAGCATCCCATGATGCCATCAATGAATCATTGTCGTACAAAAGCGCGATGAGGTATCCCCATGAGCCGTTAAGGTTAATTTCCTGGGAATCGCCAAAGTTAAAGCTTGTACCCATAGGACCCTGAAGACCCATACACGCTGTTAAAATATCGCTCACGCCCTTTGCATCAAGAAGATCATATGTTGTTCCGCAGGCATATTTGAGTGGTGCAAGTGCGCCGCCGAAAAGATAAATCATAGCATAGTCTGTGTAGGCAGGACCTTCACTCCATGCACCGTCGGGATATGTGAGCATCAGCGGCCATTCAAGGGACTGAACGGCATTTGTAAGTACAGTCTTGCAAGCTTCAAGCTGTTTTTCGTCTGCATCGTCCATTATACTAATTGCAGTTGCAATTGCTGCACCGTTACATACACAGCCCCAGTTACCTGTTGCAGTTACCCAGTCAACACGAACTGCCTGACCGTAGTATGAATTTATATAGTGACGAAGACCTTTTTCATAAAGAACTTTTCTTGTATATGCTTTTTGCTCTTCTGTCAGATAATCATAGATAAAATCATATCCGAGGGCGATGCCGTACATAGTTTCCGATGTGTCAAGCATTGCATAAGTATTACCGTTCCAGTGCGGCCAAGACAAAACATTTTCCATTTCTTCCCAGCATCTTTTTGCATATACATCATCGCCTGTCATCTGATAAGCTATGCCGAGAATACGTGTTCTTTGATAAACTGATCTGGCACTATTAAGAAAGCTGCCGGCTTCAAAAACCTGATTTACCGGCGGTCTTTCAACTTGTGTGTTTGCAAGCTTTATTGCAGCTTCAAAACTTTTGCGGCATCTTCGGTCGGTATTTACATAGTTTTTAACCTTTTCAAGCTCCGCCTTAGTTGTTATAAGTCTCGGGTGAGCTTTATTGGGTGAATGTTTTAAAAGATCATTATAAATCTGCTCGCCGCTTGGACGATCAAACTGCATATATCTGTAAATAGTGTCAATAGGTTCATCTGTTTTAAATGTGAGATTTGAGTTTGAAAGCGCTATGGGCTTTGTATCTATTATATAGTAGTTTCTGTCGTCCAGGTATGTGTACAGTGACAAGACATTTTTACAAAACGATTCAAGAGGAAGGAAAAGTGTTCCGTCTTTTTCTGTCGGGGCACTGTCAAGTGTTTTTTCCATACCATTTATGCTTTTACTTCCGACAGTAAGAGCATTTCTGCCGTTTACCGAAATATTTTCGCCGACTTTCATAATTTCGCATCCAAATGCTTTTGAAATAAGAAAATCAGGTACCATAAATACTCCATTTTCGTCTTTGTAGGGTACAATATCAGAGAAATCTTTATAATATTTTTTGTCACCGTCTATAAAGAGGGTGTCATTGTCAACCATAAAGATTTTTGCATCGCCGATAAGTTTTTTTGCCTTCTCTTCGCTTTCTGCAAGGGGAATACCCCCTGCTACCGATTTTATTTCCTCGTCGGTAAATTCTTTTAGTTTGCTGCCGGAGTAAAGAGATATATTATCTATATAGTATTCTACATCGCCTGTACCCTCAGCCGAACGTGTACGAATTGTCAGCGGCTTTGTAACGCCATGATGAATCGGACGGGTCACTCTCTCTTCTCCGTTTACATAAGCTGTGTATGTAACCTGAACATTATCAAAAGCAATGGCAATATGATGCCATTTGTTCGTTGACAAATTACCGGCATAGACACCATTTAAATAAAAGGATGTGCCGTTTGCAATGGCAATTGCTCCATGCAGATCGCCCGAGTGGTCTATAATCTCTAACATACTTACTCCGCCGTCAGTTTTTATCGGATAAATATCAAATTCGATTATATATTTATCAAGTTCATATGCCGTCTGAGAAACAACAAAGCTCGCCATAGCCATGGTCTGGGGGTTGGTATCGCTTATGTGAAGCACATTGTTTCCTTCAACATTTATAACTTCAACCTTATTGCCGTCGGGAGTAAATGTTACGTCATCGTAACTGTCAAAGTTTTTGTAAGCGTATAAAATTCCGCTTTCGGGCATTGATGTTGTTTCGGTAAATTCCAAAACCTCTGAGGATACACCCTTTGAAGGAAACGCACTGTCGGGAAGAAGCGAAAGTCCTTCATAAATTTTGATATTGTCAATGTTCATTACAGTAAAATTAGGCGCGTCCGGTGCTGATGCCATAAAGCTTACAGATGCAGGAGCAGTGTTTTTTGTGTATGTAAAAAAGTGATTATCAAGAAGCTTTTTGCCGTCTATATAAACATCAATCAAACCATTTTCAAAGTCTACGGCAAGTGTGTAATTTTTCCACTGACCAAGGGAGTAACCGCCTATTATTTTACCGTCAGGAAGAGTTACTCTTCCGTTTTCTGAAAACTTAAGAAGGTTAACAGTTGAATCTGCAGTTGTTTTTACTGAAAATACGTATGCTTCCGTATTGGTTGAATCAATTTTTATATCCGCAGAAAAAACCATTTTTGCGGATGATGTCTGAAATTCCTTTGTAAGAAGAAAATCCGAAGCACCCCACGCTTTTCCGACAATAGCTTTATCAAGACCGTCTCTCTGTGCTACTCTTCCGTCTATAGCGTCAAGCATAATGTTTTCCGGTATCTGATTTAGTGCGTATTCATCAAATCTTTCGCATACAAGATAAGTTGCATTCGCCGCCATAGCAGGCATGGACGCAAACAATATAAGCGATGCTAAAATCAAATTAATTATTCTACTTTTCATACTCAATACTCCTTATTCATATACAAATGTCACCATTGCGCTTAAGTAATTTACTCTGGAACAAATGTAGGATGCATTTTCAAAGCCTACACTTCCTGCATCTTTTATGTCGCTTATTTTTCCACGTCTTACTTTACCTGTTTTTGTATCATAGATTATTGTAACATTAGAAGAAAAACGGTAAACGGTTAAAGCTTCTTCACCCATATTCGCATAAGATGATCCGGGATAGTTATCAGTAAGAAGAACAAAATATGAGTCTGTTTTTTTGAAAACATTACCGGAAACATATGTGAATATATTTGCAACCGATGTTCTTATATCGTCAACACCGTAGTTTACTTTAAGCTTTTTACCATTGAATTCAACATCTCTTGCAATTGATGTTATTTCTCCGACCGAATTTAGGGTAAACCTAACTATATCACCGGGTGCGGGAATTTTTCCTTCTTTCTTAATTGCATCATAGTATGTACCCGAAATGACATAACTTTCATAACCATTTGCACCGCACACATAAATTTGTTCTGTTATATCGCCGTCTTTAGTTGTGGCTTTTGTAACCTTTTCAACAATGTAACTGCTATTTGATGTCGTTGGTTTCTGAAGTCTTACTGAGCCGCTTGCGGTTGTTTGATATACAGTGATTGCACCTGCTGCAAATGTTTCAGAGAAATCAAAAGCATCAACATAAGTTGTTCCATCAAGCAAGCCTGCAGAAAATACGCCGAACATTATATCGTCATATCTTTTTGTGCCTGCAGGAACCGTTCTCATTTCAGAAGGAATTTCAAAAGCTACAGTTCCGCTGTATGAGAAAAACGGAGCCGCCATGCCGTTTGTGGTGTACACCGACTGATTTTTCAGTATTCGTGTAAGTGAATTTGTTGGATCTTTCGAATTTTCATATTTTTCAAAAAGTGCATCGCCTGATTCGACTTTAGTTTTATCTTCTGCAAGGTCTATCATATTTATTTTGCCTTCACCATCAAGTGAGAAGCGGATAAGCTGATAGTAAGGAATATCACCGTTCATAAAAATGCTTCTAAATTCGTTTGTTGTGGTTTTAACAGAAGGGACACCGTCGAGTTTGATTTTGTCACACAGGTCATAAACATCAATACTGCCCTCGGAAGTAAGAATCTTCATTTTTGCCAATGTAATCAATGACTCATTCTTCATTGCGTAGTCAAGAAAGTAACCATACTGCACACTGCCTGCGGATATTTTACCCGCATATGTCAGGGTGTTGTCTGCGGCAATTAAAAATGTGCCGCTTGTACCGGGTGTGATAGTTGTTTCATTATTTTTAAAGTATGAATTCTTTTTGTATGAAATGCCGTCAATGATGATAGAGTCGCTGTTATATTCGTCTACAGTTCCGCTTACTGTTTTGTCGCTGACACAAATTTCTTTAAAGCTTTTGCAACGGCTTTCGTAAACCATAAGTGTCATATTGGGTTTTATTGCGTAATAGTCAGCCTTTACTCTTTCTCCGCTTTCTGAAGAACAAACGAAAACCGAGTGCTGAGTTGTGTCGCTTTCTTTAAGTGAAATTGAATATGAACGCATATTTTTGTCATACACCGAGCAAGTGCTGTCGTTTACAGAGCTTACAACAAAATATTCCGCCTTTTTAGCAATGACAATATCAATTTTGCCGTTTCTGTCGTTATCAATAAGAGTAAGTGTTCCGCTATCAAAGATAAAATCTTCTTTTGAGGCACTGATTGCCCTGCCGTTTAAGACAAAGGTGTATCCTTTTGAAATACTTATCCGTTTTGTTTTGTCTCCCGAAAAAACTGTGAGGGTATTATCTGAGTAGCCTACCACATCTTCAGAATTTATAACCTCTGTTTTGTTACCGGAAGTGGTTTCTACCGCATACAGTGTATCATTATCAGGATTGTACCATACACTGCAGGAAAGACCGAGATATTTTTCAAGATCGTCTCTGTCTGATTTTATAAATACACCATCAATACCGATACCGTTTTCTATTTTGCCGATGCCGGGAATTGATGAAATGTTTCCTGCTGTATCTACAATGCCTTTGATGTTTTTAAGCTTAAAGTTGTTTGTAAGGGGATTTACACCCGGAGTGGAAACGTATTTAAATGCTCCGTCTTCAACTGCAACAACTCTGTTTAAGTCTGTAAAAAGTGCATTATAAAGAAGTTTCGATGCAGCTTCTATGGTGATATTTTCGCTGTGGCCTCCGGAGATACCTTTTAAAAGACCTATCTGAGAAGCCGTTATCATATACCCGGTAGGATATCCGCCCGAAACAATTGCCTTTTGTTCATATCCGAGAGCAACAATTAATATTTTCACTGCGGCACCGTAGGTTACGCTGCCATCGGGTGAAAATTTAACCTCGCTTGTACCGCTTACAAGCGAAAGTGACTTCGCAGTGTATATTTCTTCTGCAAAGGGAGTTTCTTCGGTTACATCTGTAAAAGAAGAGTCAACTGCTGATAAAATACCGGTGTTTTGCATTCTTACTGCCATTGCAGTAAATTCAGCTCTTGAAATATATCTCTGAACATTGGAGATATCAATTCCGTCGGTAATACCGAGCTGAGATATAAAATCAAGTGAGCTGTCTGCGATGTCAGCAGCATATGATACCGGCATGGTAGATAGTGACAGTATCATTATAAGCGATAGTAAAAGTGCTTTTAGTCTCATTTTATGCCTCCTAATTCAGTGAATTTAAATAATTTAGTGCATTATAGATAAGCTGAGCCGATTCTGCACGTGTTATTGTAGCGGCAGGACGGAAAGTATCGTTTGCACCTATCATAACCTTGAGTTTGAAAAGTGAACCTACCGGTGTGTATGCATAAGGCGAAATATCAGAGGAGTCAATATAAGTGGGGGCAGATACACTTGTTATATTGGAAAGCTTGAAGATGTTATAAATAATAACTGCCGCATCTTCTCTTTTTATGTATGCATCGGGACTAAATTTCCCGTCGCTTCCTTTTATAATACCTGCTGATGCTGCCGCGTTTACATATGATGCATACCACTGATTGCTGATATCTGAAAATGTTATATCGGCTTTACCGGGCTGTGTGGGAGTTGTTGTAGCTGTAAGCTTATCAGAGAAGGCCTGATATGCTATTTTTGCAAATTCTGCGCGGGTTACATTGCTTGCAGGTTTAAAAGTACCATCTTTATATCCGTTTATAACACCTTTTTTCTGAAGAGCTGATACTGCCTCATATTCCCATGAAGACTCTGAAACATCACTAAAGTTACCGCCGATTTCCGGATTTGAAGGAGATGTGGTGTTATTTGGAAGGTATGAAGGTGCATCTTCTTCCTTTACCGAAGGAATTGTAACAACACTCCCTCCTCCGGAAGATGAGCCCGATGAGCCTGATGAGCCTGATGGGCTAAGTGAAACTAAAGCTTTTGTTGAAGCCTTAAAAGCCTTTTCAATATCTTCAAATTCAGAAAATTCATTTAAAATCATTTTTGTAT
>ERZ1034952.1070-NODE-1070-length-23249-cov-13.466974_pt1 | contig 23249 bp, 19 predicted proteins | sample MGYA00520625_ERZ1034952 | MGnify/ENA primary metagenome ERZ1034952 (study PRJEB33766, sample SAMN09781773) | gut metagenome | biome: gut microbiome | host: Homo sapiens | place: Madagascar | study: EMG produced TPA metagenomics assembly of the PRJNA485056 data... | reverse complement strand
TGCGCCTCCAGGGGCTCGAACCCTGCACACCCTGATTAAGAGTCAGGTGCTCTACCAAATGAGCTAGAAGCGCAAACATCTGTGTGAATATCTGTGTCACACGGACAAATGATATTATACACAGGGTTTTACAAAAATGCAAGTACTTTTTTTGAAAAATTTAAAAAATTATAAAAAAGACTTTAAAATACTAAGTACTCCGTTTTCCCAGTAAGGCGCACAGGTGTGTTTTGCGGCTGCGATAACTTCCTGGCGGGCATTTGACACGGCGTAGCTTATACCGGCATTTTGAAGCATCTCAATATCATTCAGATTGTCACCGAAACAGCATACTTCGTCCGGAAGCAGGTCGAATCTGTCTATTAGGTATGAGAGTGCAGTCCATTTGCTGACACCCTTTGCGTTGCAGTCTACCCATTCCTTGCCGGCGGCTGCCAGGTGAGCTTTTTTATTCCATGCCGGAATGAAAACCGGTGTACACAGCTCTTCGCATTTGTCGGGATGAAAGACAGTGAATTTGATGATGTCATTTCTGTCAAGCCTTGTGATGTCATCAACCTCACGCATCTCAAAGCCGTATGAATCACGAAGCAGGTGAAAGATTGGGCTGCCACCATCCTCTGCAAAGCAGAAATCAGGAGTAGCAGCAAAGTAATCGCATGCAGGCAGCTCATCGCGGACCATCCGGCACATGCCCTTCCATATATCCTCGTCCATAGGATAGGTTTTTAGAATTTCCTTTGGAGTGCGCACGACTGTTCCTCCGTCTGTTATATACAAAAGCTTGTGCTTTATCGGAGCAAACAGCTTAAATTCGCTTGAAAACTGTCTGCCGGAACAGACTACAAATATTATTCCTTTGTCTATGAGCCTGTCGATGACAGACATGTACTCAGGATCTATGAGCAGTGAGCCGTCCTTTACAAGTGTTCCGTCTATATCTGTTGCTATTAGTTTTATCATTATTTATCTCCCCAAGTGTATATCTTTTGAATATTCAACCATATCATTATAAGAAATTATAATCTCATATGCAAGGGACTTATAGTGTATTTATTACTGTTTGTGAAAGAAAAACAGACCAAAAAAACAGAATATATTGAAAGTTTCCTGCTCATATTGTATCATAGTAATACTGGCTTCATCTTCAATGCGTTGAAGCAATAAAAACTAAGGGGACGATATTTACTATGATAGTAGCACTTATTGAAAAAGTTTATTCTTTCTTGTGGGGAGATCTGATACACATTCCACTGCCCGGCGGTGGGAGCGTGGGAATCTCACTGCTCATAATTCTTTTGATTCCGACAGGAATTTATTTCACTGTAAGGACAAGACTTTTACCAATCAGAATGTTTCCGGACATGATAAAGGCGCTGACGGGTAAAAAGGAAAATAAGGACAGCCTGTCCACGTTCCAGACACTCATTGTCTCTACGGCGACGAGAGTGGGCATGGGTAATCTGGTTGGTGTTGTGGCTGCCATATCAGTGGGAGGCGCAGGTGCGGTTTTCTGGATGTGGATAACAGCCATTATAGGTTCATCCACGGCTTTTGTGGAGGCTACACTGGCACAGCTTCACAAGGAGCCGGATCCATTGTACTCAGGCTATCGTGGAGGTCCGGCGTATTACATACACCATTACTTTGAGGATAAATCAGGCAAAAAGAAAAAACATGTTATTATAGCTGTTTTGTTTGCTATATCCGGACTAATCTGCTGGTGTGGCATAAGTCAGGTTATAAGCAATTCTGTCACATCATCCTTTGAAAATGCATTTGGTGTACCACCTATTTATACTACAATAATCCTGGTGGCAGTGGCTGCTGTAATAGTGCTTAGGAAAAATGCTACGGTAAAGGTGCTTGACATAGTTGTTCCTATCATGGCGGTGTGCTATTTTGTCATAACCATTTTTATCATAATTAAAAATATAGGCATGATGCCATCGGTTTTTTCAAGGATATTCGAGGAAGCCTTCGGTATCAGGCAGGTGGCTGCGGGAGGCTTTGGAGCGGTGCTCATGAACGGTGTAAAGAGAGGTCTTTTTTCAAATGAGGCAGGCTCAGGCTCAGCTCCATGCGCTGCAGCGGCGGCAGAGTGCGATACTCCTGTAAAGGCAGGACTGACGCAGGCGCTCGGTGTATTTATAGATACGATAGTGATTTGCAACTGTACGGCAATGATCATGCTCACTGCACCGGAGAATATAGTGGCAGGGAAAGAGGGCATGGATTTATTACAGTCAGCTATGAGGTATCATCTTGGAGATTTTGGAGTTATTTTTATAGCAGTCACATTGTTTTTATTCAGCTTTTCCACCTTCCTTGGTATACTTTTTTATGCAAGGAGTAATGTTGCGTACCTGTTTGGGGATAACTGGATTTCACAGACCATGTACAAGGTGCTGGCTCTTGTTATGCTGTTTGTAGGCGGTATCGCGGCATACACATTTGTCTGGGATCTCGGAGATGTAGGAATCGGCCTTATGACTATATTCAATACAGGTATTCTCTATCTGATGGGTGGACAGGCAATAAAGGAGCTGCGAGTCTTTGAGGAGAGTAATAAAGCACAAAGCAATAGTCAATGCTCACAGCAGGGTGATAACGTAACGCAATAACAATAGGAGATATATAAATATGAAAAGAGAATCATTTAAATCACGTCTGGGATTTATACTGGTAAGTGCAGGATGCGCTATAGGCATAGGCAATGTATGGCGTTTTCCGTATGTGACAGGTCAAAACGGTGGCGGTATTTTTGTACTGTTTTACCTTATATTTCTGGTATGCATGGGACTTCCGGTGCTTACGATGGAGCTTGCTGTAGGCCGAGCCAGCAGAAAAAGTGCTGTGATGAGCTACAAGGCTCTTGAGAAAGATGGCAGTAAATGGCATATTCACGGATGGATAGCCATGCTTGGCTGCTACATGCTGATGATGTATTACACAACAGTCTCAGGCTGGATGGTTGCGTATTTCTTTAAATTCCTAAAGGGAGATTTTACATCAGGCATGAATACTGATGACACGGCAGCTGCATTTGGAAGCCTGCTTGCAGATCCAAAGCAGATGGCTTTTTGGATGATAGTTACAGTAGTGCTTGGCTTTTTGGTGTGCAGCCGTGGTCTGCAGAATGGGCTTGAGAAAATCAGTAAATTTATGATGAGTGCTCTGCTCTTGCTTATAATTGTCCTTGCGGTGCACAGTATCACGCTTTCAGGGGCTTTGGAAGGAGTGAAATTCTATCTTATTCCAAATCTGGATGCGGTTTCTGAAATTGGAATAAAGAATGTCATAACAGCAGCCATGAATCAGGCGTTTTTTACGCTGAGTCTGGGTGTGGCCGCAATGGAGATATTCGGCAGCTATATGGGAAAGGACTGCACTCTTGCAGGTGAGGGTGCCCAAATATGTGCTCTTGATACATTTGTGGCTATAATGTCAGGCCTTATCATTTTCCCGGCTTGCTTCAGCTATGGGGTGGAGGTAGGCGCAGGACCAAGCCTTATCTTTATCACTTTGCCAAATGTATTTGTAAATATGCAGGGAGGCCGCATATGGGGCTGTCTTTTCTTCATGTTTATGACCTTTGCCAGCTTTTCAACAGTTATAGCGGTATTTGAGAATATCATGTCGTTTGCCATTGATATGTTTGGCTGGTCCAGAAACAAGGCTGCGCTAATAAATGGTGTGATAATACTTATTGCAAGTATGCCTTGTGTACTTGGATACAATGTGTGGAGCAATCTGCACCTCATAGGAGGCAGGGATGTGCTTGACAGCGAGGATTTTATAGTTAGTAATCTGCTTCTTCCGATTGGCTCCCTTGTCTATCTGCTTTTTTGCGTGACAAAGTGGGGCTGGGGCTTTGATAAGTATATAGATGAGGCAAATACAGGAGCAGGACTTAAGATTTCAAGGAAGCTTAAACCGTATTTTCAGTTCATACTGCCGCTTTTAATTTTGTTTATTTTTATACAGGGATTGATATAGTTATGTAGTTTTTGAAAATCAGACAGGAGAGTGTAAAATATGATAGATCAGAATACCTTTATAGAGACAGTGCAGAGCGTGGCCGAGATTATCAGGACATCAGCGGAGCCGATAGGCAGAGATGAGATCATGTCTTATTTTAAGGATATGGAGCTTAATAAGGCGCAGGAGGATATGGTATTTGAATTTCTCATCACACCACATGAGCAGGAGAATGAGAGTGCAGGTGATTATGAGGATGAATCACAGGACGAATTACATGGGGATGAATCGTCTGAAAATGCTGCATTAAACAATGTAATATACTCAGAAGGAGATTCGATGGATGCCATAGCAGGTGGAAAGAATAATAAGGCCAAGCAGGATAATGAAGCTGAGCCTGATATAGACGAGGACAGCCTCATACCGGATTCACCTATGTTTAGGATGTATCTTGAGGAGCTTGAAGAGATACCTGATTACACAAAGGCCGAGCAGGACGATATGTACAAAAAGCTGCTCGCAGGTGATGAGAGTGTGATACACACTATATCAAATTTCTGGCTAAAAAGTGTGCTTGCCATGGCAAAGAAGCTTGCCGTTACATCAGAGGGCTTTGAGGACGTAGTACAGGAGGGAAACATGGGACTTTTCATGTGCCTTACTGAGCTCTGCGGCTGTAACGATGAGATAGATGTGGAAAAAGAGCTTCTGGATGCCATAGAGGAGTCTATGAAAGAGTGTATCAGGGAGCAGACCGGTGAGGATGAGAGCGAGAATACTGTGGTAGGAAAGGTTTCATTGGTAAACCGTGCAGTGGAGAAACTAAAATCCGATAAGGGTTTTGAGCCGAGCCTTAGTGAGCTTTCAGGCTACACCGGCGTGGATGAGGAGGAGCTTGAAAAGCTTCTTGAGCTTATCAAAAAGGCTGATGTGGAGAAAAATAAACAGGACAGTAAATAATCTGTGGCATTTGTAGATTTGTGTCATATATTAAACCATACCTGAATATATGAAAGGATGGAAAATATATGGCACGATTTACTAATCAGGCACAGCTTCGTTATGGCAACAATGTAGCCAATTCAAATATAGCAGTCGGAGAAATACTGGAGGTGCTTTCTGCTACGAAAACAGCAGTCAAAAACACCTACAATCAAAACGATACAATAACCTATGTGGTGAGCATCGTAAACTCCGGAAATACCGCGATAAACGGTCTGACACTTTCTGACAATCTAGGTGCTTATACCTTTAACACCAACACTCTTGTACCATTAACCTATGTGAATAACACCGTAAAATACTATACAAACGGCACACTCCAGGCAGCGCCTGCAGTAACCCAGGGACCGCCTCTTAGCATAACAGGCATAAATGTCCCGGCAGGTGGCAATGCAACTGTCATCTATGAGGCAGCGTTAAATGAGTATGCTCCTCTTGGCACAGAGGCATCTGTCACAAACACCGCTACAGTAAGCGGCACAGGAATCACTCCGGTCACAGCAGCAGAGACAGTAAATGCCGAGGCTGCACCAAATCTTGCAATAACTAAGTCAGTAAGCCCCGTTCCTGTGACGGAAAACGGTACACTGACCTATACCTTCAGGATTCAAAACTACGGAAGCGTTGCGGCAACCAATACCACAGGCGTGGTTATAACAGACACATTTGCTCCGGTTTTGAACAATCTTACAGCCGCATTAAACGGCACAGCCTGGACTGCAGCTACAGATTACACTTACAATGAGGCGACAGGCACATTTTCGAGCACTGCAGGTGCAATCACTGTTCCGGCGGCAACCTACACACAGGATAGCACAACCGGAGCGTGGGTTGTCACACCGGGTGAGAGCACACTTGTCATCACCGGAACAGTGTAGCGGCAGAGGTGATTAATTTTAAGAATTGTTTAATTTAAGTGATAAAAGTTGAAATATTGATACTAAATATGTAAAATAAATATAGCTGTTTATGGATAAGATGATGAAGATGATCATCGGCAGTTTAAAATGATTAACCGGGGGATAAGACAAATGAATAATGCACAGTTAGTGATAGACGAAGTAAAAAAGGCAGTAAAGGGCAAGGATGATTGTATCATCAAGGCATTTGCTGCCTTTTTGGCAGGTGGACATATACTGCTTGAGGATGTGCCGGGAGTGGGAAAGACTACGCTTGCAGTAGCTTTTTCAAGGGCGATGGCGCTTGTGAATCACAGAGTACAGTTCACTCCGGATGTGCTGCCTGCGGATATACTTGGCTTTTCGATGTATCAGAAGCAGACCGGAGAGTTTGTGTACCATGAGGGCGCTGTGATGTGTAATCTGTTTCTGGCAGATGAGATTAATAGAACAAGTCCCAAAACACAGTCTGCGCTCTTGGAGGTTATGGAGGAGGGAAATGTCACTGTGGATGGAATAAGCAGGAAGGTTCCGGAGCCGTTTATAGTGATGGCCACTCAAAATCCAAAGGGCAGCGCCGGTACACAGCTGTTGCCGGAGTCACAGCTTGACAGGTTTATGATATGTATGAGTATGGGATATCCTTCACATGATGCAGAGGTGGATATCGCAAAGGGCAAAAGTGTGAAGGATGATGAGTATACGATAAAGCCTGTTATGAATGCACAGGGACTTGTTGAGATGCAGGGAGAGGTTGAGCAGGTGTTTATACATGACAGTATTTATTCGTACATTGTGGATCTGGTTGATGCGACAAGGACAAGTCCTTATATTGAGCTTGGAGTGAGTCCGAGAGGTACGATTGCGTGTGTGAGGATGGCAAAGGCGTATGCGTATCTGAGTGGGCGAAGCTATGTCATACCATCTGATGTGGTTTCTGTATTTGCGGATGTGACAAAGCACAGAATCGTGCTAAATACCAAGGCGAGAGTATCACATGTATCAGAGCTTTCAGTGATAGATGAGATACTAAAGGCTGTTAAACAGCCGACAACTTATGTGAAAAAGGCAGGTAATCGTGATTAGTTTTTTGATAGGAATAATTACTGCGGCAATAGTTTTTTATATGTCGATGATATACGGTAATGCTGCGCTGGCACTGCTTGGTTGCTTTATGTGTGTGTTTATGGTGCTGACATTTATAGCATTGCTTGTAAAGGCGCACCGGGCAGTGGCAGCTATAAACATTCCGATAGCTATCGCCACACAGGGCGAGAGTATCAGGGTGAGTCTTTCCTGCCGGCTGAAGGAGGCAGGCTTTGATGGTGTTAAATACCGCGTAACAGTGAAAAATAATTTATCCGGCGAAAAAAGTACAAAATGGCTGTCAGGAGGCAGTGATTTTTTGTACAGCGTGAACCTATGCGGCAATTATGAATTTGAGCTTGTAAGGATAAAGCTATATGATTTTTCAAGGCTTTTTTATGTCACGAAAAGAGTTAAAAAATATGCAAATGTTGAGGTGATGCCGCAGATTGATGAGATTCCTGTCAGGATAACGGACAGAGTAAGAAATTTCTTTGGGGATTCTGATATCTATGATGATATAAGACCCGGATATGATCCGTCGGAGGTGTTTGATGTCAGAGAGTTTCAAAACGGTGACAGGCTGCAGAGTGTGCACTGGAAGCTTTCTGCAAGGACTGATGAGCTGATGGTAAAGGAGAACAGCCTGCCAAAGGCATGTGCGGTGGCCATAGTAGCAGATTTAAGGGGAATAAAGAAGGGCAGACAGGCGGATACTTTTATGAAGCTTCTTGTCTCACTTTCCTTTTCGCTTATGGATCAAAAATGCTCTCATTATGTGGCGTGGTATGATACCTCAATAAACGATATTGTGAGAGCCAGAGTGGATGACGAGGAGGGCTTTTACATATTTTTGAACAGTTTTCTTAAAATAAAGCCGGATACAAAAAATGATGCACTTTTTTTGTATGAGGAAAAGTACCGGGCAGAAAAGCTTGTGTGTCTGCTTAGCGTGGACGGAAGACTTCAGATAAAAAGGGGAGAGGAGATAGTTGGCAGAGCGGATGAAAAAAACGAGATTGTCATTTAGGAAAAGCAGATGGCAGAGATCTGATACAAATGAGATAAAGCCTGATTATAATAATGCATTTACAGTGCTTGGAGTCCTGCTTACTGAACTTGCCAATGCAGCTGCAGCAGTCCTTCTTACGGTGTGTGCAGTGTCTGTTGTGAATACGACCGTTTCACATGTGAGATGCCCATATTATGTGTATGTGTGGCTGTTTATTTTTTCGGTGATAAGCGGCTTTATAAACAGGCTTACATTGCTTGATACAAGAAAATGGGTGCGCCATGCGATAAATACGGGGCTGCTGCTTGTATTTTTGCTTGGAGTGTTTATTGCAAACTGGCAGGCTGCAGAGCATATAAAAGACGGCTTTTTGTATGTAAAGGGCAGGTATCTTGAGATAATAAATGTGTACTATGGCACTTCATTTGTCTGTCCAAAGGGCGATAAAGCCTTTGCGGGGGCATTTGTTGGCTTTGTATCGTTTATAGTTATGCTTTTGCTGGTGACACTGGCGGTTCAAATTAAAAGAAGAAGCATGCTCACATTATTTCCAACGCTTATGCTTGCACTGCAGCTGTGCATAGGCAAAAGCCCAAGTGTCAGCGAGGTTGTTATGCTCACACTGTGTACACTCTGGTGTCTTATCGCAGATGGCAACGCACGCACAGTGGCAGGGCGTGATGGATATGGCGCTGCACAGGGCAATGAGGCTTTAAGGATTGTGCCGGCGTTTTTATACATGGCAGCAGTGTCAGCAATACTTTTCATATGTGTATTTGCGTTTGAACCTCTTGCTGATACACTTGCCGATAAAAAGCCACAGATGCTTGCCTTTCAAAAGGATTTGGAGGGTAGCGTAAAGTCATTCTTCAGCGTGGGAATTGATTTGCAGGATGGCACGGTTAGTAATCACTACCCAAGCTACAGTGAAAAAACAGTGATGACGGTAGAAGCAAAGGCAGGAGAGCCTTCTAATATTTACCTGAGAAGCTTCTACGGTGATACCTATGAGAATGGCAGATGGATTAAAAAGTCTGATTTTTCCGGGATGGAAAAAGAGTATCATGATGCTTCAAGGATGACAGCCTGGCAGACTACAATCGGATTAGCCACGCTGCTTGATGGTTATTATGATGATGAGACCAATCCTGCCACCGAAAAGTATACAATCACGATGGAGAAGCTTTCCACCAAATACACCTATTTGCCGTACTGTATCGACCCATACAGTATAGATGCTAAGGGTGATATAGATTTTGACGAAGACTTTTTTATCACAAAGGATAAAGGAACAAAGACTATCGAGGTGTCGGCGTGTCCCGATTTTTTCGATGGTAGTCTGGAAATGTCTATCCTTGAGCCGGAGCAGCCTCTTGAGGTCAACAATGATTTCTATGCGGCATACAATGATTATGTAATGGAAAACTATACTAAAAAGCAGGGCGGTGACGGGATTGTTGCAAAAGATGCGAAGCTGCTTCTTAGGACAGGACAGCTCACAAGTAATATGATGTACACAGGCTATATAAGAGAAAATGATGCCAACAGGATTGCGGCAGCACAACTGGTGCAGCAGTTTCTGACATCGAAGGCTTTTAAGTACAGCAAAAATCCTCCTTCCGCAGGCGGCAAGGATGTGGTTGAAAATTTCCTCTCAAATAGCAGACAGGGCTTTTGTGTGCATTTTGCATCGGCGGGTACCATGATACTCAGACAGATGGGCGTTCCATGCCGCTATGTAAGCGGATACTGTGCAAAGGAGGACAGCTTCAAATCCGGTGAAAATGATGAGGATATATGTGAGGTGAAGGATTCGCAGTCGCATGCCTGGGTTGAAATATATCTGGATGATTTCGGATGGATTCCGGTGGAGATGACACCGGGATATTTTGAGTATGTGACAGGTGAGAATCCGTTTGACTATATTGGTGTCAAAGGAAAGAAAACGAATGCCGGTGACGCTTTGGATGATACTGAGAATATGAATGATGCTGCGGTAAATGAAGATAATGCATATGAAGATGCAGCAGATCAAGATGCAGAAAATGAAGATACAGAAAATACAGATGTAAAAAATGATGAAAGTGAGAATGCTTATGGTTCACAGTCAGGTGCGGATAAACGTACAGATGCTCAGAACTCAAAAACGAGACTTCATATACCACCGGTGATTTTAAAAACCTCACTCTGTGTGATTTTTCTGACTGCACTTACAGCCATCATAGTTTATATCAAAAGGCGAAGAAATATTTTGTGGGAAGCAAGACTTGCAAAAAGGGTGAAAAAAGGCCGTTACAGCAGGGCAGCAATAATGGTAAACAACCGCATCTACAAAGGACTGGGACATCCTTCAAAAAACAGGACAGATGAGCTTTATCTGGCTAGCCTTAAGGAAAAATACTGCGGACCGGATTATTGCGGAATCCACTGGGACGAGTACATGCGCATCATACAAAAGGCTGTGTATTCATCAGAGGGCATCACTGGGGAAGAATGTTTTATGGTGATGGAGACATGGAGGCGTCTGGAGAAAAAAGATATTAGACATAATTCACAAAAAAACATGTATAAAAACAGCATGATTAACAAAAAATAAATTCGAGGCGAAATTGTGTTGAAATGATAAATGTTCTGTGATATAAACTTAAACAGACGTGTTACTTTTAGGGAGGCATTTGTCGTACATAACTTTTAACAGGGTTAGTGTATGATAAGTGCCTCTTTTTTTGCAACTGGAGCAAAAAGAATGATAGGTGCAAATCAATACATACCCGCATTTATAGGAGGAAAAGCTCATGAAAGACAAAATTTTTGGTGTCCTGCAGAGAGTAGGACGAAGCTTCATGCTTCCAATCGCAATCCTTCCGGTAGCAGGCTTGCTTTTAGGACTCGGAAGCTCATTCACCAACACCACAACAATTGAGACCTATGGTTTACAGTGGCTGCTCGGAGATAAGACTATACTCCACGCACTTCTTGTAATCATGAATGCGGTCGGAAGTGCCATATTCGATAACCTTCCGCTCATTTTTGCGGTCGGAGTAGCAATCGGAATGGCAAAGAAGGAAAAAGAGGTATCAGCACTTTCAGCAGTCATAGCATACTTTGTTATGAATGTATCAATCAATGCGATGCTCAAGATTTCCGGAAAAATCCTTGCAGACGGAAGCATTGCTAAGGATGTGCTTGATGGAACCATCACATCAGTATGTGGTATCCAGTCACTGCAGATGGGTGTGTTTGGCGGAATTATCGTAGGACTTGGAGTGGCAGCACTGCACAACCGTTTCTACAAGATTGAGCTGCCGAATGCATTGTCATTTTTCGGTGGAACAAGATTTGTGCCTATCATCTCAACTGTGGTATATCTGTTTGTAGGAATCTTAATGTACTTTATCTGGCCGACTGTTCAGAACGGAATCTATGCACTCGGAGGAGTGGTGACAGGAACAGGATATTTCGGAACACTTCTCTTTGGTATTATAAAGAGAGCCCTTATTCCATTCGGACTGCACCATGTATTTTACATGCCGTTCTGGCAGACAGCAGTCGGTGGAACGATGGAGGTTGCAGGACATATGGTTGATGGAGGACAGAACATCTTCTTCGCACAGCTTGCAGACTCAGCAAACATCACACATTTCAGTGCCGATGCCACAAGATATTTCTCGGGAGAGTTCATTTTCATGATTTTCGGACTTCCGGGAGCAGCGCTTGCAATGTATAAATGTGCAAAGCCGGAAAAGAAAAAACAGGCAGGAAGCCTTTTACTTTCAGCAACACTTGCATGTATGTTTACAGGAATCACAGAGCCTCTTGAGTTCTCATTCCTTTTCGTAGCACCGGCTCTCTTTGCAGTACAGGTAGTGCTCGCAGGAAGCGCATACATGATAGCACATATTTTAAACATTGCTGTAGGACTTACTTTCTCGGGCGGATTACTTGATTTCTTCCTGTTTGGTATATTACAGGGCAATGAAAAGACAAGCTGGATGCTCGTGATTCCGGTTGGAATAGTATATTTCCTGCTGTATTACTTTATTTTCAGCTTCTTAATAAAGAAGTTTAACTTCAAGACTCCGGGCCGTGAGGATGACAATACAGAGACAAAGCTCTACACCAAGGCAGATGTAAACGCAAGAAAAGCTGCCAGGGATACAAAAGCTTCTGACGACAAAGCGACTGTAGACGAGCTCTCACAGACCATATCACGAGGTCTCGGCGGCAAAGCCAATATCTCAGATGTGGACTGCTGTGCGACAAGGCTTCGTATCACAGTAATTGACCCTGACAAGGTAAACGATGCGCTTCTTAAATCAACAGGAGCATCAGGAGTCGTGCACAAGGGACAGGGCGTACAGATTATCTATGGACCGAGAGTAACAGTGATAAAATCAGACCTGGAGGATTATCTTGCGAGTGTGACAGAGGAACACTTCGAGGATGATGTAGCAGAAAATAATACAGCAGGCGCAGATGAAGCAAAGAATGAAAATGCAGCTTCAGATAAAGCACAGGAATCTGATGTGAAAGCAGAAAAGGAAGCCGGCGATGTAAAAGAGCCGACAAGCACAGTTATCATCTCAAGTCCTATGACAGGAATAGCAGCTGACCTTTCAACAGCGCCAGATGAGGCATTTGCAAGCAAAATGATGGGTGACGGAGCAGTGGTTACACCTGAGGAGGGCGTCGTTGTAGCACCTGAGGATGGAACGGTTTTATTCGTTTTTGATACAAAGCATGCTTTGGGATTTACAACCGACTCAGGAATTGGTATGATAATCCATGTAGGAATTGATACAGTAAAGCTCGAGGGTAAAGGCTTTGACGTAAAGGTTGAGGCAGGACAGAAGGTGAACAAGGGTGACGTGCTTATGAAGCTTGACCTGGATTACTTAAAAGCAAACGCACCATCAGTTACCACTCCTGTAATCTGCACAGAGCTAAAGGATAATCAGAAAATCCGCCTTATCACAGACGGACCGATTAAGGCAGGAGAGCCTCTCTACGCAGTTGACACCTACGAGAAGTAATATAAATGCCGGGGGAATGATATGTACAGAATCACAAAGGTCTTAAATCACAATACAGTGCTTGCGGTAAAGGACAAGAGCGCAAGAGAATATCTGATAGTCGGCAAGGGTGTGGGCTTTGGAAAGAAAATCACACAGTCTGTCGAGCCAACGGATGAGGATTCACTGTATGAGCTGACCCAGACAAGGGATAGAGGTCCGGCAAAGGACATAGTAAAATCCATTGAGCCGGAGTATCTTGAGATCGCAAACACACTGCTCGATGATGCAGAGCATGAGTTTGGACATATAGACAGAAGCATATTGTTCCCTATGGCAGATCATATAGCATTTGCCGTAAAGCGTATGGAAAACAAAGAACAGATCAGCAATCCTTTAAATGATGACATCCGTGTGATGTTTTATAAGGAGTACAAGATAGCTGAGAATATACGCCATATACTAAAGGATAAAAAACAAATTGATATAATTGATGATGAGATTGGCTACATTACTCTTCATATTCATACATCCTTAAACAATTCAAAGGTATCGGATGCCATGGAGATGGCGGCAGCAGTTCGAAAATGCGCCACATTTATAGAGGAAAAGATTGGAAAGCACATAGATGTCACTACTATGGCCTACAACCGTCTCATGAACCATATCCGCCACATGGTATCAAGAGCCACGACCGGAGAAAAATTAAAGGTTGATCTCAATCAGTTTATCGAGAAAAATTATCCGGAGTCATTCGCACTTGCAGGTGAGATATGCAAGGAGCTTGGAAAGGACTTAAATCATGAGTTTCTGGACAATGAGACAGGCTACCTTGCCATACATATCGAGCAGATTAAGTGCGATGAGATGGTAAGTGAATGATAAAATGTGAAAACCTTCCTGCATATTAGGTTATGTGTGGGAAGGTTTTTTCGTGAAAAAAGTACTGTGATGGAAGAAATGAATGGGGATTTGCGTAAGAAAATAGATATAACGAATGGGGATTTGCGTAAGAAAATAGATAAAGCGAATGGGGATTTGCGTAAGATTATGTACAAATCCTCCTTAGTGTGATACACTATATACTTGTATCAACAACCAATTGACACAAAATACATACGAAAATCAATTTAAAGGAGATATATATACCATGAAACTCGGCATAGTCGGACTTCCGAACGTCGGAAAGTCTACATTATTCAACTCACTCACAAAGGCAGGAGCGCTTTCAGCAAACTATCCATTTGCCACAATCGACCCAAACGTAGGTATCGTTTCAGTGCCTGACGAGAGAATCGTAAAGCTCGGAGAACTCTATCACACAAAGAAGGTTACACCTGCAACAATCGAATTTGTTGATATCGCAGGGCTTGTGAAGGGAGCCAGTAAAGGTGAGGGACTTGGAAACCAGTTCCTTGCAAATATCCGTGAGGTAGATGCAATCGTGCATGTAGTGCGTTGCTTTGAGGACACAAACATCATCCATGTAGATGGCTCTGTAGACCCTGCAAGAGATATCGAGACAATCAATCTTGAGCTTATTTTCTCGGATGTTGAGATTCTCGACAGGCGAATTGCAAAGATTGCAAAGCAGGCAAGAATGGACAAGACACTTGCAAAGGAGCTTGAGCTTGTTGAGGCAGTAAAGGCTCATCTTGAGGACGGAAAGATGGCCAGAACCTTTGAAGTGCCTGATGATGAGGATGCACAGCTTTGGTTCAAGGGCTATAATCTCCTTACAGCAAAGCCTACCATCTACGCTGCAAACGTATCAGAGGACGACCTCGCAGATGACGGCGCAAGCAATCCGCACGTTGCAAAGGTAAGAGAGATGGCAAAGGAAGAGGGCGCAGAGGTATTTGTTATCTGTGCACAGATTGAGCAGGAGCTTGCAGATCTCGATGAGGACGAAAAGAAGGAGTACCTTGAGGATTTAGGTGTTGAGTCAAGCGGTCTCGATAAGCTTGTAGCAGCCAGCTATTCACTTCTCGGACTTATTTCCTTCCTCACAGCAGGAGAGGATGAGTGCCGTGCATGGACTATAAAGAAAGGTACAAAGGCACCACAGGCAGCCGGCAAGATACATACTGACTTCGAGCGTGGCTTCATCAAGGCGGAGGTAGTCAACTATCAGGATCTTCTCGACAACGGAAGCCTTGCAGCCGCAAGAGAAAAGGGCATCGTAGGCATGGAAGGAAAAGAGTACGTTGTTAAGGACGGAGATGTAATTCTTTTCAGATTTAATGTATAATTTTATGAATAAAACACTTTTATAAGCACAAAATCAAAAAGAAACGCATAAGATAGACCAAGGGAGGTCTGTTTTATGCGTTTTCTGGATTTATGCGAAAAAGAGGTTGTGAGCGTGGAGGAGGGCAGGTTCATCGGACACGTGCGGGATTTGGAGTTTGACCCGGTCTGTGGCAAAATCTGTGCGATTATCGTGCCGGGCCCGGGAAAATATATGGGAATATTCTGCAGGGATTACGAATATTGTATTCCATGGGTTAAGATTGTGAAGATTGGACCCGATATAATATTGGTAAATATATGTGAGTCTGATATGCGGCGCAAGCTGTTATGATTAAAAAAGTTAAAATAAGTACAAAACATATTGACAACAAAAATTAGTATAGATATACTAAAATATGTATAGGTCTTTTTAAATACAGATGATGATTTGAAGTATTATAATGAGAAACAAAGATATTTTGCTTCTTCATACTATATGATATCTACGGAGGGTACAGCATGAAGTGTCCATTTTGCAGTAGTGACAACACAAGAGTAATAGACTCAAGACCGGCTGATGACAACAGCTCTATCAGGCGCAGAAGGCTGTGCGATGATTGCGGAAAGCGTTTCACTACATATGAGAAGGTGGAGACAATCCCACTCATCGTTATAAAAAAGGACAACAACAGAGAGCAGTATGACCGCTCCAAGATTGAAAAGGGCGTGCTTCTTGCATGTCACAAGAGACCGATTTCAGCAGATACAATCTCAAAGCTTGTAGATGAGGTCGAGATAGAAATCTTTGCCAGAGAGGAAAAGGAAATCCCTACATCACTCATCGGAGAGCTGATTATGGACAGATTAAAGGACCTTGATGCGGTAGCATATGTGAGGTTTGCATCGGTTTACCGAGAGTTTAAGGATGTCAATACCTTTATGACAGAGCTTAAAAAGATGCTTGACACCAAATAGTGTTTAGGCAGCAGGATTTATTTAAAACAGGATAGGAAGGTGCGTATGAACATTTCCGGTATTCGCCCGAGCGAAGGCTTTTATTCATACAATTCCATAAGGATAAACGAGCTTAGAAACAGCCAGATTATGAGTTCGAAGCAGGCAGTGGATGACACAGCTTCACAGCAATCCATTGCTGATGATACGGCTGATTACGACGCTGCAAGGGCAAGGCAGAGCTTTACCTCGCTTGATTATGCAAATACATATGATTCCAATGCGAGCTATGAGCTTAAGGGTGCTGACAGTGATATCAGCACACTTGATGTCGCAAAGGCTGTATCCGATTTAGACAAGGATAAGGTATTGCAGCAGTATCAGCGTTTTGTTGGCAGTGCGGATGTCACCGTTATGCAGCAGGCAGCCTTGAATGAACAGATTAACAGGGAGACAGAGAATTTTATACTATGAGTTTTTTATACCCGGGAGAGTACATTGACTCGACATACAGCATAGATTTTGATAAATTATATAAGGAGGGCTACAGGGGCATTATTTTTGATATCGACAACACCCTTGTGACTCATGGTTCGCCTGCTGATGAGCGGGCGATTGCTTTGTTTGAGCATCTTAAGGAGCTTGGATTTTCGTGCCTTGTGCTCTCAAACAACAAAGAGCCGCGTGTGAAGAGCTTTGCTAAGCAACTTGGGATAAAGTATATCTACAAGGCAGGAAAGCCCAAGCCATCAGGCTATCGTACAGCAATGGAGAGGCTTGGCACAGATACGAAAAACACTCTTTTTGTGGGAGATCAGATATTTACAGATATCATCGGAGCTAATCTTACGGGCATCAGGTCAATACTTGTAGCACCTATTGACCCACATGAGGAGATACAGATTGTGCTTAAGCGCTTTATTGAAAAGCCTGTAATTGCTTGCTATAAGCGGCATTTGAAGAAAGTAAATAAATAATTTTTAACTAATAATTTAAAATTTGGAGGCATATATATTATGAAGATTGCAATCGGAAACGATCACGCAGCAGTTGAGCTTAAAAAGACAATTATGGAGTATGTTGAGAGCATGGGTCACGAGGTGACCAACTTCGGCACAGATTCAAGTGAGAGCTGCAATTACCCGGAGTATGGTGAGAAGGTGGCTAATGCAGTGGCATCAGGCGAGTTTGACTGCGGAATACTGATATGCGGTACCGGTGTGGGTATCTCAATAGCAGCCAATAAGGTCAACGGAATCCGTGCGGCAGTTTGCTCAGACACAGCCACAGCACGCCTTGTAAAACAGCACAACAATGCCAATATCATAGCCTTTGGTGAGAGAATTGTGGGTGTTGAGCTTGCAAAGGATATCGTAAAGGCTTATCTGACAGCCGAGTTTGAGGGCGGCAGACATGCAAAGAGAGTAGCTATGATATCAGATATCGAGGCAAGAAACTAATATAAAACCAATACAAATTCATACAATAGAAAATAAATACTTGAAATGTATTGCTTTTTATTGTAGAATGGACGAATGAGAGAGCTTAGGCTCGCACGATTTAAGGAGGAAGTAACTAATGATTTCAGCAGGAGATTTCAGAAACGGTGTTACTATCGAGTTCGAGGGAAACATCTATCAGATTATCGAATTTCAGCATGTTAAACCAGGAAAAGGTGCAGCATTTGTACGTACAAAGTTAAAGAATATCATCAGTGGTGGTGTTGTTGAGAAGACATTCCGTCCAACAGAGAAATGCCCTACAGCACACATTGACCGTAAGGATATGCAGTATCTTTATGCAGATGATGATTTCTATCATTTCATGGATGTTGAGACATATGACCAGATTGACTTACCAAAGGATGAGGTTGGCGATGCTCTCAAGTTTGTAAAAGAGAATGAGATGTGTAAGGTTTGTTCACACAAGGGCAATGTATTTGCAGTTGAGCCACCACTTTTCGTTGAGCTTACTGTTACAGAGACAGAGCCTGGCTTCAAGGGTGATACAGCAACAGGTGCTACAAAGCCTGCTACAGTTGAGACAGGTGCTACAGTATATGTTCCACTTTTTGTTGAGACAGATGATGTTATCAAGATTGATACAAGAACAGGTGAGTACCTTTCACGTGTATAATCTGTAGTTTTATGAGTCTGCACATATTCCGGTATGCCTGGAGTATGTGCAGGCTTTTTTATTTGTGTGCTGTGTGGCAGGTTAGAATCCCGACAGCAAGTGTCATAAACACATGCGACACAAGCATAGCCCACAGATATGCATCTATCCCATAGTGGGGTACGAGAAGCATAATCATCAGAATTCTTATCGCACAGGTGAGCAGATTGACGAAGAGCACCTGCTTTGCTTTACCCAGACCGTGCAGTATGCTGCTAAGCATTCCACTTATGTGCATCAGTGGGCACAGAAAACACAGTCTTCTAAGGAAATATCCACAAAGCTTCGATGAAAAAAGAAAATCTCCTATAAAATCCGACAGCAGATAAAATATGCATGTAAAGATAAGACCAAAGCATAGTCCGAATAAGGCACAGGAGTTTATGGCTTTAGTGATTTTTGTATCCTTTCCGGCGGCATTCGCTTCAGAAACAGATGGCAGAAGCATCACGCAGGCACAGCTGCAAAGTACACCGGGAAATAAAAGCACAGGAAGGGTGAGACCGGAAATGGTTCCGAATATGTCAAGGGCCAATGCCGGTGATAGTCCGTAGAGCTTAAGAGTTCTCGGGATAAGCACATTTTCGACGGAGGATGAAAAGCTTGCCAATATGTAGTTTAGTGATAAAGGGATGAAAAGCGCAGCCATGCCATAGGCTGTTGTTTTCAGGCTTTTGGCGGATATTTTAAAGTATGAGAAATCTTTTTTTATTGTGATAACGGAAAAGACGGTTGCGCTCGCTTCGCCTGCCACGATGCCGTATATAGAGTATACAGGCTTAAAGCAGCTGCCACCGTCAGATAGTATTGCGTATATCAGATAGCAGGTGCCAATGCGTGCGGTCTGCTCAATTAATTGTGTGGCAGCTGGAACGGCTGCTTTTTTCAATCCATAATAGTATCCGTTTATGCAGGAATGGATAGCGGCGGGCAGAATGGAAAAGGACAGTGCCTTGACAAGCTCTGTACAGCGTGGCTCACTTAAAATACAAAGGCTTATGTAGTTGGCATTGGAATACATAATAATTGTGAGTAAAAGAGCAATGGTGGCTGACATAATTATTGCGCAAATGAGTATAATCTGCCTGTTTTGAGGCTTTTCGGCAACAAGCTTTGATGTAGCGGTCTGAAAACCGTTGCAGCAGAGTGACATGCATACGGACATGAGTGGAATCACAAGCTGATAGAGTCCCAGACCTGTTGAGCCCATGACGTTATTAAGAAATATGCGAAAGAAAAATCCCATAAACCGACTGGTTGTACCGGCAAGTGTCAGGAAAATAGTTCCGGTCACAAGTGGATTGGATAAATATTTTTTTACAATCAAAAAATCACCTGTCATATGTTGTCTTAGAAGTATATGTGCTTCCGGGGATATATATGACAGGTGATTGTTTTATTGTGAGATTAACCCATAAAGTGGCGGATAGCCTTGGCTACGCCGTCATTTTCGTTTGTGTCGGTGATATAATCAGCCTGTGCCTTAAGCTCATCGGTTGCATTTCCCATGGCCACGCCGATGTGTGCGGCTTTTACGATAGCCATGTCGTTTTCGGTGTCACCGACAGCCATTGTCTCATCAGCTGCTATATTCAGGATTTGAGCCAGCTTGTGAAGTGCCACACCTTTGTCCACGCCTGCTTTTGTGAATTCCAGATTACCGTAGCCACCGCTTACGAGCGTGATTTCAGGGATTTTTTTCAGATGCTCAAATACTTCGTCGCGGCAGTAGTAGTTATCATCTGCATCCTTTGGAAAATTGATGGTCATTTTCTGCATATGATAATTGTTTTCGCGCATCATTTCAGTGATATCGTTCACACGTTTTCTGGTTGTCATGATGTATTCCTTTATAGAAGGAGGCATTTTGAGATCCTTTGCATCCTCGAGACACTTGTATGGAGAATAGCCACAGCCGTTTATGAAGGCATCCATATGAACGCGCTTTGTCATCAGGTAATCAATTATTGAAAACGCTGTCTCATCGGAAAGGCAGTTTTCGTAAAGACATTTTTTTGTGTCAATTTCGTAGATTGCACTTCCGTTTGCAGTGATAGCGTAGCGGATGCCGGTGTCCTTAATTGCTTCAAACGGCAGCCCTCCGAATGGACGGCCGGTGGAGATGACCACATTTATCCCGGCGGCAGTTGCTTCTTTTATAGCTTTTATATTTTCTTTGGATATCTGACTTTGGTTGTTGAAAAGTGTTCCGTCAAGATCTAAAGCGATAAGTTTCATAAGAAATCCTTTCTTTTGTTTGAAAAATATAGTGTTTTAGTATATTATGGTGAATAGACTATTGATTTTTGTGTTTTAAAATCGGTTACAATGATAATATAAATTTTCACAAATTTCAAGGATGAAGAGCACATAGCTTTTGCTTTGAAATATTTTACACTGTGGAGTGAATAACAGCTGAAACAGAAAAGGAAACGAAATGACAAGAGAAGAATTCAGAAAATATATCAGAGAAAACATAGTTATCCTGGATGGAGCGACCGGTACAAACCTGATGGCAGCAGGCATGCCGGTAGGTGTGTGTCCGGAGGAATGGGTGATGGAGCATCCGCAGGTGATTCTTGATCTGCAGAAGGCATATGTCGATAACGGCACGAATATTGTTTATGCACCTACATTTACAGGAAACAGGATTAAGCTTTTAGAATATGGTTTACAGGAGAAAATTAATGAGATAAATACCACACTGGTTGGCCTGTCAAAGCAGGCTGTCGGGGATAGGGCACTTGTAGCAGCAGATATGACGATGACCGGCAGGCAGCTTTTTCCACTCGGGGATCTGATGTTTGAGGAGCTTTTGGAGGTGTACAAGGAGCAGGCGAGGATTCTTGATGCGGCGGGCGCAGATGTTTTTGTGGTTGAGACAATGATGAGTCTTCAGGAGTGCAGAGCGGCAGTGCTTGCTATAAAAGAGGTAAGTGACCTGCCTATTATGGTGACACTCACCTATAACGAGGATGGCAGGACTCTTTTTGGTACACCGCCTGAGACAGCAGTTGTTGTGCTGCAGTCACTTGGAGTGGATGCTATCGGTGTGAACTGCTCGACGGGACCTGCTGAGATGATAGCGCTTGTTGAGAAAATGGCAGAGTACTCTACAGTGCCCCTCATTGCCAAGCCAAATGCAGGGCTTCCGGAGCTTGAGGATGGTAAAACTGTATACAAGATGACTCCGGATATGTTTGCCGATGCGATGAGAGGGCTTGTGAAGGCAGGTGCATCCATTGTCGGAGGCTGCTGTGGCACCACGCCGGAGCATATCCGTGCACTGACAGAGGCCGTAAAGACAATGCCTGTTCATAAGCCGCTTGAACATCATAGAAGAGTACTTGCGTCCGAACGAAAGAATGTAGAGATTGACTTAGATGGCAACTTTACCGTTGTCGGAGAGAGAATCAACCCTACAGGTAAGAAAAAGCTGCAGGCACAGCTTCGTGAGGGAAAACTTGACCTGGTGCGCCAGATGGCTATGGAGCAGGAGACAAATGGTGCAAGAATACTTGATATCAATATGGGCATGAATGGTATCGATGAGAAGGAGATGATGAAATCGGTTATATATGAGGTTTCATCAACTGTGGACTGCCCTCTTTGTATTGATTCAAGCTATGTGGAGGTAATAGAGGAGGCTCTTAAGATTTATCCGGGAAGAGCTCTCATCAATTCTATTTCCCTTGAGACTGAGAAGATGGAAAAACTATTGCCTCTTGCGGCAAAATACGGAGCGATGTTCATACTTTTACCGCTTTCGGATGCAGGATTGCCGAAGGATGTCGAGGAGAAAAAGCAGATTATAAATACTATTTATGACAAGGCACTTTCGCTTGGAATGGCACATGAGGATATCGTGGTGGATGGACTTGTTGCGACAATAGGTGCAAATCCAAAGGCCGCAATCGAGTGCTATGAGACTATTGCGTACTGCAAGGATGAGAAAAAGCTTCCTACAATATGCGGACTTTCAAATATATCCTTCGGACTGCCTGAGCGTATGTACGTGAACACAGCGTTTCTTACAATGGCCATATGCAAGGGACTCACCATGGCTATTGCCAATCCATCACAGGAGCTTTTGATGAATGCTGCATTTGCATCGGATATGCTGCTCGACAGACCTGACAGCGATATAGCATACATCGAGCGCATGAGCAGGCTTGCGGAGGAAAAGGCACAATATGAGACTGTTGTTGTGAAAAAGTCGGACAATGATGCGTCTGCTTCAAACGGCACATGCGCAGCAGGCGGTAAGGATGCGGTATTTCAGGCTGTCTTAAAGGGAAACAAGGGCAGCATAATTGATGAAGTAAAGAAAATGCTTTCTGATGGGGCAAAGCCTGACGAGATTATTAATAACAGCCTGATTCCGGCTATTAATGAGGTGGGAGAGCTTTTCAACCAGAAGAAGTATTTCCTGCCACAGCTTATCGGCAGCGCAAATACCATGAAGCTTGCTATAGAACATCTGGAGCCGTTGCTTGAAAAGAAGGACTCAGGTGATGATATGCCGACTCTTGTCATTGCAACTGTGGAGGGGGATATCCATGATATAGGAAAGAATCTTGTTGTGCTTATGCTTAAAAACTATGGCTACAACGTGATTGATATGGGAAAGGATGTGCCTTGTGAGGATATTGTCAACAAGGCGATTGAGACGAATGCGGCTGTTATCGGACTGTCAGCTCTTATGACTACCACCATGATGCGCATGAAGGATGTAGTGGAAATCTGCAAGGAAAAGGGCTGTAAGAGCAAGGTTGTAATCGGTGGAGCCTGCATTACACAAAGCTTTGCAGACGAGATAGGAGCTGACGGATATTCAAAGGATGCGGCAGAGTGCGTGAAGCTTGTGGAGAGACTTCTGAATAGTTAAAAATTTTT
>ERZ1034952.1068-NODE-1068-length-23264-cov-9.457064_pt1 | contig 23264 bp, 21 predicted proteins | sample MGYA00520625_ERZ1034952 | MGnify/ENA primary metagenome ERZ1034952 (study PRJEB33766, sample SAMN09781773) | gut metagenome | biome: gut microbiome | host: Homo sapiens | place: Madagascar | study: EMG produced TPA metagenomics assembly of the PRJNA485056 data... | reverse complement strand
CCGGGGTATCCAGAATGTTGATCTTGGTGTTGTGGTACTCCACGGGGATGACGGAAGTGGAAATAGAAATATTACGGCGGATCTCCTCGGGATCGTAGTCACTGACGGTATTACCGTCGGCGTTCTTGCCCATGCGGTCGATGGCGCCGGTCATATACAGAAGGCTCTCTGCCAGAGCGGATTTGCCGCTGCCGCTATGGCCCAGCAGGCAGATATTACGAATGGCGTTTACAGTGTACATAGTCAAAAAAGCTCCTTTCGGGAGAGCGCCTGCCCTCCAGAGGTAAAATAGGGGTGCTTTGGTCGAGGCACCCGAACAGTGACATTATACACGAAAGCCGCGTAAATTTCAATCGTTTTTTCGTCAAAATGCGAAATATGTATTTTCTGTTACGGACAGATGGGTTTTATGGCAAAACACACAAATCAAGTACGAAAACTTTGGTGGTTTTACCCCTTGTCAGATTAGAAAAGCCCCTGCCGGACCGGCAGGGGCTGGGGATGGAATAGGAAGATGCTACCGTTCTTCCCGGAAGTAGGGCACGCCCAGGCTCTCGGGGGGCTGATTCTCCCGCTTGTTGCGCATGGAGGTGAGCACCAGCACAATCAGGGTGACGATATAGGGCAGCATCTTGTACAGCTCCTTCACGGCAAGGTTTGCTCCCGTGGGGATGAACAGATACAGGATGTACAGTCCGCCGAAGAGGATGGAGCTGAAAATGCCCACATTGGGCCGCCAGATGGTGAAGATGACCAGGGCAATTGCCAGCCAGCCACGGTCACCGAAGGCATCGTTGGACCAGACGCCGCAGGCGTAATCCATAACATAATACAATCCGCCCAGGCCCGCAATCATGGAGCCGATGCAGGTAGCCTTGTACTTATAGCGGGTGATGTTGATACCCGCTGCATCGGCGGTAGCAGGGCTCTCGCCCACAGCCCGGAGCTGCAGGCCCACCCGGGTCTTTTTCAGCACATAGGAGGCCACCAGGGCAATGACAATGGCCGCGTAGGCCAGAAAGCCATAGGAAAGGAACAGCTTGCCGAATACGCCGGTGGTCTGGGCAATGGGCAGGGTCTTGCGGAAATAGCCGGAGGTAGCAGACAGGGCGATGGAGGGGACCTCCGCGCCGGTGAGCTTGATGAGGGAGCCGCCGAAGAAATTGCCGAAGCCCACGCCAAAGGTGGTCATGGCCAGGCCCGTGACGTTCTGGTTGGCCCGGAGCGTCACCGTCAGGAAGCAATACAGCAGGCCCATGAGCAGGCTGCCTGCCAGGCAGCACAGCAGGGGGATCATAACAGCCAGAAAGCCGTTCATATGGCCGGACTGCTCATAGAAGAAGGCTCCGATGACACCGCAGATGCCGCCCACATACATAATGCCGGGAATGCCCAAATTCAGGTTGCCGGACTTCTCCGTCAGGGTCTCGCCGGTGGCACCGTAGAGCAGCGGAATGCCCTGCACGACCGCTCTGGGGAAAAAGGAAACAAAATCAAACATTTACTTTTCCTCCTTCCGATTGTTTTTCAGGAAATTCAGCTTGTAGCTGATGAAGAATTCGCTGCCGATGATGAAGAACAGGATAATGCCTGTGAGGATATCGCCAAAGGAGTGATTCAGGGAGTAGATGGTGGAAATCTCACTGGCACCCCGATCCAGGAAGACCAGCAGGAAGCTGGTGAAAATCATGGAGAAGGGGTTAAACTTGGCAAGCCAGGCCACCATAACGGCGGTAAAGCCCCGGTTATCGGCAATGGTGGTGGTAATGGTGTGGTCCGTGCCGCTGACCAGCAGAAGCCCCGCCAGACCGCAGACAGCACCGGAGAGCATCATGGTCCGCACAATGACCTTGCCCACCTTGATGCCCACATAGCGGGCGGTGCGCTCGCTTTCGCCAACCACGGCGATCTCATAGCCCTGCTTGGAGCGGGTCAGATAGAAATACATGATAACGGTCAGCACCAGCGCCACCAGGATATTCAGCAGGTACTTGTAGCTGCCGATCTGGGGCAGCCAGCCCGCCATGGTGGACTGGTTGATAATGCCGATCTTACCGGCACCCTTGGGCACCTCCCAGAGGATGACAAAGTAGGCAACCAGCTGGGTGGCTACATAGTTCATCATCAGGGTGAACAGCGTCTCGTTGGTATTCCACTTAGCCTTGCAGATAGCAGGAATGCCGCCCCAGATGGCACCGGCCAGCATGGAGGCGAAGACCATGATGACGATCAGCAGCCAGTTGGGGATCTTGTCCCCCAGCAAAATCATGCAGGCTGCGGTGGCAAGGCCGCCAATGAGGATCTGGCCCTCGCCGCCCACGTTCCAGAAGCGCATCTTGAACGCCGGGGTCACTGCCAGGGACACCACCAGCAAAATGGCGATGTTCTGGCCCAGGATCCACATCTTCCGCTTGGTACCGAAGGCACCGGCGAACATGGTCTTGTACACACCGATGGGATTCTCCCCTGTCAGCGCCGTGGTCACAATGGCGCAAACCACCAGGGCAAGCAGAATCGCGCCGCCCCGAATGGCCCAGGCCCCGTACCAGGGCAGCCCATCCCGTTTGGAAATATGCAATACAGCGTGCTTATTCATTGTTCTTGCCCCCCAGCCGCGTCATCATCATGCCCACTTCCGGTTTCCGGGAAGCATCGGGCTTTTCTACGATCCCGCTGACCTTGCCGCCGCAGAGCACCAGGATGCGGTCGCACAGCTCCAGCAGCACATCCAGGTCCTCGCCCACGAAGACGACAGCTACACCGGACTGCTTCTGCTTGTTGATCAGATCGTAGATGGTATAAGAGGCGTTGATGTCCAGGCCCCGGACGGCATAGGCCGTCAGCAGCACCGTGGGGGCCGCGGCAATTTCCCGGCCAACCAGCACCTTCTGCACATTGCCGCCGGAGAGACGGCGCACGGGGGTGCTGACGCCGGGGGTATTGACCTCCAGCTCCTTTACTACCTTTTCCGCCAGATGCTTGGGGTCCTTCCGGTTGGTGAACCAGGAATGGCCCTTGCGGAAGGAACGCAGCATCATATTGTCCGTCAGGTCCATGGAGCCAACCAGGCCCATGCCCAGCCGGTCTTCAGGGACGAAGGACAGGCCAACGCCCAGGCTTGCAATGGCCGTGGGGTCCTTTCCAATGAGCTCCTCTTCCCTGCCGTCATCCTCCACATAGCGGATGGAGCCGGACTGGGTGGGCTGCAGGCCCGCAATGGCCTCCAAAAGCTCTTTCTGACCGCAGCCGGAAATACCGGCAATGCCCAGGATCTCCCCGGAATTGGCGGTGAAGGACACATCGTCCAGCTTGAGGGTACCCTCCATGTCCTTCACGGTCAGATGCTCTACCACAATGCGGGGCTTGGCATTCACGGGAGCGGGACGGTCAATGTTCAGCGTCACAGGACGGCCAACCATCATATTGGTCATCTCCTGGGCGTTGGTTTCCCTGGTGAGCATATCCCCCACGAACTGGCCGTGGCGCAGGATGGCCACCCGATCGGACAAGTCCTCCACCTCGTGCATCTTGTGGGTGATGATGACGATGGCCTTGCCGTCATCGCGCATATTGCGCAGGACCTTGAAGAGCTTTTCCGTCTCCTGGGGGGTCAGCACAGCAGTGGGCTCGTCCAGAATCAGAATATCCGCCCCGCGATAGAGGACCTTCACGATCTCCACCGTCTGCTTCTGGGAAACGGACATATTGTAGATCTTCTGGTTGGGGTCCACGTCAAAGCCATAGGCATCGCAAATCTGCTTCACCTTGGCAGCGACCTTATTCATATCCAGCCGTCCGGGCTCCTTCAGGCCCAGGACGATATTCTCCGCAGCGGTGAGCACATCCACCAGCTTGAAGTGCTGATGAATCATGCCAATGCCATAGGAAAAGGCATCCTTGGGGGAACGGATCAGCGCCTCCTTGCCATCGATGAAAATCCGACCCTCATCGGGAAAATAGATGCCGGAGAGCATATTCATGAGCGTTGTCTTGCCGCTGCCGTTTTCCCCCAGCAGAGCCAGAATTTCGCCCTTGTAGATGTCCAGCCACACCCGGTCATTGGCCAGCACAGGGCCAAACCGTTTGGTAATGTCCCGCATCTGCACAGCGGCTTTCTTTTCTTCCAAAAAGATCACTCCTTTAGTGATAGTGAAATGTCGCAAAGGGCAACGCGGCGAAAGCATCACTGCGCTGCCCTTTGCAGCATTTCCAGGAGCCCCGATTGGGGCCCCTGGATTTGATTATTAGTAAGCCTGGTCCAGCAGATTGATGCCGTCGATCTGCAGGGTGAAGTAAGGAGCGGAACGCTTGGTGGATTCCTGGAAAGCGCCGTTCTCGATGACCTCGGTATCGGGGGTGTAGTCGGCATCGGTGTCCACATCAGCCATGAAGGACTCGACCTTCTCGCCGTTCACAGTGAAGGTGTTGATGTCGAAGACCTGCAGGGAGCCATCCTCCAGAGCAGCCTTGACCTCTTCCAGCTTCTCGGCAGTGCCAGAAGCGGCAACAGCGTCGTTCAGCTCGGTCAGGACAACAGAGCCGGTCTGCAGGGTGCCGGTCCAGTCAGCGGGGATCTCCTCACCGTTCATAACGGCCTTGATGGCCATCTCGTAGTAAGGAGTCCAGTCGATGCGGGAGGACACCAGGAAGGTGTTGGGGCAAGCGGCAATGGTGGAGCCATTGTAGGAGACGTTGGGCACACCGGCAGTCTCGCAGGCAGTGGGAGCGCCCATGGAGTCAGCGTGCTGGGAAATCAGGACGCAGCCGTTCTGGATCAGCTTGTTGGCGCCTTCCTTCTCAGCGGTCTCATCGTACCAGGAGCCGGTGAAGGTCACGTCCATGGTGACGGAGGGGCAGACGGAGCGAGCGCCCAGGAAGAAGCTGGTGTAGCCGGAGACGACCTCGGCATAGGTGTAAGCACCCACATAGCCCATCTTGGCCTGATCGGCGGTGATGGTGCCGTCCTCGATCATCTGGTTCAGCTTCATACCGGCAGCAACACCGGCCATGTAGCGGCCCTGATAGATGGCAGCGAAAGCATTGTGGTGGTTGGCCAGGCCCTGGGTGTGGGCCTTGGTGCCGGTGGCGTGGCAGAACTGCACGTCAGGGAATTCCTGGGCAGCCTGGATGATGTAATCCTCGTGGCCGAAGGAGTCGGCGAAGATGATGTTGCAGCCGGCATCGGCCAGCTCAGCAGCGGCATTGTAGCACTCCTGGCCCTCGGGGATGTTGGTGCGGAACAGGTACTGATCCTCGGTCAGGCCCAGGTCAGCAATGGCCTGGCGGGCAGCATTCATGAAGTTCAGGTCGTAGGTGGAGTTCTCGTCATGCAGGAAGATGAAGCCAACCTTGATGTTGGAAGCAGCGGCAGGGGCTTCGCTCTCTGCGGCGGCAGTGGTCTCGGCAGCGGCATCGGTGGCAGCAGCAGTGGTGGAAGCGGTGCTTCCGTTGGAGCCGCAGGCAGCCAGGCCCAGAACCATCACAAGGACCAGAGCCAGAGAAAGAATCTTTTTCATTTTTTCTTTTTCCTCCTAGAAAAATGTATATGTTCATCGCAGAAGCGAGAAACAACGTGTTAATTGCGGAAGGTGATTGCGTCGTCGGTCATGGAATCCACGATGGCGAGGGACTCTACCCTTACGCCCTCGGCCCGGAGTGCGTCGCCGCCGCCCTGGAAGCCCTTCTCAATGGCGATAGCCGCACCCACCACGGTGCCCCCCGCCTGACGGACCAGCTCGGTCAAGCCAACCAAAGCCTTGCCGTTGGCCAGGAAATCATCCACCAGCAGAACCCGGTCATTTTCACCCAGGTAGTCGCTGCTGACAACGATGGTGTAGTCCGTGCCGTGGGTATAGGAGTGGACAACGGCCGTATAGACCTTGCCGTCCACATTGCTGGACTTGTGCTTCTTGGCAAAGACCATAGGCACGCCCATTTCCAGGGCCACAGCCGCCGCAATGGCAATGCCGGAGGACTCAATGGTCAAAACCTTATTGACACCAGCATCGGCATAAAGCCTTGCAAATTCCTTGGCCATCTCGCCCAGGAAGGAGGTATCGATCTGCTGATTCAGGAAGGAACCCACCTTGAGGATACCGCCGGGCAGGACCTTGCCCTCTTCCAGGATTTTCTTTTCCATTGCCTTCATATGCAAAACGCTCCTTTTCAAGTTAAAAAAACCGCGGACAACTACAGTCCACGGTGCAAAAATGAGCAAACGCCTTCCAAAACCCGAATTTAGGGAACGGAACGCGCATTTTTCACCAATGGTCACAGCTTCCTGGCGCTGCGGTAGAAACTCTCGGGCCATACATCCGAAATTACATTAGCTTTTGTTCACTTGACAAGGTCATCCTACCCCAAAATTCATCGTTTGTCAACATTTGTCGAGGCCACTCCATGTTTTTTTCGGTTTTTCACAAAAAGCATACGCTTTTTTTACGTTTCATTGGAAATGGTGAAGGGGCGGCACAGCGCCGCCCCTTTCGATGGTTTACTTGAACGGAACCACGGTCAGGTCCTTTGGATAGTGATTCAGGACTTCGCAGCCGTCCTCGGTGATGAGCACCAGGTCCTCAATGCGAACGCCGATGCCCTCCTCCGGGATATAGATTCCCGGCTCCACGGAGAAGCACTGGCCCGGCCGGATGACGGCCTCATTGACGGCGGACACATCCCCCGCCTCGTGGACCTCCAGACCGATGGAGTGGCCGGTCCTGTGGGTGAAATACTTTCCGAAGCCCTTTTCCGCAATGTAGTCCCGGGCGGCCTTGTCTACGTCGCACATCCGGGCCCCGGGCCTGGCCGCGGCAATGCCCCGGAGATTGGCTTCTTTCACGATTTCATAGATTTCCCGCTGCCGATCGGATACCTCGCCCAGGAAGACCGTCCGGGTCATATCGGAGCAGTAGTCATCCTTTCTGCCGCCGATATCCAGCACCACGCAGTCTCCCCGTTTGCCCCGGCTGCCGTCCGTCACATGATGGGGGTCCGCCGCATTGCCGGCAAAGGCGGTGATGGGCTCAAAGGAGTAGCCGGAGCAGCCCGCATCCAGATAGTATTGCAGCAAGAGGTCTGCAAGCTCCGTTTCCGTATGATCTTCCGGCAGGGCATGGATGATCCGGTCCATGACCTGATCGTTCAGCCGGGAGGCTATGCGCATTTTCTCCTGCTCCTCCGGAGTCTTGATGGCCCGGACCCCATCCACAATGGAAGAGGAATTGACGCATTTGCCGGTGTGCAGCTCCTGCAGCCGCAGCAGAAACCGGGCAGGCCAGTTTTTGTCCACGGCCACGGTCTCCCCGGGAATCAAAGCCTTGGCCACCAGGGCCACGCCATCCTCGGTGTCATTGTAATAGGTAATGGGTACGCCCAGGTCCCGGGTCTGGCGGAACAGGTCGTTGATAAAGAACCGGTGATTCCCGTCCTGACGCAGCGCCAAAACCAGCATCCGCTCCCCGGGCTGGATGGACACGCCGGTAAGGTAGTAGATGACAGCAGGGTCGGAGATCAGAAGTTGGGGTATGCCGACTTGGTTCATGGCAAGAAGAATTTTATTTAATTTTTCGGTATTCATATTCCCGTTCCTCGCATTTTATTATCCCAATGCCAAATAGCATTCGGGATGTCCCTTATTACATCCATATGCAATCTGATAGCCACCCTCCCGGGCAATAATATAATATTGGCCATACTTTAGCTCTATGCTATTCGTCTTTTTTCCATTTTCATAAAAATCAAGCGTCGTTCGAGTTATATAGGGGCTAGCTTCAGCATATTCCTTAACCAGCTCTCCCGTCATCATATAATCTGCCTGCAAATTTGCATACAACGCCCGTATATTGGCCCAGTCGGCCGCGACGCCCGCTTTGTGCAGATTCGTAGAAATCGTAGGAATGGCAATCGCCACCAGTACGGCAATGATTGCTACCACAATCAGCATTTCCATCAGGGTAAAGCCTTTTTTGTTTTTCTTCACATTCATATTTTTGTCCCTCCGGGAGGAATCATAGCACTTTTTTCCGCTTTCGGCAAGAAGTTTTTCCAATTGCAGCCGGCGCTGCCTACTGCACATAAAGGAAATACAGGTACCCAGTCCGCAAAGGATTTCCGGGCAGCCCAAAGCCCCGGCAAGCATTTTCCGCTTGCCGGGGCCTCGCCCTGTAAATTCAGCTTAGAAGCAGGTCCAGCCGCCATCACAGACGACGGTGGTGCCGTTGACAAAGTGGGATTCGTCACTGGCCAGGAACAGTGCCGCTCCGGCGATGTCCTCGGGCAGTCCCATTTCCGGGGAGTGGGCCAGCAGAGAACCCGTGCGCTCAAACCCGAATTTATTTGCCTTGGGCATGACCAAGGGAATGTCCGTCAGGATTCCGCCCGGGGCAATTGCGTTGCAGCGAATTCCCTTGTCAATGTACATGAACGCGGTATTCTTTGTCGCGGAGGCAATGGCCGCCTTGGATGCGCAATAGGCCACGCCTGCTGTCTGATGGGCCGCGCCCACAGAGGTGATGTTGATGATATTGCCTCCCTCCTCGCCCTGCGTCAGGAATACCTGAACCGCCTTGCGCATGGCATACAGGGGCCCATAGGTATTGACGCGGAACAGCCGCTCGATCATTTCATCGGACACGTCACCCACAGCGGTGTTGTCATCCATAATGCCCGCATTGTTGACCAACACATCCAGCCGCCCAAAGGCTTTCACGGCAGCATCGATCATTCCGTCGCAGGCGGCGGGGTCCGATACATCGCCGACATATGGAATAACCTTACCGGGTTCCTCCTTCAGTGCCTCCGCCAGTGCGTCCAGCCGTTCTTTTCTGCGGGCAACGGCAATAACATTGGCCCCCTCCTGCGCAAACAGCGTGACAATGGCCTGCCCCATGCCTGCAGAAGCGCCGGTGACCACAATGGATTTTCCCTCAAGCTTCATCTTGTTTTCCTCGCTTTGTTATACCAGCTTAATTCAGCCAGTTCTTTTCGGTAATCACGCAGTCATGCCCGTGAATTTTGATCCTGTCGCCAACCTTCAGTGCACCCTTCTTTGCCAGGATGTAGCCGTTGTTGACTTCCTTCACGTAGGAATAGACCAGCTTGGAGACGCGGCCCACTTCCTCTTCCTCAGAGTCGATGAACACCGCCTCACCGGGGCCGCCATACTGCTTGGAGCGGATATAGTAGTCATCGTCCAGCACCTCGAAGCCAACCATCTCCCGGGCGGGGCCCTTTTCCTTCACCTTCAGCAGGGCTTCCTTGCCGATAAAGTCCTTGTCCCACTTGATATTCTTATCCAGACCAACCTCAACGGGATTGGTGTGGGCCAGGTCGCGCATATAGAAGATACCGGCCTCCGTGGGAAGCGTCCATGCCATGATCTGGAATTCGGTGACCCGCTTGCCGCCATTGCGCACGACCTCTGCATCCACCAGGGTCTCAATGGCCTCCAGATCATCCGGGGCCATATAGATCTCGTAGCCCCACTTTTCGCCGGTGTAGCCGCCACGGTTGATCTTGACCGGAATGCCGTTGATCACATTATCCCGAATCTCAAAGAACTTCTGATCCTCTACGGAATTGTCGCACAGCGCCTCTATCACCGCCTTGGACTTAGGGCCCTGGACGGCCAGCATCTGCCAGTCCTCGGTGATCTCATTCCACTCCACATCGAAGTCGCCCTGGTGGAAGTACCACCAGTCATCGGCCTTGGTGGCGTAGAGAGTGGAAACCCAATAGGTATCCTCGCCAACGCGCATAATGACCACATCGTCAATGATCTCGCCCTGCTCATTCAGCATGGTGGTGTAGCGGTCCCGGCCAACGGCAAGGGACGCAATATTCCCGGTATACAGATAATCCAGGAAAGGTACCACATCGGGCCCGGTGACTTCCATCAGCTGGTGCGTCCAGAAATACCAGCCCACATTGTTTCGCACAGCCATGTGTTCACTGCGCTTCATATCATCATACTTGAAGATATTCTTATTCATGATGCTGCCTCCCCATTACGCGAATTTGTCGATCTTCTTGGCAATCTTAATGCGGAGCTTCTTTGCGGGGGAATCCTCCTCCCAGCAGGACCACTGCGCGTTGATCAGCGTCTTGGCCATGCCGTACCACATTGCCAGGTGTGCCTCGGGCACGTCCTTGGTGCCGGTAATTTCCAGGCCGCTGCGGTCAATGACCAGAATGCACTCCTTCTCATTAAAGGCTTCCACCTCATAAGCGCACACCAGGGATTGCAGCTGCACCTCGATCAGGCCCGCCAGCAGGCGGCCATCCTCTCCAATGGAGTTGGGAACGCCCATCCAGTCCCGCAGCGCCTTAATGGCATACCGCTCGCCAAACATGGCCTTTCCCGCAGCCTCCAGCACGCACCGCAGAATGTGGTCCGCCTGTTCCCGGGTCACAATGCCGCGCTTGACGGTTTCCGCAATGGCGGGCAGAACGTACAGCGAAGCCGCCGTGGACAGGTTCATCATCTGATTGGAGGAATCCGTTTCGTTGTTGGTTCCGTTTACAAAGTGGTAGTTGCACTCCTCCCGGAACATCATGGAATCCTCTACGGTGTCCGCTTCCTCCGTGTATTTCTTATAGTCATCGGTGACGGCTGGGCCGAAGCTTTCCCACAGCTCATGCTCCGGCGCGGGATACTTCTCCCGGTTCTCTGCAATGATCCGGCAGTGCCGATCGCCGCAGCCCTTGGCCTCCACCATCATATAGTCCAGCGTGGGACCTTTGGGGCGGCGCTCTGCGGCAGCCTTTGCCTGTCCCTGCAGGGACATGGTAGTGGTGCGGCACAGCTCGGAGCCGACAATATCCCAGTCGCACACATCCAGCTCTTTTTCACAGCGGTAGGTGCCGAAATCCTGGCAGCGGCCGCACATCAGCAGAGCATCGTCACCCTTATCACCGATCAAAGCGCCGGGATACTCGCCGCACATGAACGGATGAATGCCAAAGCCATCGTCGTTGCCGTAATACTTGCCGGTCATATACTGCCGCTGGAAGCCGTCCTCACACATCAGCTGTGCCCGCTCCCGGTAATCGGGGATCATGATCCGCAGGGCCTGCTGAGTTGCAGCGGAAAGGACGGATTCAAAGCGGCTGATGTAGTGCATTGCCTCATAATAGCTGATGAGCTTGTTCCAGGGTGTCTGGACGGCCACATACTGCTTGATATTGGCCCCTACGCCGGAGTCCTGGGGAATTCTGGCATCAATTTTCTTACTCATTTGGAAACTCCTTTCTCAATCCTCGGGGGGATACTGCTCAATGGCAGGCTGGAAGCGGAAGATATTGTGGCTGGCGCCGGAGTCCGCAACCACGCACTCGCCGGTAATGCCGTCGCCCATGGGCGTGGCCAGGGCGTAAGCAATGATCGCCACCTCATCCACAGGCTGCTGGCCGTCGGTCTGCCAGACCATGAGTTCATCGTAGAACTCGTCCTGCTTCTCTTCCGGCAGCAGCTCAGAGGCCAGATTTCCGGCAGCGCCGGGGGTAACCATTCCGCCGGGCGCCACAGCATTGACCATAATGCCGTAGCGCTTCAGCTCCTTGGCCGCCTGGGTAGCCAACGCCACAACCGCGCCCTTGCTGGCAGCGTAATGGGAATAACCGCCGAACACAGGATAGGGCATCCAGGGGCTATTGGAGGCGATGAATACCATCTTGCCGGGGATCTTATGATCGATCATGTACCGGCTGACATACTTCACAAGGAAAAATGCGCCGTTAACATTGGTATCCATTACTCGCTCCAGGTCCTCCCGGGGCAGATCGCACAGGTGGGCATAGTTCCAGGTTGCGGCAGAATTGATGAGGATATCCACCGTACCGAAGGAATCCACGGTGAAATCCACCAGCTTGGCCACCTGCTCCTCTTCCCGGACATCGCAGAAGCAGAACTTCACAGAATCTCCGAAGCCATACTTTTGCAGAAGGTCCATTGCAGCCTCTTCCTCAACAGTGGAATTGGAAGCAATCACAACCTTTGCCCCGCCCTGGAGCAGCCGATAGGCAATATCGAAGCCCAGTCCGGAGCTGCCGCCGGGTACCAGTGCAACCTTTCCCTTTACAGAGAACATCTCCTCCAGAGGCCTTGCCACCTGAATGTAGCCCTCCAGCATTGCTTTGTCATTTGGTTGAAATGCCATTTCTAAAATCCCTCTTTCCCTGCCGCCCGTCAATTTAACCGGCGATCAATTTTCAGTGTGCTTTCCTGGGTCTGAACGCTAGCCTTATTGTAATGCAGAAGGCGGATTGTGAATATACACAATTTTCATGGAAATCAACGCCGCTTCCACCGCGTTTTGACGGTCCACCCTATTGACAGCTCCCACGAGAGTGCCTATAATGAATGCAAACCGGAAAGGACGGACAGCCCCATGAAGCTCAATGCAGATATTGTCTATGAAGGATTAAAAAAGAAATATCCCGTTACTATGTCGGGCCCAAAATCCACGCAGCTGACGATTTCCAGGCCGGAGCTGTATCTGGACAATGAGGTTGCCTTCTACGCGGACCACCTGTATCTGGCAACCGTCGACCATCTTCCCGTGCACCCGCAGCTTCAAAAAAACGCGGTCATCGTGGTGATCGGAGAAGGAGCCAAGCTGTTTCACTATCGGGAGCAGTGCTGCTTGATCGTCATTGAGAAGGATGCCGACTTTTTCGGGGTAAATCGCTGCATCTGTCAGCTCTTTGACCGGTACTATGCCTGGGAGCAGAAGCTATTTGACATTTTTCTGGACACGGCGGATTTGCAGCAGATCGTCGCGTGCAGCGAGCCGCTGTTCGGCTGCTCCATATGCGTTTTGGATGCCGCCTTTCACTACATCACAAAGGCGGACAGCCGCTTGGAGCCGGAGCAAATTGGTGCATATCTGACGGAATTTGACCTCAGAACGGAACGAAAAGGGGCGTTTCTCCTGGAATTGAAGGGCGGAGATTACCTCTGCGTGAATTTGTTCAACGCCAACGGTGCCTATATCGGCTGTGTCTATTTCAGCGGAAAAAGCAACTTTGCCGAGGCTGACCTTACGCTTGCGGAATTTCTGGCCCGCCTGATTGAAAAATCCATAGAGCGGGATCCATCCATTCTCATCAGCGAGCAATCCGTTTTGAAAACAGCCTTTGCCAATCTTGTAAACGGCTATCCGCTGACGGCAAATCAGAAATGGGCGCTGAATGTCATGCAGGAAGGACAGCATTTTGTCTGCATCACCCAATACTGCGCCAACCGCGCTTCCAGGCTGCCCAGGAACTATATCTGCGGTGCCTTTGAGCGGGAATTTCCGGAATCCTACGCCTTTCCGAAGAAAAATACCATTGTATGCTTTCTGAATGTTGTTCCGCTGACGGACAAGCGTGGGGATTACTATGCCGCGCTCAACAGCCGCATGAGCAAATTTCTGCGGGAAACCAACGGTGTTGCCGGTATTAGCAATGGCTTTTCTGACCCATACGGGGCCTGCATCGCCTATATGCAAGCAGAAGCTGCCGTAGAGAGCGGAAAAATCACCAATCCGGGCACCAGGCTGTTTTATTTTCGTTCCTACGCGCTGATCAATATGGTCATCAACTCCATGGGGAACCTGCCCGCGCAAGCCTATTTCACAGAGCGGCTGCAAGCCCTGATTCGGCATGACAAGGTAGGCCCCATCTCCTATCTGGACACACTGCGGACCTTTCTGCGCACGAGTATGTCTTATTCTCAGACGGCAGAGGAGCTTTTTGTTCACCGCAGCACCGTTGTGGACCGGATCAACCGCATTGAACGGGAGCTGGACATCAGTCTGAAAGACCCGGACACCCGTCTTCAGCTGGAAATCATCCTGAAAGCCATGGAAATAGAGGATATGGTTCATGCCTCTAAAGAAACGACCGCCGCGGAATGATCCGCGGCGGTCGTTGGGTTATGATGTATTGGAAGTTTTAGCGGGAGCACTTCTTCAGATCTTCATCGATCTGATCGGCAAACTTTGCAATCTCGGCCGATTCGGGGTAGGACAGCAGCTTCCGATAGGTCAGCGCCCCAACCATCTTCATGCGGGGATCCGTGCTGGAGCCGGGGGCGTACTTCTCCATAACCTGCTTGCCCTCGGGGCTGCGCATAATATCGCGAACTTTAGAATCCAGAGACAGTGCCATAATTGTATCCTCCTTAAAATTTAGAAAATCACGTGATCAATTGCGGTGTCATCTCTTCCTGAGAATTGACCCATTCGTAGTCTAGCATCTTTTCTCTTTTTATAAAATCCACAAAATATAGATTGATGCACGAAAAAAACACGACACAATGACGGCTCCCTCTCCCGGCACAGCAAACGGGGACGGTACAAAACCGTCCCCGCGAAAATATGAAATTTGCCTTACAGCTTTGCCTTCACGGCGCTGATCATGGCTACGCACTCCTTGGCGATTTCCTTGTCGCCCTCCTGGAGGCCCAACAGGGGTTCCCGGACGCCGCCGATGTCGGGGCCGCCGGTCTGACGGAGAATCTCCTTGATCATAGCATACATATTGCCCTTGCCGGAGCACATCTTGTAGATGATCTGGCAGGCATCCTGCTGCAGCTCACGGGCCTTGTCCAGATCCTTGCCGGACTTTGCCAGCTCGAAAATCTTCAGGTAGACCTCGGGCATCGCGCCATAGGTGCCGCCGATGGCGCCGGTAGCACCGGAGACCAGGCCGCCCAGCAGCTGCTCATCGGGTCCGTTGAAGACAACCTTGGCACCGCAGTGGATCCACTTCTCAATGTCTTCCACAGGCATGGAGGAGTTCTTCACGCCGATGCAGCGGGGATTCTCCAACATAGTGGCAAGCAGGTTGGGATTCAGAGCAACACCCGCCAGCTGGGGGATATTGTAGATGATAAAGTCGGTGTTGGGGGCAGCGGAGGAGATGTCATTCCAATACTTGGCAATGGCGGCATCGGGCAGATGGAAGTAGATGGGGGGAATGGAAGCGATGGCATCCACACCCAGGCTCTCTGCATGAGCAGCCAGCTCCATGGACTCCCGGGTACCGTTGCAGGCCACGTGGGCAATGACGGTCAGCTTGCCCTTTGCCACAGCCATGACGTTCTCCAGCAGCAGCTTCCGCTCGGGAACAGTCTGGTAAATGCACTCGCCGGAGGAACCGCCCACATACAGGCCCTTAACACCCTTATCGATGTAGTACTGGGTCAGCTCCCGGACAGCCTTGGGGGAAATATCGCCCTTTTCATCATAGCAAGCGTAGAACGCAGGAATAATACCGGCGTATTTGGACAGATCTTTCATTTTTCATACTCCTTTTCTTTTGCGAGGGGCGAAAAACAGTGTTTTCCGCCCCGATGGTAAACGATTGAAATTAGCCCTTCACAGCGCCCATGGTAATGCCCTTGGTGAAATACTTCTGGAACACCAGGAACACAATGATGATGGGCACAGAGGCCAGGGCAGCACCTGCCATCAGCAGGCCGTAGTCCGTGGAGCTTTCGCCCTGCATGGTTGCGATACCAAGAGAGATGGTCAGGTTCTTGTTGGAGGTCAGCATGATCAGCTGCATGAAGTAGTCATTCCAGCTGTTGATGAAGGTGAAGATGGCGCAGGCGCCAACGCCGGGCTTGATCATGGGGAACATGACATCCGTGAAGGTTCTCCACTCGGAAGCACCGTCAATGCGGCAGGCCTCGGTCATTTCCGTGGGAATGCCTTCCGCGAACTGCTTCAGCAGGAACACGCCGAAGGGCCAGCCCACAATGGGGAAGATAACTGCCCAGATGGTATCGTACAGACCCAGACCGGACATTTCCCGCAGCAGGGGAATCAGGATGACCTGCTTGGGCAGAGCCATGGCGCAGACCACCAGAGAGAAGACCACGCCGCGGCCGAGGAAGCGCTTCTTCGCCAGAGCATAACCGGCCATAGCGGCAGTCAGGCAGGTGATCAGCATAGAGGCAACGGACATGAAGACGGTGTTGATCAGCCAGCGGATAGCGGCGGGCACCGTAGGGCCGGTGATGATATACTTGCCGAAGGTCATGTCAAACAGAGGCGCAGAGCGCTTGCTGAACAGACGCTGGAAGTTGCCCAGGTCCCATTCGGTGGGGATCCACACAGGTGTGGTGGAGTTGATCTCCCGGCCGGTCTTGAACGCACCGGTGATGATCCAGTACAGAGGGAAGGCAAACAGGAAGGCGAGAATGCCAACACAGATGAAGGAAATCACGCGATAAACCTTTTGCCGGGCGGCGTTCTTCTGAATTTGATCTTTCATAGCTTCGCTCCCCCTTACTTTTCTTCGCCCAGCTTAAACTGGACGGCGGACAGGACGGCGATAATGATGGCCAGAATAACACCCATGGCATTGCCATAGCCGTACTTATACAGCTTGAAGGCGTTGTAATAGATGTAGTACATGATGGTCATGGTGGAGTTGTTGGGTCCGCCCAGGGTCAGCAGCTGGATCAGTGCGAAGCACTGGAAGGAGTTGATGGTGGTAATGACCAGGATGTACAATGTGGTGGGCATCATCTGGGGCCACTTGATCTTCCAGAAGGCCTGCATCTGGGTAGCGCCGTCAACCTCGGCTGCCTCCACCAGAGACTTGTCCACGTTGTCCAGTGCGGAGACGTACAGGACGATGGGCTGGCCCACGGAGGTGGTCAGCAAGATCAGGATGATGCAGCCCAGGGCATACCGGGAGTCGCCCAGCCAGTTGATGTTCTTATCCAGCAGGCCAAGGTTGGTGCCCAGGTAGTTGAAGATGCCGTAATAATTGTTGTACATCCACTTCCACACCATGGTGACGGCCACGGAGCCGGTGACCACAGGCAGATAGAAGATGCAGCGGAAGGCAGAGGTGGCCGTCACGTGCATCTTGCTGATAACGGAAGCGACCCACAGGGAGAATGCGCAGGTGACGGGCACGGAAACCAGGACGATAACCAGGGTGTTCCGGAGTGCGATCCAGAATACCTTATCCTGGAACAGGGTCTTGTAGTTGCCAAAGCCCACGAAAATGTCCGCGCGGCCCATGGTTGCGTCGAAGAAGCTGGTATAGACGCACATAAACATGGGGTACAGGACAAACATGGCAAAGAAAATCAGGAACGGAAGCATGAACGCATAGCCGGTCATGGTTTCGTGCATAACAAGCTTCCGGGACTTGGTGTTCAAAGCAATTCTCTTGTTCGCCACGGAGAATCCTCCTCTCAAAATTTGTAAGAGGTAATCGTGAGGCGTGAATCGGGCTTCACAATCCACGATTACCTCTTACGCACATAGCCGATGATAAGCGCCCCTTCCCCCTTGAAGGGAAGGGGCGCGCAAGAGTCTAACCGATTTTGGAATTACTGGCCGTTGGCCTGGTTCACGTACTGCTCAACAGCGGCGGTGATCGCCTCGGTGGAGCCGTCGGAAGTGCCAACCTGCTGCAGCATATTCCACCAGCAGGTACGAGCCTCAGCCCAGCCGGTGGTGACCTGGTAGTAGTCGCCCAGCAGAGGCATCAGGACGTTGTAGGAAGCCATAACTTCGTTGTCAGCCCAGATGGTGGACAGGTCAGCACCCTCAGCGGTGTCGCGGACTGCGAAGTAGTTAGCAGCCTTGACAGCGTCGGCGGTAGCCTCGGAGTCGCACATATACTTGATGAAGGTCTTAGCAGCCTCGATCTTGCCGGCATCGCCGTTGTCGAAGATGCCGAAGCCCCAGATGCCGCCCTGCAGCTTGGGCTCGCCGTCAGCAGGGAAGGCCATGAACATGATGTCGTCACCGTTAGCGGTCTTCTCAGCACCGGTGTTGGCGGAGTTGGGGTTCAGCTGCTGAGCGATGTTCCAGCAGAAAGCAACGTTCAGAGTGCCATTGTAGAACAGAGCGATCTCGTCGCCGCCAGCGATACCGGCATCGAACTCGATAGCCTTGCAGTCGTACAGAGCCTTCAGAGCAGTGATGTTCTCCTCAGCGCCCCAGGTGTACTCGGTGTGCTCAGCGTTGGTGAAGGTGCCGCCGTACAGGTTGTTCACCAGTGCGCGGGTACCCTGGTCACCGCCCTGGCCGACGCAGTAAACGGCGCCGACCTGCTTGCCGGTGTACTCGTAAACAGCGTCCATAGCCTTGAAGAAATCCTCGGTGGACTTCCAGGTGTGGGTGTCCTCGTTGATGTACTGCATAGCGTCGGCAGCCTCGAAGACGGTCTTGTTGATGGCCATGCAGTGAGCGGTCATGACCAGGGGATACTCATAAGCAGTGTTGTCGTCGGCGAAGCAGGCGGCCAGAGCAGCAGCGTTGATCTCCTGCTTGTCGGTGTCGTCGAACAGGTCAGCGATGTTGACCAGCTTGCCCTTGGCGCCCCAGTTGGCGACCAGGCGCTCGGGTCCTTCCATGATCAGGTCGGGAGCGGCGTTGCCCTCGATGGCGGTGTTGACCTTGTCGTCGCCGTCGGCGTAGGTCAGGTACTCAACGGTGACCTTGATGCCGGTAGCGGCCTCGAAGTCAGCCATCAGAGCATCAACAGTCTCCTGGTTGCCCCAACCACCGATGGGGTAGGTCCACAGGGTAATTTCGGAAGCAGCAGTGGGAGCAGCTTCGGTAGCGGCCTCAGTTGCACCCTCGGTAGCGGCAGCAGTAGTAGCTGCAGTAGTCTCTGCGGGCTTCTCGGACACGGAGCAGGCGCACAGGCCCACGACCATGACCACTGCCAGCAGAACAGCAAACAGTTTCTTCATAATGTCCTCCTCGAATTTTTCGTTTTGTTCAAAGCGATGGAATCCAACGCCCTCAACTGCCCTTATTTTAGCTACCCGCACCAAGAAAGTCAATTGCCCATGAATGAAATTTTCTTCCAATCCACGCTTTTTTCGAAAATTCTTGCAAAGCGCACAATTTATGTTTTATTTCTCTTGTATTTGCTTACTCGCTTTTGTCTATTTTGACTGCATCTATAAGCAAATTTATATGTTTTCTGAAAGTTTTTGCCTTTGTGCTCATTTTCATATAAGTTTATCGCTCATTTATGTACATGAAAATGAAAATTTCTTCACAGTTGCTTTCTGAAAACAGTCAAAGAGGAACGCGCCCAATCGAAATCAGGCGCGTCCGGCGTATTTCTATTATGTATGCTTGCTTTTCAGCGCCTCCGCAATGCGGCGGCGGTACTCCAGGGCCCGGTCCATGTCCATTCTGGAAAACTCCGAGAACAGCACGTCCAGCAGATACATCTGAGCGATCCGGGCAGCGATGGAGCCGGACTGCATGGGGCTCTCGTTGGCCCCGCACTGCAGCACGAAGTCCGCCAGCTGAGCTCCCGGAGAATTGGGGAACCGGGTCACGAGCACCACCTTCGCCCCCCGCTCCCGGGCAATGGCCGTGATCTCCAGCACATCCCGGGTGGAGCCGGAATAAGAGAAGAAGAACAGCACATCCGTGCTCTCCATGGTAGAGGCAGCAATTGCCTGCAAATGGGAGTCCTCCACCGGCCAGAATTTGTTGCTGACCGTGGAAAACAGGTGGGCTGCCTCCCGGGCAATCAGCATGGAGCCGCCTTGGCCCATGCACATGATCTGCCGTGCCTCATGGAACAGTCCGGCAACCCGGGCAACCACAGAAAGGTCCAGCACCTCCATGGTCTGCATCATAGCCTCCACATCTGCCCGGTAGAGCTTTTGGGACATGGTTTTCAGGTCGTCGCTCTGCTCCACTTGACCGCTGAGGGGTGTGTCCCCCAGCCGTGCCTGGGCCATGGCGTTGGCCACCGCCAGCTTCAGCAGCGGAAAGCTCTTATAGCCCATATGCCGGGAGAAGCGGGAAATGGTTGCCTCGGCCACGCCGCTCTGCTGGGCCAGCTCGGAAATGGACTGCCGGACCACCCGCTCCTGATTGGCCAGGATATAATCCGCCAGCCGCTTCTCCGCAGGGGTCAGGGAATAATAGTCGCTGCCGATGCGCAGAATCACACTTTGCTGTCTGTCTTCCATGGTGTATTCTCCTTAAAAAGGCCGGGGCCGAAGTCCGGTCCCGACCCACGATGTACTATTCTGTTATCTTGCCAGCAGTTCGCCCAGCATCAGATCGGTCATGATCAGCATTCTGGGCAGATGGAAGGGACCCTTGAAGGTGGAGCCCTTGGTGCTGGGCTCGGTGGGCTTGCCGTCCCGGCGCAGGTAGCCGTACCACTCGCCGCCCTCGCTGTCGGAGAAGTGCTTCTTGCAGTAGTCCATGGTCCGGAAATACCAGTCCAAATACTCCTCCTTGCCGGTGTCGCGGTAGAGCATCAGAGAGGAAATGAGGATCTCGTCATGAGGCCACCACAGCTTCATGTCGTGCTCGTAAGCCTCGGGAGGATTGCCCAGGCAGTCCACAAAGTACAGCAGGCCCTCGTACTCCTCGTCCCAGCCGGCCTTGATGGCCCAGTTGAATATCTCCTCGGCCTTGCCAACCAGCTCCTTGTTGCCGGTACGCTTGGCGTGCTCCAGCAGGAACCACACACCCTCGATGTCGTGGCCGGGGTTCACAATGCGGCCGTCGGTGTAGTCCAGATGGGCCTCGCCGTTGGGGCCCACGTTCTCCAGCACGCAGTGCAGCTCGGGATGGACATGGTACTTGAAGATATCGTCCACGCAGCCCTGGGCGCGCTCCTCGTACAGTGCCTTATTCTCGGGGTCAACCCGCAGCATGACGGAGGTCACGTTCAGATAGATCATGGGCAGGCCAAACGCGCGGCCGCTGCGGGTCTCGGGAATGGTCTTGGGGCCCAGACCGGTGGGGTCCTTGGCGCCGTGCCACAGGTCCCAATAAATATTGTAGGCCTTCTTGGCCCGCTCCAGGCATTCCTTGTCGCCGGTAACGCCGTAGTACTCGGCGTTGGCAATGGCATAGAAGGCCTCAGAGTAGTAATAGCGGCGCTGACGAAGGGGCTTGCCGTCTGCGGTGACGGTGAAGTACATTCTGCCGTCGGCCTCGGGGTTGATGCAGTATTTCTCCATGAAGTCCAGGCAGCTCTTGGAAGCCTCCAGCCACTCCTTCTTCACGCCGTACACATGGCACAGGTATGCAAAAATCCAGCCGCAGCGGCCCTGCATCCATACGCTCTTATCGGTGGAGTAGATCCGGCCATAGCGGTCCAGGCAGGTGTACACGCCGCCGTGCTCCTTGTCCATGCCGTTTCTCAGCCAGAAGTCCGCGCAGACTGCCAGCTCCTTCTCCGTCCAGGCCTTGGCCTGCTGCAATTTAACCTTATCCATTTCAAAACCCTCCTGTGGTTTTCTAAGGGCTGCCCGCAGCCGCTTTTGGCTGGCTCTGCTCGTGGAAATCCGCCAAAAGCCCACCGCCCGGGCTGTCCCAAAATGTTACATTTCCATAGTACCATTCCGCTTTCCTTTTTTCAAGAGCTTTTTTCATTTTCTCTTCTTTTCGGTACATATTTTCTTTCCGATGCGGGCACCCTGTAGGCGGAGAAAAAAAGTCGTGGAAAAAGGAAAATAATGCTTGACATTTTTCGTTTCGGTGCTATAATACCAATGTTGCTTGTGACGCGGTAAGCGAAACGGCCACATAGAGGATTTGTGTAACGGTAGCACACCGGACTCTGACTCCGTTTGCGGGGGTTCGAATCCCTCATCCTCTGCCACGAAAAAGCCCTTTTGTCCTTGGACAAAAGGGCTTTTTCGAACTAAATGTGCCTTTCGGCACGTGAAGTGATGCTTCGCATCGTGAAGCTGCTGCGCAGTGAAGTGTCTGCGGACGTTAATAGCACACTTCACTTCACATTGTACAAAGTACAACACTTTACCGCGGCTTTGCCGCAGCTTCACTTTGCGTGATAGCGCAAAACTTCACTGAATAAAAGGGTGTGCCTCATGTCCGAAAGCAAGCTAAGAACACAGTCTACAGATTTTGCAGTATCCATCATAGGCCTCGTGAAATCTCTGAAAGAAAAGCACGAAACCATTATTTCTAACCAAATTGGCAGAAGCGGCACCTCCATTGGTGCAAATATCCGTGAAGCCCAGTATGCCCATGGAAAGGCGGATTTTATTGCAAAGCTGCAAATTGCCTTAAAAGAAGCGAACGAGACCGGATATTGGCTTGAACTGCTCTACAGAACCAACTACATTTCCGAGACAGACTATAAGGCGCTGGATTCTGCTTGCACCAGTATTCGTGTCATGCTGGTCTCTTCCATCAATACTGCAAAAGGGAATGGGAAATAGTATGCCGTCCGATTCACCCCAAACAAAAAGGCGACGATACTTTGATAAAAAGCCTAATGAAGGAGAAAAATACAATGTGGTGTTTCGCTAACGATCATTCCGAATCTATCATCACAGCAAGCAATCAGATACATTGCGCGGATCATATATGTCATCTGCATCTTCCCGAAACCGCAATTGTATTTTTTATGAGCAAAGGGACTACATACCTTGCAGAGCATTACAATGCAGTAGAACTTCCGGAACCGTTCCCATGCTTTCTGAATCGTCGCCCCATCTGGGAAATCGAAAATTTGAATTTGTGTTTTCTGGACGGCGGGAGAGGTGCTCCCCAAGCAGTGGACACTGTTGAAACCCTCGCCGCTTTGGGAGTAAAAAACATTATTGCCGTTGGGATGTGCGGAGCTTATGCCGCAGATGTCCATGTCGGCGAAATCATTGCGCCTCAAAAAGCATTCATAGAAGAAGGCACCTCCCTCCACTATTATGAGGCAATAGAAGCTTCGTTTCCCAATGCCGATCTGCTAAATAAGGCAACCAAACTTCTTTCAGTGAGCAGTTGTCCAATTGTTTCAACCGACGCCATATACCGTCAAACATTTTTCAAAGAAGCTTTGTGGCGCGAGAAGGGTGCCGTCGGCGTAGATATGGAAACCTCCGCCCTTTTTAGCGTTTCACAATATCTCGGATTAAAAGCGGTTGCCCTGCTGATGGTCTCCGATGTACATCCTGTATACCAAGGCGCGCCCAAATGGGAATGGAATATGACCAGAGATATGAGATACCAATTGACCGAGCAGGGCATTTTGTTAGCAAAAACTTTGCTGTCAAAACCTTGATTCTTTTTCATAAATTCCATCAAATTGATATACTGGATTCCATTCTTCTTTGCAGCGTATTATACCCACATTCTTTCAAAACGCCAGTTATCGCGGCACAAATTGAAAAAATTCATTTTGTGCTGCGATAACTACCCATTTTCCATATTGCAAAAGCTGCCTCTCGCAATCCTTGAGCGGCAGCTTTCGGCTTTTCTCGCTTTTAATCTGTCATTTATACGTACTGCACC
>ERZ1034952.1061-NODE-1061-length-23408-cov-5.551706_pt1 | contig 23408 bp, 22 predicted proteins | sample MGYA00520625_ERZ1034952 | MGnify/ENA primary metagenome ERZ1034952 (study PRJEB33766, sample SAMN09781773) | gut metagenome | biome: gut microbiome | host: Homo sapiens | place: Madagascar | study: EMG produced TPA metagenomics assembly of the PRJNA485056 data... | reverse complement strand
TCGAGCTCGGCATCGTCGACCCGACCAAGGTCTGCCGCAGCGCTCTTGAGAACGCCGCCTCCGTCGCCTCCATGGTTCTGACCACCGAGAGTCTCGTAGCCGACATTCCCGAGAAAAATCCTCCCGTTCCCGCAGCTCCCGACATGGGCGGCATGTATTGATAAACGGGTAAAACCTTATAATATCAGCTGTTTCGTGTAATAAGCGTGATAGTTGCACACGATTTGTACGAAGCCGCATGATTCCGGACAGCCCCCGACACTCACTCTATCGAGTGAGTGTCGGGGGCATCTTAGTATCGGTTGACAAGGGCAAACACGGTTTCGGCGGGCGTTGAAATGTGCCGCGCGCTGTGGTATGATTGTCAGCAGATTTCAGGAGGTCAGGCATGAACACATACACAGAGCAGCACGCGATAAGCTATCACAGCGAAGTTCCGGCATGGCTGGGCGAATTCTGCGCCGTACCGGAGATGCAGCGCCTGCGCGGCGTGGGCATGAACTGTGGCTGCGAATACACCTCGTTTCCGCGTTTTCGCGGTCTGCCGCGATATTCCCGCTTCCGGCACAGCGTCGGCGTCTGCCTCATCACATGGCATTTTACCGGCTCGATCGAGCAGGCGCTCGCGGCGCTGTTTCACGATATATCCACGCCGTCCTTCGCGCACACAGTCGATTTTCTGCACGGCGACTACCTGCAGCAGGAGTACACCGAAGGCCGCACCGCCGCGATGATAACGCAGTCCGCGGAGATCACGGCACTGCTCGGCAAATACGGAGTCGCGCCCAACGCCGTGACGGACTATCACCTATACCCCATCGCCGACAACGATAGCCCCCGTCTCTCCGCCGACCGGCTCGAATACACGATCGGCAATCTTGCGGGCTACTCGCTATGCTCCCCCGCCGCGCTTCAGGAATACTACGACGCGCTGTACGTCGCCGCAGCGCCCGACGGCGTTCCGGAGCTTGCGTTTCAAAGCGCGGACATCGCCGCTGCCTTTGCGCGCGACGCGCTGAAAATGTCACGCATATACGTGTCAGACGAGGATCGCTGCGCCATGCAGCGGCTGGCCGAGCTGCTACGGCACGCGGTTGAAAAGAGTGTAATAAAACTTGACGACCTGTACGGGACTGAAGACGAAGTGATCGCCCGAATCACAGCCGACGACGGGCTGCACGCCGAGTGGGCGGCCTACCGCGTTCTGCATCGGATGCTCCGCCCCGACGAGGCCGTGCCCGACGCCGCGTGGCGTGTGATACCGGCAAAGAAGCGCTGCATAGACCCGCTCGTCGCTGGCAAGGGGCGGCTATCAGAGATCGATGCGGATTTTGCCGCGGAGCTTTCCTCCTTTATCGGCCAGCCGCTGGACGCGCCGGTGTGCGCAATATGATATGATAGTAAAACAGGCAGAGCCTTGAGGCTCTGCCTGTTTCAGCTTGTCAAAAAAGTCCTTACAGGACTTTTTTGACAAGCTTCATCCGCCGAGCATTTTGATATTATCAAAATGCTGCTTTGCTCCAAAAGTCATTGATGTATCAAGACTTTTGGACGGCGGTTTTATTGTATTTGAGGCGGGTCTTGCCCCCTCAAGCTCCCCCGCTGCTCTATTATCTGTGCCCAGCTGCACACTTTTTTGACAGACTGAAACAGGCAGAGCCTTGAGGCTCTGCCTGTTTGATATTCTGTTGTGCCCGTTTCACTCACGCGGCAGCTTTGCCGTAACTATCGCCATCAAGCACAGCCCGAGGCACATGAGCTTGAACACTCTGCGATCCGTGAGACACATAGCGTTATTTATAAACATATCTATTATGAGAACCACCGCGACGGCGATCGCAAGGCCGATCGTCACATGCCGGATAATAAGCGCAACTTTCTGCATACTCCGCTTCACTCCTTTGGTATGTATATGATATCGCACACGGGTCGTCCGCCGCTGGCGGGCGAATTCACAAGCGAGCTGCCGCAGTCCCACGCCATCACGGACGAGCGGCCTCCGTCCAGATTGTATGCCGCCGCGCAGCCCAGCTCCTCAAACAGGGCGGAGAGCTGCGACATGGTGTACCCGCGGGAGCCTTCCGTGCCGCGGCCGTTGACAACCACGATGCAGTAGTGCCCCGGCTCGTAATAGCCGATGGCTGTTCGCGGGTTCTCCTCGGCGACGGTCGTGTCAAACGACGTCTTTCTCCCGCCGTCCGCATCAAGCAGCGCGGGGCCGAATGACCACACGTTCCATATCCCCTTCGCCGCCTCCTCGCTCACCGCGAATTCATCCGCCGCGAATGTCTTCATCTCGCCGTTATTGTACAGAACCAATACGTCGCCGAAGCTCTTGTCCCTGACTAACATACCGTCGCGCACTATTGGCCCTCTTCTGCGGCCGAATGAGAAGTCGCCGTTTATCGCAAGTATCGCGTTCTGCTTTGCAGCCAAGGTCAGCACCGGCTCATAGCCTCTTGCGGGTATCGCCGTGCGGATATACTCCGGCGAGCGGACGTATATATCCGCGACGTAATAAACCACCAGCCGTCCGGTCGAGTTGTCCTCGTGCCGCGACAGCTCTATGCTTATATTTTCGCTTTTGTACGAGCTGTCCGTCTGCTCGACGCCGCTCGTCAGGAATTTTTCGTCATGAGTGTTCAGCCATACCGGCTGCTCATCGCGCACGGGCGCATCCGCCACGCTCGATACCGGCACGGCGGAGGACATATCCGCCTCAAGCTCGCCGAACAGATACGCGCGGCCATGGTGTATATATGCAAACACGAGGAGGATGACTGCCGCTATCAGGATATCCGCAAGCGCGCCGATAAGCTCTGTCACCCATTTCGGCCTGTCTCCGGCGCGGACATTTTGTCCGGACTCGCGCATATGCATCTCCCTCCCTTTCTTTCTATTTCACATTAAGATAGCATAAAACACCTTCTTTAATCAAGCGTAAAACAAAGTTAAACAGATTTTAAACTGGCCGGTACGGAGTTTTTCCTGCGGTATTCGAGCGGCGAGCAGAAAAATTGCCGTCGGAAGGCTGCGGCGAACTTGCTCTGGTTCACATATCCCGATCGATTTGCTACCTCGATCACCGAGAGCCGCGTGCCGGAAAGCAGCTCTGCCGCATAGAGCATCCGCTTATGCGTGACGTAGCGGGAGATGCTCTGGCCGAACACGCCGTTAAAATAGTTCTTTACGCTGCTCTCGCTGACGGAGAACAACTCCGCAAACTCACGCACGGTGTGCTGCTTTGAAAGGTCGGCGGTAATGATCGCTTCCGTCCGCTTTGCGATCCCGACCTGCGACTTGGTATAGTAGACCGGCCGCGCCGTTTTTACCTCGGCCGTCTCATATATGAGCGCGGCCAGAAGCTCTATGACGCCGGTTTTCATGCCGACCTCCTGCATCTCTCCGCCGTGCTCCGGCTCCCACAGCTTTTCCCGCAGGGCGTCGGGCAGGTGCATCCCTGCGATAAAGGTCTCCCCGTCGGGGCAGTATTTATCCCGCGGGCAATTTCCCCGTGTTCGACGGGTATAATCACATGCCGTATCAGATACGCGACCCGAAGGGCTTCGCGGCCATGATGGAGCTGCCGTTCCTTCAGAAAGAATAAAAATTATGGCACAGGCTTTTCAGCCTGTGCCTTTTTCGCGGTCTTTGGCCGTTCCTCGTGGAGAAATCTGCCTACCTGCCTGATGGTATTGATTTTTATTTTTAATGGTGCTAGAATAAATATTCACGATATTTGAATCTCAAGTCAGGGGTAAGCAATGGATCACATACAAGACAGAATGACGGAAGGCTCCATCGCGGGGAAGCTTGTGCGTTTCGCGGTGCCGCTCTTCATAGGCAACCTCTTCCAGCAGCTGTACAACACGGCTGACGCGCTGATAGTCGGCAACATGCTCGGCAACGACGCACTCGCCGCCGTCAGCTCCACGGGCACGCTCGTGTTCCTGCTGGTCAGCTTTTTTGCGGGCATCTCTGCAGGCGCGGGCGTCGCGATATCGCGCTACTACGGCGCGCGCGAGCACGACAAGATGGAGCTTGCAATACACACAAACATCGCCTTCAACATCGTTGCGGGCATACTGCTGACAATCGTCGGCGTACTCTTCACTCCGACGATACTCCGCTGGATGAGCACCCCGGATGACGTATTCGATCAGGCGGCGCTCTACGTTCGCATCTACTTTGCGGGCAGTCTTGGCCTTGTCATGTATAACTCCTGCCGCGGCATCATGCAGGCCGTGGGCGACAGCAAGCACCCGCTCTACTACCTTATAATATCCTCCGTGCTGAACGTTATTCTCGACATCGTCTTTATAGGCGTATTCAAGACAGATGTTGACGGCGCGGCGCTGGCGACCATTCTTGCGCAGTTTATCAGCTTCTTCCTCTGCGCCGGCAGGCTGCTGACTACCAAGGAGGAATATCGCGTATCCATAAAGAAGATCGGCTTCAACTGGCCGATGCTCCGCCTCATCGTCAACTACGGTCTGCCCTCCGGCCTGCAGAACTCCGTCATCGCTATCGCGAACGTCGTCGTGCAGGCAAATATCAACTCCTTCGGCAAGATGGCCGTCGCGGGCTGCGGCGCCTACGCCAAGATAGAGGGCTTCGCGTTCCTGCCCATCACCAGCTTCACCATCGCGCTGACGACCTTCGTCGGTCAGAACCTCGGCGCGGGCGAATACGACCGCACCCGCAAGGGCGCGCGCTTCGGTCTCTGGAGCGCGATAATCCTCGCGGAGCTTATCGCCGTCGTAACATTTTTCGGCGCTCCGGTGCTCGTCGGCGCGTTCACGCAGGAGCCGGAGGCCATCGCTTTCGGCGTGGCGAAGTGCCGCATCTGCGCGCCGTTCTTCTGCCTTCTCGCCGCATCGCACGGTTTCGCGTCGATACTGCGCGGCGCGGGCAAGTCCGTTATCCCGATGGTCGCAATGCTGACCTTCTGGTGCGTAGTCCGCGTGGCGTTCCTGTCGATCATGGTTCCGATCACGCAGAGCATCAATACCGTCAACTGGGTCTACCCGCTCACATGGTTCTGCAGCACGGTGTTCCTGCTGATATACTATCTCAAGGCTGACTGGATACACGCGTTTGAGCGCGAAAAGCACAAGGCATAACGGAGGTAAAACGCTATGGCAATGGTCGTTATCGGCACGGTTTTCGTTGATATCAAGGGCTTCCCCGACGATCTGTATATCCCCGAGGGGCGCAACGCGGGACGCGTGGAGATAGTCCACGGCGGCGTGGGGCGCAACGTTGCGGAGGACATCGCAAACGTCGAGCTGCGGCCGCGCTTTGTCGGCATGGTGGATGACACCGCCGAGGGTGCGGAGGTGCTGCGGAAGCTGAAAAACCACAAGGTCAACACCGACTACGTCGCCGTGACGCAGGACGGCATGGGCATGTGGCTGGCCGTGTTCAATAACGGCGGCGACATTGCAGGCTCGATATCCAAGCGTCCGACCTCCGACGCGATGCTGCGCATGCTCGAAGAGAAAGGCGATGAGATATTTGCCGACGCCGACAGTATCGTCATCGAGATCGATCTCGACAAGGAGCTTATCAAAACCGTTTTCAGGTACGCCGAGAAGTACCATAAAAAGGTGTACGCCGTGGTCGCAAACATGTCCATCGCCTCGCAGCGGCGCGACTTTCTGCAGTCGATCGACTGCTTCGTCTGCAACGAGCAGGAGGCGGGCATTCTGTTCGTCTGCGATTTCAGCGGCCTGACTCCGGAAGAGCTGTGCGAGGAGCTGTCACGGCGCGTCGTCAGCGCGCGGATCCCCTCTATGGTCGTCACGATGGGCAGCCGCGGCGCGGTGTATGCCGACATGAATGGCGACAAGGGCGTATACCCTGCACGCAAGGTCAAGGTACGCGACACTACCGGCGCTGGCGACGCGTTCTGCGCGGGCGTTGCTATCGGCCTGACCTACGGCAAGACGATGCGCGAAGCGGTCGAGATCGGCACGCGGCTCGCGTCCTCGGTCATCACCGTGTCCGAGAACGTCTGCCCCCGTTTCCTCCCGCAGGAGCTGGGTCTGGACGTGAAAATAGAAGAATAATCGGCACCAAACCGGCAGCTTCCCCGAATGCGGACGCTGCCGGTTTTGCATACTTGCCGTAAAGTGCGCTATGGTGTATAATCCGAGAAGGTGATGAAAATGCTTCAGGAAGCGATAATAACTAAAATCCGTGACGACGGCCTCGCAGAAGTCGTCGTTGAGCGTCTCGGCATCTGCGGCGGCGACTGCAATAATTGCCACGAGTGCAGATACGAGCATCTTATGAAATCCGTCGTACAGAACCCCATCGGCGCGCGGCGCGGCCAGCACGTTATGATCGATACGCCGACGATGGGCGTGTTCAAAGGCGCGCTGGCGATATATGTTCTCCCGCTCGTGACGCTGTTCTTGGGCTATTTTATAGCGGCCGCACTGAGGCTTGGAGAGTCGGCATGCATCATAGCGGCCTTCGCCGCAGCCGGTATAGGCATAGTCATTGCCGTCGTCATAAGCCGCGTACGCTACCGCGCGGATCCCACACCGACAAAGATTGTGAGTGTGATAGAGCCTGATGCAGAATAAAACATTAAAGATAGACAGGGCGTTTTTCCTGCTGCTCGTATTGATATTCCTCGCCGGACTTTTGAGGACCGTGTTCCGCCCAAAGGAGATAAACGAATATGAAAACCGCTACGCCAACCAATTGGTGCCGCTGACTGCGGCCTCGTATGCCGACGGCAGCTTTCAGGACGGAATGGAGAGCGCGCTTTCGGATCAGGTGCAGTTCTCTCAGCTTGCGAAGAAGACCTATAACTTTGTCACCTCATACGCGGCGGTGCCGCTGATTGCTCCGCTTGAAAACCTCACGCACGGCTACGTCTCTGCCGGCGACGTGCTTTTTTATGGGGGCAAGATAGTATACCAGCCATGGACGTATTTGCAAACGGAATGTCTTGAGGCGAAGGCAGAAAACCTGAACGCGGCCATCGCCGCACATCCGGAGCTTGAGTTCTATGCGTACTACATAGAGAAGGACACCGATATCGATTTCACCACCGGGCAAAAGATAGACGCGTCAGAGTCTATGCTCTCCATGCTGAATCTTCCGGACTCGCACAAAGGCATATATGAGATAAACAGCTTTGAGGAGTTCAACGAGCGGTTTTACAACACGGATCATCACTGGAATTATATCGGCTCATATGAGGCATACAGGGATGTTCTTTCTGTCTTAGGCGGCGGCGAGCCGCTTGAGCCGACCGGCGTTTATCACTCCGGACTTCGCTTTTCAGGTGTAAAATCTAAGCAGTTTTCGAGATTTTTCAGCGATGAGATGACTATATACAGCTTTGCTTCCACCCCCCAGATGGGAATATATGTAAATAAGATCAAATCAGACTACGGCTCACAGGATGAGCTTCTGCGCGGCGAGCTTGGCTGGGTAGCATACGGCGGCGTGTACGGCGGGGACAACGGCGAAGTGATATTCGACACCGGCAAAGACGGAGACAACATACTCATCCTCGGCAACTCGTATGACAACGCGATACTCAAGCTTCTGGCAAGCCACTTTTCCAAAACTTACAGCATAGACCTCCGTAATTATGAGCACACATTCGGTGAAAAGTTCGATTTCGACAGCTATGTCCGCGAACATGACATCTCAAAGGTGCTCTTCATAGGCGACATCAGTTTCTATACTATGTCTGAATTTATGATCTGATCGGAGAATCAATATGCTGTTTTCAAGTCTGACTTTTTTATATTTCTTTCTGCCGATAGTCCTGATACTATACTTCGTCATAAACAACCGCACATGGCGCAACTCCGTGCTGCTCGTCTCGTCGCTCGTGTTCTATTCGTGGGGCGAGCCGAAGTACGTGTTTCTGATGCTGGCGTCTACGCTCGTCGCATGGCTGTGCGGTCTCGGCATAGACAGATTCAAAGAAAAGCGGCGGATATCGCGCGCGTTTCTGATAGCATCGCTCGTCCTCCTGCTCGGCAGTCTCGCAGTGTTCAAATATCTCAACTTCTTTGTTGAAAATCTCAACCGGATAGACGGTGTCGCGCTGAAGGTGCGGAATATTGCCCTGCCAATCGGCATAAGCTTCTACACCTTTCAGATGCTTTCCTATCTTATCGACCTGTATTGGGAAAAGGTCAGCGTACAGAAGAGCTATTTCCGCTTCACGCTGTACGTCTGCCTGTTCCCGCAGCTCATAGCCGGGCCTATCGTCCGCTACGAGACTGTCGAGCGCGAGATATCGCTCAGGCGCGAGAACTGGGAAGAAGCTGTCGGCGGGATGCGCCGGTTCATTCTGGGTCTTGCGAAAAAGGTGCTCATTGCGAACAACGTCGCCGCAGTTGCGGAGTATATCTATTCGTCGAGCAACGCGGGGAGCGGAGCCTATTGGCTGGCCGCCGTATGCTACACGCTTCAGATATACTTCGATTTCTCCGGTTACAGCGACATGGCCATTGGCCTTGGCCGCATATTCGGCTTCCACTTCCTTGAAAACTTCAACTACCCGTACATCTCCCGCTCCGTTACGGAGTTCTGGCGGCGCTGGCACATAAGCCTTTCAAGCTGGTTCCGCGACTACGTATATATCCCGCTCGGCGGGAATCGGGTCAAGACCTCGCGCTGGATACTGAACATTCTCATCGTCTGGGCGCTCACCGGCTTCTGGCACGGCGCGCAGTGGAACTTCATTCTCTGGGGTCTGTACTACGCAGTCCTGCTCCTGTGCGAAAAGCTTCTGTGGGGCGAGGCGCTCAAGAAGCTGCCCTCCGCCGTACAATGGATTTATACGATGCTGCTCGTGATCATCGGCTGGGTGCTGTTTGACAAGACGGACTTCGCTCAGCTCGGCCATGTGATAGGCGTGATGTTCAGCTTCGTGCCCACCGGCTGGACGACGCTTCTGGCCGGCGACGTGTCGAAGCTCTTCAATCTCGCGTTCATTATCCCCGGCATCCTGTTCTCCTTCCCCGTCGCCGGTAAACTGCACATCCAAGAGAAGGGCACGGTATCGGCCATAGCCGTGAATCTCATGTATACAGCGCTTCTCGCCGTGTGCATTGCATTTATCATAAGCTCCAGCTATAATCCGTTTATCTATTTCAGGTTCTGAAACCGTATTTTCCCCCGCCGAATTAAAAATACCGGAGCTTTGGGGTGTTTTTAGTTCGATTAAGAAAAGTTAGGTATACATATAGTTGCCAACATTGTATAATAGTATCATCTGACAAAGGCAAAAATCAGAGAAGGAACAGCTATGGAGATCAGTCAGTTTTTCATAAACGGAGATATAAAGGGCGCCATCGCGTACATGCGCGAGCACGAGGAATTCAAAGACATTCTTCCCGCGTACACCGCAATTTTTGAAAACTGCGAATACCGCAGCTATGACATACCGGATGCGCTCAACGACATTCTGCGCTTGTATCAGATATATTTCCGTGATGTCTTTTATTGCGGCTTGCCTGAGCCTGAGGCCGCGTACAAGCTGCTGACAGGGCTGAGATTGCTCCTGAATATGCCGGACGCGGACGAAGAGCTTCTGGTCGAGCGGCTTCAAGCGGCGTTTGAAGCAAATGGCTATCATGCGCTTTTTGGGAAAACGCAGGGCTACTACGGCCCATATGTCTGGCGGGAAACGGTTCCGACCGTCTACCGCGTCGAGCTGCCGGACGGGACGGCGGAATATACGGTCAACATTCTCAAAGGCTTCGTATTCCGGAGCTGGATGGATTATCTGACCTTCGGCAGGTACGGTACGGGTGGCTGGGCTTCACCCGACGGCACGATCAACTGCGTCGAGCAGGCGTATGATTTTGAGAGCGAACGTTTCCTTGTTTCCCTGTTGAAGCATGAAGCGCAGCACGCCATGGATATGAAACGATTCCCGAAAATCACCCACGCGGAGCTGGAATACCGCGCAAAGCTTGTGGAACTGCATTACTCCGGCGATCTTGGTCTGCTGCAAAAGTTTTTATCGGAAGCGGACGAGAACAGAACAGGCGACAGTCACGCGGCAGCATCAGCGAGAATCAGACGCGAGTTTGCGGATACTGATCAAGCAAATCTTCCCTCCATTCAAGCACGGGCACGCGAACTGCTCCACGCGCATACAAAAGAGCTGGAAGTAAAATACGGGCATTAAAAAACCGGCGTGACTCTTGAAGTCACGCCGGTTTTTGCGTACACGCCGCCAGAATTCCGGCTCTTTTCATCAGCCCAGCAGGCCGTATTCGGCTTTGAGCTGCAATATGCGCAGGACGCTCTCGTCGATGCGCTCCTCGCTTATCTCTCCGGCACGAACCGCGTTCAGGACGCCGTCGAAGGACGCGGCGTAATCGTACGGCATGAGGATTATATCCGCTCCGGCCTTGACCGCGAGCACGGCGCCCTCGGCGGGGCTGTAATTCTTGGTTATCGCGCCCATGGCGAGCGAGTCTGTGATTATCACGCCATCATAGCCCAGCTCCCCGCGCATCCTCTGCGTGAGCAGTTCATACGACAGCGAGGCGGGCAATCCGTCGTCCGTGACCTGCGGCAGAGTTATGTGTGCCGCCATCAGCATATCCGTCCTGTCGAGCACGGATTCAAACGGGATAAGCTCGCAGTCCAGCATCTCCGCCCAGCTCTTGCCGAGCGAGACATAGCCGTTGTGCGAGTCGCCGGTCGTGTCGCCATGGCCTGGAAAATGCTTGACGCAGGTCATTATGCCCGCGCTGTGCAGCCCGTCCACCGCCGCCCCGACCATGACCGCGACCTGCTTCGGGTCACTGCCGAAAGCGCGGCTGCCGATTATGACGTTGTCGGGATTGGAATTCGTATCCGCCACCGGTGCAAAGTCGAGGTTGAAGCCGTACTCTCGCAGATATTCCCCGATGGACGCGTACATATTGCGCACAGCGTCCTCGCCCGCGGCGGCCTCGGCCTGCGCCCCGTCATATCTGGGCACGTCAAAGGCCGCGGAACCGGCGACGCGGGATACGGCACCGCCCTCCTCGTCGGTCGCAATGAACGGCGCAAAGTCGGATTTGTCCCGCAGCGCCGAGATGAACGCGTCGAGCTGATCTGGATCCTGAATATTTTTGCCGAACAGGACAAAGCCGCCCGCCGGACGGAGCGCAAGCTGCGCCGCCATATCCCCGCTCAGCGCCGACACGCCGTACTGCGATGCGTCATGAACCTGCTCCGGCGTCAGGTCGGTGTCCAGCGATTCGGGGCGGATAATGAACAGCTGGCCGACCTTCTGTTCAAGAGTCATGCCGGCAAGCAGCGCGTGCACGGTGTCAGGCTCCGTATCTCCGCCGGAGACCTCCGGCGTGTCGCTCGGCTCTATTATTATCTCGGCGCTGCCAGGGTTCGGCTCGACCGTGGGTGCGGGCGCAGGCTCAGCCGCGCCGCAGCCCATGAGGAGCATCAGCGAGAGCGCGGTAATGAATGCAGAGAGTTTTTTCAAGGCCATGCCTCCAGAATGCTAGAATGGATAGCATGTATGATAAGCCAATATCCCCCCGCTGTCAAGCGCCCATACCGCGCGGGCGGCGCAGCATGGCGTACTGCTTTATATCGGTGCATTGATCTCCTTATACGTTTCAAGGCACACCGGACACATTATCCGGCTTTTATCCGGCATATCCGAACCAGCCCCACACATGCCAGAACTCGAAGCTTCCGGCTGCAATGCAGCAAACCGCGTAGGCGAGCACGAAGCAGACCGCAAACAGCGCCAGCGATATCAGCTCCGTGGTACGCAGCTGACGTTTTTTCTTCGGCGCGGACAGCGGGCTTCTGGCGCAGCTCAGGGTCTCCATGCGGCACGAATCCGCGGCAATACTGCGGCTGATCCTCGCGCACTATAACGAGGCAGTGCTGCTGTTTTATAAAAGCGCGGGCAGCAGTCTTGAGCGCTTTTTTGACATGGTCGTGCAGCGCAAGATCGACGAGAGCGCCGCGTTCTTCCGCAGCATGGGCTATATCGGCATTGACGAAAAGCTGCTGGGGGCTGCTGATCTACGTGCAGTTTGACAGCTACCGCCGCGTCGTGCTCGGAAGTCCCGACGCAGCAACCGCCGATGGCTATATGAACTCGCTGATGACCTATTATCTCGGCGGCTGGGGAGCGCTCTTTGATTCTGCAAATAAGTCAGAGGAGGATGTAAAGAATGAAGTATAACGGTTTTTATTTCTGGATGTTCAAGGCTCCGATGAAGCAGGTTCTCGCGGAGAAATACGGGAAGCAGTACCCGACCTCCTTCAAGGTAGACTTTGAAGGCCAGCCCTATGACGGCGCATGTTATTACCGTATCACCCGCTGCCCCATCTGCGCGTATGCGGATAAGTTGGGTGTGCGGGAGCTGATGCCGCTGTTCTGCGAGCTTGACGAGGTCATGATAACGCTCCAGCATGGCGTGCTGCACCGGCAGCACACCCTCGCCAACGGCGGCGACTATTGCGACTACTTCATAACCGGTGATAAAGAATAAACCTGAGCCGATAATTCAGAGATGTTCTCGTGGGTTATCGGCTCAGGCTTTATTATATTCTGCCAAAGCTTGTTGTTATTTCGCACATAACACGTTATCATATTGTTGAAATATAACAAACTTGGAGGTTGAAGTCTTGGAGTATCTTGCCCATATTGCCGATGACGGCAGAGTACAGACCGTTTCAGAACACCTTCGCGGCACGGGCGAACTCGCCGCGGGTTTTGCCGCACCGTTCGGCGCGGCTGACGAAGCGCGCGCCGCCGGACTGCTGCATGACATCGGCAAATACAGCGCCGCATTCCAGCAGCGGATCCGCGGAAGCGCCGTGTCCGTTGACCACTCCACTGCCGGTGCGCAGGAAGCACGTAACCGCAGGGACTTGCCTGCGGCGCTTGCCATCGCCGGGCATCACGGCGGTATACCCGACTGCGGCAACCTTAATGATGCAGCCGACGATACGACCCTCCAAGGCCGTTTAAAACGTAAGCTGCCGACATATGGCGAATGGCAGCGTGAAATCGCTCCTCCATCTGCCAAGCCTCCCGCATGGGCATTGTCGGACAGCACCACTGCCGCGTTTTATACGCGTATGCTGTACTCCTGTCTGGTAGACGCCGATTTTCAGGACACGCAGAATTTCATGGACGGCCAAGCCGCGCCGCGCGGCGGCGGCGAATCAATATCCGCACTTCTCGAAAAAGTGAGAGCGAAGGCCGCGGACTATCTGGCAAATCCCGAAAGCCCGGTTGCATTCCAGCGCAATGCAGCGCTTCGCGTCTGCATGGAGCGCGGTGCGCAGTGGGGGCAAGGTATGTATACGCTTACCGTGCCCACCGGCGGCGGCAAAACCTTCGCTTCTCTGGCATTCGCGCTGGAACACGTGGCGGCGCACGGCATGTCACGCGTGATATACGTCATTCCATACACTTCGATAATTGACCAGACTGCCGGCGTGTTCGCCGAGCTTCTCGGCGAAGAAAATATTCTCGCCCACTACTCCGCCGCCGAATATCTCCTCGCAGAGTCGGAAGATCTGACCCCCGCGCAGTATCGCAAGCTGCTCGCCAGCGAAAACTGGGATGCCCCGGTTGTGATCACAACTGCCGTACAGTTTTTTGAATCGCTCTACTCGAACCGCAGCAGCCGCTGCCGCAAGCTGCACAATATTGCAAACAGCGTGATTATTTTTGACGAGGCGCAGACTCTGCCGCAGGATTACCTCCTGCCGTGCCTTTCGGCCATTGCCCAGCTCGTGGAGCACTACCATGTCACATCCGTGCTCTGCACGGCCACTCAACCGACGCTTGCGCCGCTTTTCGCGCGCATCGCGCCCGGACTGACACAGCGCGAAATATGTCCCGATGTTGCCGGAATGTACAGCGCGCTGCGCCGCACCGAGATACATGATCTCGGCAGCATCTCCACTGACGAGCTTTGCTCCCGGCTGCAGGCACACGAGCAGGTGCTGTGCGTTGTGAACCGGCGCAAGACGGCGCAAGAGCTGTACGCCGCTCTGCCATACAGCGGCAGCTACTGCCTCACCACGCTGCTGTGCGCGGCTGACCGCAAACGCCAGATAGACGAGATACGTGCCCGGCTTCACGACGGGAGGCCGTGCCGCGTAGTCTCAACGTCGCTTATAGAAGCGGGTGTCGATGTGGACTTCCCCGTCGCCTACCGCGAACAATGCGGGCTTGATTCGCTGCTGCAAACCGCCGGGCGCTGCAACCGCGAGGGACGGCCTGAGGTCGGTCCCGTGTACCGTTTTCAGCTTGACGGGCAGGCCGCGCCGCAAATGCTGGCGCAGAATATCAGCGCCATGAACTACGCCGCAAGGCGGCATACGGACTTGTCCTCGCCTGAGGCGATAAAAGCTTATTTCAACGAGCTTTTCAACCTCCGCAGCCCTGACCTGCTCGACAAAAAGCACATACTTTCCATGATAGAAAACGGCGTCAGCGGCTGTATACTGCCGTTTGCTCAGGTTGCGGAGCAGTTCAGGCTCATCGAGACGCCCACAAGAACCGTATATCTGCCGCTCGGCGCTGGCGCTGAGCTGTGCCGACAGCTGCGCGACGGGAAGATGAGCCGTGGGCTCCTGCGCCGTCTCGGCGTATATTCCGTTGAATGCTACAACGCACAGTTCAACGCGCTTGACCGATCCGGCGCGCTGGAGCTTCTGCCTGACGGCTCGGCGATACTTATCGACATGGCGAAGTATGATCCGAAAACCGGTCTCGCGCTCGACGCGGAAACCGGATTAGGCTTGTTTATATAAACTGCAAAGGAGGTAGTTTTGTGGCGCAAGAGCATATAACCGTAAGCGCCCCGACCTGCAGCGGAAGGAGGTGGTGCGTATGTCTATGCTGATAGAGGTTTGGGGCGATTACGCCTGCTTTTCCCGTCCGGAGATGAAGTCCGAGCGAGTGAGCTATGACGTGATGACCCCGTCCGCCGCGCGCGGTCTGGTCGAAGCCATCTATTGGCATCCCGGTCTGAAATTTACTGTGGACCGTATCTACGTGCTCTCCCCGATCAGGTTCACCAACATACGCCGCAACGAGGTCAAGGCCACGCTTCTCGCTTCCGCGGCGCTGAGTGCGGCAAAGGGCGGCACACCGCCGGTACTGTACACCACGCAGGAGATACAGCAGCGCGCCGCAATGGTGCTTCAGGACGTGCACTATGTTATCGACTGTCATTTTGACATGACGGACAAAGCCGCACCATGCGACAATACGGGAAAGTTTCAGGATATCCTGCGCCGGAGGCTCGCAAAAGGGCAGTGCTATCACACGCCGTACTTCGGCTGTCGGGAATTCCCCGCCAGCTTCCGCGAATGGCCGGGCGGAACTATCCCCGCCATCGAGCTGACGCAGGATCTCGGCTGGATGCTGTACGACATGGACTACTCCGACATGGCAAACATAAAGGCACAGTTCTTCCGCGCGCGGCTCGACCGCGGCGTACTCGACTGCCGGAACGCGGAGGTGCACACATGATATTACAGGCTCTGACCGCGTACTATGAGGCAATGCTGAAAAAGGGCATCGCCGCCCCGCCGGGCTGGGACGGGGCTTTTAAGGTCAGCTTCTGGCTTGAACTGAACGACAGCGGCGAGCTTATCGACGTAATCGATCAGAGGCACGACGAACAGCGCGGCAAGAAAACCGTGCTCGTCCCTCTCCAGATGAGCGTCCCTGCTCATGTCAAACGTGCCAACAATATCGCGGCAAATTTTCTCTGCGATAACTCGTCCTATATTCTCGGCGCAGATGAGAAAGGTAAGCCTGAGCGCGCTGTGCAGTGCTTTGAAGCATGCGCTGCGCTGCACCATAAGCTGCTGGACGGCGTCGATTCTCCGGCAGCGCGGGCTGTGCTCGCATTCTTTGACACATGGCAGCCGGAACTTGCCGCCGCACATCCGCTGCTTGCCGAGCGCTGGAAAGATATCACCGACAACGCAAATCTCGTATTCTGCTATGACTACGCTGACGGCCGCCGTACCGTAACCGAGGATCCGGCGATTAAGGACGCATGGCAGCGGCATTATCACAATACAGCCCCGAACGCCGTGATGGCGCAGTGCCTTGTCACCGGGCAGACAGCCCCCATCGCCGCAACACACCCCGCCATAAAGGGAGTGCCCGGCGCACAGAGTTCCGGAGCCGCGCTCGTATCGTTTAACGCCCCGGCCTTCTGCTCCTACGGTCACGAGCAGGGCGGAAACGCTCCCGTAAGCGAATACGCCGCGTTTGCCTATACCACCGCGCTCAACACGCTCCTCGCCGACCGTGACCGCTGCAAAATCATAGGCGACACCGCCGTTGTCTGTTGGGCGGAAAATGCCGATAATGCCGCGGCAGACCTTGGAATGGATGCTATATTCGGTATTCCGGAAGACCGCGGCGTGCAGGAATCAGACGTAACGGCGGCGCTTAAAGCCCTTGCCGCGGGGAAAAGCTGCGATTGGCTGGATGGGCTCATCCTCCCCGACCAGCATGTATACTTTCTCGGTCTCGCGCCGAATGCCGCCCGGCTCTCCGTGCGCTTTTTCCTCCGAGACAGCATACGCCGCTTTGCCGAGCACATAAATCAGCACCGCGAAGCGCTTGAGATCGTCCGTCCGGCATATGACCCATGGGAGGATCTTCCTGTCTGGAAGCTTGTGCGCGAGACAGTCAATCTGAAAGGGCGCAACCCCTCCCCCGCTCCGCAATTGGCCGGCGACCTCATGCGAGCAATCCTCACCGGCTCTCGCTACCCCGCCACGCTGCTCAACGGCGTGATGCTCCGCATCCGCGCCGAGCGTGAAATCACCCGCGGCCGCGCCGCAATAATCAAAGCCTATTACACAAGAAACCGTTCAAAATATTGCCCTGAGGAGGTACTTACCGTGACACTCAACGACGAAAGCGAATATCTGCCCTATGTTCTCGGACGGCTCTTTGCCGTGCTGGAGGCTGTGCAGGACGCCGCGAACCCCGGCATCAACACTACCATAAAAGATCGCTACTTCAACTCCGCCTGTGCTACACCTGCCATCGTATTCCCGACCTTGATCAAGCTCGCTCAGAAGCATCTGCAAAAGCTTGATACGGGTAAGAACATCTACTATAACGAGCAGCTTACGGCACTTATGGGTATGATCCACGAAGACTTTCCCACCCGCATGACTCAGCCGGAGCAGGGAGCATTTGAGATCGGCTACTATCATCAGACGCAGAAACGCTACGAAAAGAAAAATAAGGGGGAAAACGAAAATGTCTGAAGCTATAAAAAACCGCTATGATTTTGTGATCCTGTTCGATGTTGAAAACGGAAATCCCAACGGCGACCCCGACGCGGACAACACGCCCCGCGTTGACCCTGATACTGGTTACGGCCTTGTGACCGACGTATGCCTCAAGCGCAAAATACGCAACTATGTTGAAACGCTGAAAGAGGACGAGGACGGCTACCGCATATACATCAAGGGCGGCGTTCCCCTCAATCGCAGCGACAGAACCGCAATAACCGCGCTCGGCATCTCTGAGGATCTCAAAGCCGCAAAGAAGAGCGATCCAGAAATAGACCGCAAACTGTGCGACTATATGTGCGCGAATTATTATGATATCCGCACTTTCGGCGCGGTAATGACAACGTTTGTGCAGGGTGCGCTCAACTGCGGTCAGGTCAGAGGCCCTGTACAGATTGGCTTCGCCCGCTCCATAGACCCGATTGTCCCGCAGGAAGTCACCATAACCCGCGTCGCTATCACAAGAGAGACCGATGCAGAAAATAAGGGCACCGAAATGGGGCGTAAGCACATTGTGCCTTATGCGCTCTACCGCGCAGAGGGCTTTATCTCTGCGAATCTCGCCCGCAAAACCACCGGCTTCTCCGAAGACGACCTCGCTCTGCTCTGGCAGGCCATACTCAACATGTTTGAAAACGATCACTCCGCCGCCCGCGGCAAGATGGCCGTGCGTGAACTCATCGTCTTCAAGCACGAATCGGAGCTTGGCAATGCGCCGTCCTACAAGCTTTTCGACGCCGTGACCGTCAGCAGAAACGACGGCGTAGATTTCCCCCGCAGCTACCGCGACTATACCGTAACCATCGCCGAGAATATTCCTGATGGAGTGACCTGCGAGAGGCTTTCGTGATGTACGAGCCTGATGACTGCTTGATGATCTCCGGCTTGCAGCACTTCCGCTTCTGCCGGAGGCAGTGGGCGCTGATACACATTGAGCAGCAGTGGGCGGAAAATCTTCGCACGGTTGAGGGTGAACTGATGCACGAGCGTGCGCATGACGAAGGTCTCCGCGAGAGCCGCGGCGACACTATCATTACCCGCAGTCTGCGCGTATACTCCCTTACGCTCGGGCTGAGCGGTCAGTGCGATGTTGTTGAATTCCGGCGCAGTGCGCAGGGCGTTCCGCTTGCCGGGCACGAAGGGCTGTGGCTGCCGTACCCCGTCGAATACAAGCGCGGCAAGCCCAAAGACGACGGCTGTGACGAATTGCAGCTGTGCGCACAGGCGATGTGCCTTGAAGAGATGCTGTGCTGCACAATTGACAGCGGCGCACTGTTCTACGGCGAGCCGCGGAGGCGTACGCGTGTGGAGTTCACAGATGCACTGCGCCGGGAAGTCGTTGACGATGCCGCCGAGATGCATGAGCTGTACCGCCGCGGATACACGCCGCGCGTAAAGCCGACCAAGTCATGCAACGCCTGTTCGCTCAAGGAGCTGTGCCTTCCGCGGCTGTCGCGGACAGGCACGGTAGCCGCCTACCTGCGCGATAACATGGAGGACACGCCATGAAGAAACTGCTCAACACTTTGTTTGTCACAACGGAGGACGCATACCTCAGCCTTGACGGAGAAAACGTCGTCGTAAGCCGCGAAAAGCAGGAGCTCGCGCGTTTCCCACTGCACACGCTGTCCGGAATCATCGCCTTCACCTACGCCGGTGCATCCCCTGCGCTCATGGGCGCATGTGCCAAGCGTGACATTGCGCTGAGCTTCTGCAATCCGCGCGGCCGCTTTCTCGCGCGATGCGTCGGCGAGACGACCGGCAATGTGCTCCTTCGGCGCATGCAATACCGCGCGGCAGATGATCCTTTTCAAAGCTGCCGCATTGCCCGAAATATGATATTCGGGAAGCTGCATAACGCCCGTTGGAGCATTGAGCGCACGAAGCGCGATCACGGCCTTCGTGTTGATGTTAATAAGCTTCAGGCGTCCATCGACCGGATCAAAAGTCTTTATCCTCTCGTCATGGATGAGATTTCGCTGGATTCGCTCCGCGGCGAAGAGGGCGCAGGTGCACAGGCATATTTTGACGTGTTCGACGATATGATTCTTCGCAGCAAGGATGAGTTTTATTATCGCACGCGCAGCCGCCGTCCGCCGCTCGACAATGTCAACGCCATGCTCTCATTCGCCTATTCCCTGCTTGGAAATGACTGCGCCTCGGCGCTTGAGAGCGTGGGGCTGGACGCTTATGTCGGCTTCATGCACCGCGACCGGCCAGGACGGTCTTCTCTTGCACTCGATCTGATGGAGGAGCTTCGCCCCTGTTTTGCAGATCGGTTTGTTCTGTCACTCATCAATAACCGAATCATTACCCCTTCGGATTTTGAGCACACTGACAGCGGCGCAGTGCTTTTGACCGACAATGGCCGAAAGGCATTTTTGAAGGCTTGGCAGGAGCGCAAGCGTGATGTTATTACCCATCCATACCTCAAAGAGAAGCTGTTCTGGGGGCTTGTACCGTATGTTCAGGCGCTGCTTCTCGCGCGGTATCTGCGTGATGACTTGGATGAGTATCCTCCGTTTCTGTGGAAGTGAGGGGGCAAATGCTTGTTCTGATAACTTATGACGTGAATACTGAGGACGCGGGAGGAAGACGCAGGCTGAGAAAAATCGCTAAAGAGTGCATAAATTATGGTCAGCGCGTTCAGAACTCCGTGTTTGAGTGTCTCGTTGATCCCGCACAGTGCCGAAAGCTCCAGCACACTCTGTGTTCTATCATGGACGAGGAGCGCGACAGCCTGAGGTTTTACTACCTCGGGGATAAGTACCAAACCCGCATAGAGCATTTCGGCTCTAACCCGGGTTACGAGCCTGAGGGGGTGCTGATGGTCTGACTGCGAAGCAGAAGCTTACACATTTCTGCTGGGCGCTTCGCACCGAAAAATGAGCGTCAGCCCAAAGTTTTTATATGCTTACATACGTTTTTTGTAGGTAAGGCATCCCTTTCAGCGGGATATTTGTAACTCTTGCGCAAATCTGCACGAAAAAAATTGTGCATGTTTGCTGTCGTGCCCCTCGCGGGGCACGTGGATTGAAATAGGTATAGTCGGCCTGTTTGCTCCTAAGGCCGCGTCGTCGTGCCCCTCGCGGGGCACGTGGATTGAAATTTCGCGCGCGTGCGCGCCTGTTTGTCGCTCTTACCGTCGTGCCCCTCGCGGGGCACGTGGATTGAAATTAATGGTGTTCCTGCTAATACTCGTCTTGCTTGGTGTCGTGCCCCTCGCGGGGCACGTGGATTGAAATGTGTTGACAATGATCGTATTGACCAGCTTGAAAATTTGTGCCCCTCGCGGGGCACTAGACTTAAACTGCCTATATTACGGATAACGCAGAGCTAATCGAGGGTATGCCGGTAAGTCCCGATATATCATCGTTGAGGTTAAACTGTGGATATCTTGCACCTGTGTCGGCGTCACCCTGATTTTTCAGTCTCGTTATTGCTGTTCCGGATGGACAGCGTATACCGTTATCAGGAAACATCGTAATGTTTCTGATTTTTGCAGCATAACAGCAACTTACAGTGTTTTATGTGTATGATATTTATCATACCAGTATAATGCCCATTCTCAGCTTTGAATGCATAACGTTTACCTGTTGTACAGCACCATTATACATTCTTTAACATAATTCTGTATAATAAGCATTGGCTCGCTTTCCTTGTGCTGAGGAAAGCGAGTCGATGCGCTTGTTATTTACTTTTCCGCCCTGCTACGGGTCAGAGTATGATCAGCAGCGCGCACACGACCGCAACCACGCCGCCCACAGCGCTAATCACGCCGTATATCTTTCTGGACTCTGGATCATTCTTTTCCTTCCCCAGATAGTACACGCCTGCCGCAAGCACAAGTATCCCAATAACGAGACCGATAATTTTTGCCGCCATGATTTTATCCTCCTTATTTCTTTCTCCAATTCAGCAGAAACGCCGAATTTGTGATTACAAGCACCGAGCCGGCATTATGCACCAGCGCGCCGATGACCGGATCGAGCGTACCGATAATGGCGAGCACTATCGCCACGAAATTCAGAGCCATAGAAAAGCTCATATTGAGCCGTATGGTCGTCATCATGCGCTTTGACAGCGCGACAAGATGCGGCAGCTCCTTCATATCATCATTCACAAGCGCGATATCTGCGGCGTCAACGGCAATGTCGCTGCCGATCCCGCCCATAGCGATCCCGACGTCGGCCTTTTTCAGCGCAGGCGCATCGTTCACGCCGTCGCCGATCATGCACACGGGCGCGCCCGCGCTCTGGTATTCGCCGATATGCGTCAGCTTATCCTGCGGCAGACAATTCGCGTGCAGCTCGCTTATATGCAGGCTGTCTGCGATAGCCCGCGCGGCATTCTCATGGTCGCCCGTCAATAGCACGGGTCTGACGTCAAGCTCGGAAAGTCGATCTATCATCTCCGCGCTCTCCGCTCTCAGCGTGTCGGCCAGCGCAATAAAGCCCACGAAAGCTCCGTCCGTCGCTACATACACGACTGTGCAGCCACGCGAGATGTACTCTTCGGCCTCATCCGGTATGTCAAATGCAACGCCGTGCTCACTCAGCAGCTCAGGATTTCCCGCAAGAATTGCGATGCCGTCCACCACGGCGCTAACGCCGCGGCCAGGGATCATAGTAAAATCCGTAACTTCAGCGGTCGCGCCACCGTTTTTCCTCCAGCCGCCCGCAATCGTCTTGCCAAGCGGGTGCTCCGACATCTGTTCAGCAGACGCCGTGAGCCGGTACAGCTCGTCATCACTGACACCATCGTGCATGCTGTGCGCCGCAACGACCTCAGGTGTGCCATGCGTCAGCGTTCCGGTCTTGTCGAAAGCCACCACTTTGACCGAAGCTAGGCGCTCAAGCGCGTCACCTTCCCTCACAAGGAAGCCATGCCGTGTGGCATTACCGATCGCGGCCATGATTGCGGTCGGCGTGGCAAGCACAAGCGCGCATGGGCAAAACACGACCAGAATTGTGACCGCGCGTAGAATTAGTCCAGTTGTAAGCCATGTCAGCAACGACGCAGTGAGGGCAATAGCAACAATCCATGTCGCCCAACGGTCAGCAATGCCGACAATTTTTGCCTTTCCCGCGTCTGCTGACTGAACCAGACGTATCATGCGCTGGATTGAGCTATCCTCCCCAACACGCGTGGCGCGCATATCAAACGCGCCAAACTGGTTGACTGTTCCGCTGGAAACCTCATCCCCCGGCGCTTTGTCAACAGGGAGCGACTCGCCGGTCATCACGGCCTGATTCACAGAGGTCTGTCCGGCGGTAATAATGCCGTCCACGGGCACGCTCTCGCCGGGGAGGACGCGCAAAACGTCACCTGCCCTTACCTCTTGCGCAGGTATCACCCTCTCTGTGCCGCAAGATATAACACGCGCGGTACGCGGAGTGAGACGGACAAGGCGTTCAATACCGGCACGTGCCTTTGTAACCGTCAGCTCCTCGAGCAATGAGCCCAGCTGCATGATGACAGCAACTTCACCCGCAGCGAAATATTCGCCAATACATACAGAAGCGATGAGCGCCAGGGACACGAGCACGTCGGCTTTGATGTCAAACTCTGTCACCAGCCCAATTATCGCTTCCAGCACTATCGGCACACCGCAGAGAATTATTGCAACCCACATGATATCAAACGGCAGCGGCTGAACGCCCAGCAAGCTAAGGACAGTCGCAATACCGGATATAACAAGAAGAACAATATCCTTTTTCGTCCCACCGATGCCCATCAGTTCCTCAAGCTTCTCCATAAACGAATCAACTTTCTTTTTCATACTACGCCTCTTTCCATACCCCACCGGGTATGTGTATATTATACCCATATGGGTATGGTGTGTCAATAGATATTAAAGAAATTTTCTTTTATATCAAATCACATAAAACCGGCGGATGAAAAAAAGCCCTTACCTTCAAGAATGAAGGCAAGGGCAAACAAAAATCTCGGAAACCGTAGACTCTGTGCGCATTTTTTACCATATACTAGGATGCTAACGAAAAATACCAATGGCTGAAACCATTGGTATTTCTACATTTGGCAGGGGAAGAAGGCTTCGAACCCTCGGCCTACGGTTTTGGAGACCGCCGCTC
>ERZ1034952.1058-NODE-1058-length-23443-cov-25.077048_pt1 | contig 23443 bp, 17 predicted proteins | sample MGYA00520625_ERZ1034952 | MGnify/ENA primary metagenome ERZ1034952 (study PRJEB33766, sample SAMN09781773) | gut metagenome | biome: gut microbiome | host: Homo sapiens | place: Madagascar | study: EMG produced TPA metagenomics assembly of the PRJNA485056 data... | reverse complement strand
GTTAGGGGGTTAGGGGGTTAAAAAGTTTGTTCTGTTAACAGCCTCCCCTACTTATTAGTAAGAAGAGCTTATTAAACTTATTAAACTCACTAAACTTATTAAACTCATTAAACCCATGATACCTCTCACTATTCCTTTCTTCCTACAATTTGTGATACGTGTTCTACTGATATTTCAGCATACTTGTTCCACCCTACTTCGGGGAGGACCTTTTCGTAGAACGTGTAAAGATTGCGAAACTTTTGATTAATGCTATCGGTCGTACCGAAAGCTATGGTGTGACTGCCCACTCGCGGCACCATTGATATATGGCGTTGCGGGCTGACATATATTTGTTCTATCTGATTATTCCAAAAGGCATCATCGCGTAAGAAGCGTGCCAACTTAATGAGTTGACGTTGAGCATAGGGGCGAGAGATATCGCCCGTAGCGACAACGAGGTCGGCCGAATAGCCTTGTGGATTCATTATGTTGCCTTTGTCGTCAATGTAATAGTCATCACCATTGTCGGCTTTGACACGCAACAAGGGTAAACGCTGCAATATTAACACATTCACTACCCCACCCGGTGACTTGTAACACGATACAGAGTCAATGAAAGAGTTACGACGCAAAGCACGCTCTATGGCCAATCCATCAATCTGTTCCATTTCGCGTCCTACGGGATAGAGTCCCGATTGGCGCAAAAGGCGGTCGGCCTCATCGGTTGTGATGAAGCCTGCATGTGAACTGTCGGCTATGGTAAAGCTGACTTCCTTACACACCGTCGTATCGCCATGTGTGGTAAAGTTGGCAAAGGCGAAACATAGATAAACGATGATTCCTGCCAATAGAATCAGTTTGAAAAAGGTCTTCAAGTAATGTGCTAATGTGCTAATATGCTAATGTGCTAATGTGCAAATGCGTGGGAAATGTGCAAATGTGAGAATGTGCAAATATGCAAATATGCAAATGTGCAAATGTGCAAATGTGCAAATGATTGAATGATGTTTTAATTACTCAGCGTACAAAGGCGACCATTCGCACATTTGCACATTCGCGCATTAACTAAGTTTGCACATTAACTAATTGCGTTCTAATATTTGCTTAATTTGTGGTATATAGTCTACGGCATCACCTGCACCAAGTACTACAAGTACATCAAAGTTCTCTGACTGCACGAACGACGGAATGTCTTTCTTATCAATCAGATGCTTTTCAATACCAGGACGCAAGTTGTCATAGATAATCTGACTTGTTATACCAGGAATGGGCTTTTCGCGTGCAGGATAAATCTCTGTCAATATCACCTCATCGAGCAATGAGAGACTATCGGCAAAGTCCTTATAAAAATCGCGCGTGCGCGTATAGAGGTGAGGCTGGAAGATAGCCGATATCTTACGACCGTTAAACACCTCACGAATGCTCAAGATACTTTGTTTGATTTCGGCTGGGTGGTGTGCATAGTCTGAGAGGAGCACATGCTTATCAGTCTTCAGCGCAAAGTCAAAGCGACGGTCAACACCTGCGAATGAGAGCATTGCCTTACGTATCTCGTCGGCCGTAGCTCCAGCTATTTGTGCCAAAGCCATAGCAGCAATACCATTTTCGATATTAATGCTTACAGGCACACCCAACTCTACATCGTTGATATTGCCAAAGGGTGAAACGAAGTCGAAGACGATATGGCCACCACCGATGCGAATATTTTCGGCATGGAAGTCACCCTCTGTGCGGTCATAAGTATAAACGCGCACGCCCTCTTGTGGATCGGGCTGCATCTTAAGGTTGCGATGAACGATGAGCGCACCACCGGGTTGAATGAGTTGCGTATAATGACGGAAGCTCTCCAGATAGGCTTCCTCTGTGCCATAGATATCGAGGTGGTCGGCATCAGTAGCCGTAATCACCGTAGCATAGGGACGCAGATGATGAAAAGAGCGGTCGAACTCATCAGCTTCTATCACCACATAGGGAGAATCTTTGCTCAACAAGTAGTTGGTACCATAATTTTTCGTAATACCACCCAAGAAAGCATTACAACCCACGTGGCTTTCGTGCAGTAGGTGAGCCGTCATTGAAGTGGTAGTCGTCTTGCCATGCGTACCAGCTACGCAAAGTCCCTTCATAGAGCGAGTCAGCGTGCCAAGCACTTGGGCGCGCTTTTGTATATCGAATCCGTTTTCACGGAAATAAGTCAATTCTTTGTGCGTAGCAGGAATGGCAGGGGTATAAACCACCAACGTCTCTTCCTTATCGCGACAAGCCATTGGTATGAGGTCAGGATTGTCCTCATAATGTATGTCAGCGCCTTCTGCACGCAACTCTTCTGTAAGTTCGCAAGATGTACGATCGTATCCTGCAACTACCAAGCCCTTTGACAAAAAGTAGCGTTCAAGAGCGCTCATTCCGATGCCTCCAGCACCGATAAAATATACTGATTTCATGTAGTGAATGTGCAAATATGCAAATGTGAGAATGTGCAAATGTAAGAATGTAGAGATAAATGTAAGAATTATACAGACGTTGAATGCAGATGATTGAATAAGACATTAAATCATCTGCACATTTGCACATTCTCACATTTGCAAATTTCCTACCCTTGTTCGGCCAAACGTATTACTTCGTCAGCGATATCAGAAGCAGCGTTCGGACGTGCTAATTTTAAGATATTGCGACTCAAAGAGTCCAATTTATCATGATCAACTACAGAGTTGATAGCCAACGGCAATAAGGTGCGCCGTGCATCAGCATCGGTCACATAGAGGGCTGCGCCCTTTTGCACCAAAGCCAGAGCATTCTTCGTCTGATGATCTTCGGCCACATTGGGCGAAGGCACTAACACAACAGGCTTGCCTAACAAGCAGAACTCTGAAATGCTACCTGCACCCGCACGAGATATTACAAGGTCGGCTGCAGCGTAAGCCTGTCTCATGTCGCTTATAAAGTCCATCACCTTCAAGTTTGCAGGACAACCGCGACGTTCTAACTCCGCTTTTATTTCAGCACTGTAATACTTTCCCGTTTGCCAAATAAACTGTATCTTGCTTTGCTGCTTTACTAAAGGTAAATTACCTAAGATGCTTTCATTCAATGTGCGTGCGCCAAGCGAACCGCCTACAATAAGTATTGTGTGTTTGCCTGGCACGAGGTCGAAGGCGCGAATAGCCTCTTCTTTCGACATCGAATTGTCCAGCAGATTTTGACGTACGGGATTACCCGTAAACATAATCTTATCGGCTGGAAAGAAACGTGCCATGCCGTCGTAGGCAACACATATCTTGCGAGCTTTCTTAGCCAACAACTTATTGGTTACCCCCGCATAAGAGTTTTGCTCTTGCAGCAAGGTGGGAATGCCCAAACTTTCTGCCACATTGAGTGTAGGTCCACTGGCATAGCCACCTACACCTACTGCCACTTGTGGTTGAAAATCTTTGATAATCTGGCGAGCCATGTAGCGGCTCTTCATTATTTTGAACAGAACAGGAATGTTCTTCAACAAATTCTTGCGATTAAAGCCTGCTATAGGCAACCCCTTAATGGGATAACCTGCGGCAGGCACACGTTGCATTTCCATACGTCCCTCAGCACCTACAAAAAGTATCTTTGCATCGGGGCGTTTTGCGCGTATTTCGTTGGCTATCGAGACGGCTGGAAAGATATGTCCGCCCGTACCACCACCACTAATGATGACTCTTAATTCGTCGTTCATAATTCTATACGATATAGTACAGCGCAAAATTAATAATTATTTTTGGTGTTAGCACTTATTTTCGTTTACGTTTTTTCAAAAAAAGCACAATATTTGTTACGCAAAAAACGGCACTACTTGCACATCTTAATAGAACACACTATTTTTCCACCCCTAATCATGTACACCAACGCTCTAAACGTTAACATTTTTACACAAGAAGTTTATATACTGAAATCTCGGATTTAGCAAGGGCGGGCTGAATCCGAAAATTGAGTAAAAAGACGACATTTAAATGACTTATGACAACAATGCGTGTTACGTAAAACACGCTTTGTTGCTAAATTCAGCATTTCTTAGTACTTTTGTAGCGATAAAGTAGGCTTTAATTAGGCCTTGTCAACAATATAAATGTTACGCACACTTGCGTACATACTCATATCAACACAAACCTCGACACTTACACAACGATGCTTGAAATAAAAAATCTACACGCCTCAGTTGAAGGCAAGGAAATTCTTCGCGGTGTTAACCTCACTATCCGCGATGGTGAAGTACACGTACTCATGGGCCCAAACGGTTCGGGTAAGAGTACACTGAGCAATGTACTCGTGGGCAATCCCAAATATGAAGTAACAGAAGGCTCTATTACCTTTAATGGCAAAGACCTTTTGGCACTTCCACCCGAAGACCGTGCCCACGAGGGTATATTCATGTCATTCCAAGCTCCTACTGAAATTCCTGGTGTGTCGATGACAAACTTTATGCGCGCTGCCTTGAATGCAAAGCGCAAATACTTCGGCCAAGAACCGATTGCCGCTAGCGAATTTCTAAAGTTGCTAAAGGAGAAGCGCAAACTCGTAGGACTTGATGCTCACTTTATGAGCCGTGGCGTGAACGAGGGCTTTTCGGGTGGTGAACGTAAGCGCAACGAAATCTTCCAAATGGCTGTGCTTGAACCTCTCTTCTCTATCCTTGACGAGACGGACTCTGGCCTTGACGTTGACGCACTGCGCATTGTGGCTGAAGGCTTTAACATGCTTCGCACACCGAAGACAAGTGCCATGGTGATTACACACTATCAGCGCATGCTCGACTATTTGAAACCCGACTTTGTACACGTGCTCGTTAAAGGCCGCGTAGTAAAAGAAGGAACGGCTCAATTGGGTTACGACATTGAGGAGAAAGGCTTCGACTGGATTGTTAATAGCATTGAGGAGGCATAATGATGAAGCAGAGCCACAAACAATACATTGACCTATATCGTGCCCACCGCGACATGGTGAACGACGGCAGCACTGAGGTGATGAACCAGCAACGCGAGGCGGCTGCCGCACTGCTCGAAGAGCAAGGTCTCCCCTCACACAAGGAAGAACGCTATAAGTACACCGATGCGGAAGAGGCCTTTGCCCCTGACTACGGACTTAACTTACGCCGCACGCCCTCTAACGTTGACCCTTACGAGGTATATAAATGCAATGTGCCGAACTTGAGTACATCGCTCTTTTTTGTCGTGAACGATGTGCCTTGCGACGCACCACAAAGTGCACGCGCCTTACTGCCCGAAGGAGTCATCATTACTTCCTTCCGCCAAGCAGCGACTATGGGGCGTGCCGACCTGTTAGAGAAGTACTACAACCAAGCCGCTGCCAACGACCGCGATTTTAAAACAGGGCATGACGGTGTCACCCTGCTCAACACACTTTTGGCACAAGACGGACTGCTCATCTACCTGCCCAAAGGCACTGAACTGAAAGCTCCTATTCAAGTGGTAAACGTGGCTGCTGCACGCATGGACATGATGTGTGTGCGCCGTATTATCGTTGTAGCCGAAGAAGGAGCAAAGGGATCTGTTCTCTTTTGCGACCACGCTGAAGGTGACAGTCACTACCTCACCACACAAGTAATCGAGGCCTATGCTGAAGAAGGGGCGAAACTCAACCTTTACAGCATTGAAGAGACGAACGACAATACGACGCGTTTCTCTACGCTTTATGTTGAGCAGGCTGCCCAAAGCCGCATAAGCTACGATGGCATTGTCTTGACTTGTGGCAAGAGCCGCAACCGCTTGGACGTGCGCCTACGTGGTGAAGAGGCCACCACCGAACTTTATGGTGCGGTGATTGCAGACGACAAGCAACGCGTTGACAACAACATCTTGGTAGAACACCTCTCGCCCAAATGTACGAGCGACATGCTCTATAAGTATGTGCTTGACGGACAGAGCAATGGTGCCTTCGCGGGCAAGGTCTACGTAGCTCCTGGGGCACAACAGACGGCTTCGGAACAGACGAATGCGAACATCTGTGTCACCCCGACGGCACGTGCCTTTAGCCAACCGATGTTGGAGATTTATGCCGACGATGTGAAGTGTAACCACGGCTCTACAATTGGTAAGTTAGATGAAAGTGCACTATTCTATATGCGTCAACGCGGCATTTCTGAAGCTGAAGCGCGGCTCATGTTGCAACACGCTTTCATCAACGATGTATTGCGCCACGTTGACATTGAGCACTTACACGACCGTCTCTCACACCTCGTTGATCTCCGTTTCCGCAAGGAGTTAGGCCAAGGTTGCCACGGCTGCAAAGGCTGCGCTAAAAAGTAAAGAGAAAGTAAAATGCGTAAGGAATTGGCAAAGTTGTGTTTGGATTTGGTCAAATACATATTAACAGCTATCATCATTAGCGGTTTATTCTCTGGATTAGAAAATAATTGGGCAATTTACATTACTGCCATATTGCTAATTTGTTTTTTAACAGTTGTAAGTTACTTCCTATTCAAAAACAATAAAAACAAATAAAATTATGTCAGCACAAATCATAGCATCTTTCGTTGGAGTTGGCATTATTGCCGCATGGGCAGTCTTCTTAATTCACCAAGACAACAAGAAGGCGAAAGAGGCTCAAAAAAGAGCATCTAAATAAGCACGAAGATTAGAGAGTCTTATCATCTATGTACGATATTGAAACCGTCCGCAAGGACTTCCCGATATTAGGACGCGAGGTGTACAAGCGTCCGCTGGTTTACCTCGACAACGCTGCTACGACGCAAAAGCCGCGCAACGTAGTTGAGGCGATTGCCAATGAATATTATTCGGTGAACGCTAACGTACACCGTGGCGTTCACTACCTTTCACAACAAGCTACTGACTTGCACGAGGCCGCACGTGAAACGGTGCGTCAATTCATCAACGCACGCACGACAGCTGAGGTAGTCTTTACACGTGGCACCACCGAGAGCCTCAACCTCGTAGCTTACTCCTACGGCGAGGCTTTTCTGCACGAAGGCGACGAAGTCATCGTATCGGTCATGGAACACCATAGCGACATCGTTCCTTGGCAACTCTTACGTGACCGCAAGGGGATTGTAATCAAGGTCATACCGATGAACGATGCTGGCGAACTCGACCTCGAGGCTTACGAGCGTCTCTTTACGTCTCGCACGCGATTGGTATGCGTAGCGCAAGTGAGCAACGTTTTGGGTACGATTAATCCTGTGAAGCAAATGGCTGAGGTAGCACACGCACATGGTGCGCACTTCTTGGTGGACGGCGCACAGAGTGTGCCTCACTTTAAGGTGGACGTGCAAGAGCTCAACTGCGACTTCTTAGTGTTCAGCGGACACAAAGTCTACGGCCCAACAGGCATAGGCGTGCTCTACGGCCGTGAAGACTTACTCGAACAGTTGCCACCTTATCAAGGCGGCGGCGAGATGATAGCCCGCGTCACGTTTGAGAAGACTACCTACGAGCGCCTTCCCTTTAAGTTTGAGGCTGGCACACCTGACTATGTAGGTAGTCACGCTTTGGCCACGGCACTTGACTACGTAAACGCGTTGGGCATTGACAACATTCACGCCCACGAACGTATGCTCACACAGTATGCCATGGAACAGATGGCTACCATTCCCGATATACACCTCTATGGCACAGCAGCCGAAAAGGATGCCGTCATATCATTCAACGTTGGCAATATTCACCCACTCGACCTCGGCACCCTACTCGACCGCTTAGGTATAGCCATTCGCACGGGTCATCACTGTGCGCAACCACTCATGCAGCGCTGCGGTGTGGAGGGCATGGCACGCGCTTCGTTTGCCCTTTACAATACACGAGAGGAGATAGACACTCTTGTGGCTGGCATTGACCGCGTGCGCAAAATGTTCTAAACCTTATGCTTGCTACCAGATACAATCAAGACGGACTGATTGAAGCGGGCTGCGACGAGGCTGGACGTGGTTGTTTAGCTGGCAGCGTTTATGCCGCTGCCGTTATCTTTCCGCCTTACTACGAGAACGAGCAACTCAACGACTCTAAGCAACTCTCCGCCAAGCGCCGCTATGCCTTGCGTGAGGTAATCGAACGCGATGCTTTGGCGTGGGCCGTGGGCGTGGTGACACCCGAAGAGATTGACCACATTAACATACTCAACGCCTCCATATTGGCCATGCACCGTGCACTCGATCAGCTACAAGTACGCCCCGAATTTGTTATCGTCGACGGTAACCGCTTTAAGCCCTACCACGACGTACCCTACGAAACGATCGTCAAGGGCGACGGCAAATACCTCTCTATTGCTGCGGCCTCTATCCTTGCCAAGACCTATCGTGATGATTACATGGCTGAGTTGCACAAGACTTATCCCTACTACGGTTGGAACCACAATGCGGGCTACCCCACCAAGGAACATCGTCAGGGCATTGCACTTCATGGCCTTACGCCCTACCACCGCCGCTCGTTTGCAGGATTAGGTGAAGAGCCATTGCCTTTTAATGGTAACATATAATAGTTAGTTATATGAGCCCCTTTAATAAAAAATAAACTGCAATTTATCGGCCTAATTGGGGGGCGGGTTAAAAACCCGCCCCCCAATTAGGCCGATAAATTGCAGTTTATTTTTCTCACTCTACCCAAAGGCGGAGGGTTTGGTCTTGTCCATTTGACAGTGTAACACGGAGAATGAGAAGTCCTGCGGGACAAGGCATGGTGAGCGTGTGAACGCAATCATACCGAGCCGTCGACAACAGACGGCCTGTGACATCGTAAAGCGTGACTTGCTGAATGCGCTGATCTGATACTTCAGGAAGTGAGAGAGAGAGCACACGATGCGATACAGAGAGTTGGAGAGAGGAGGTTTTCTTCTCGTTTGTAGGCGCAACTATGCTATTCACTACCGATGGCGTACGTTGCAATACAAAACGATTGAGTACAACAGAGGAGCCTTTGAAGGACAAAGGCTGCGTACACTGCAGAGGCTGCTGCACATTTACTTTTGTATCTATCAGTTGATAGTCTGATAGTTGCACACCACCTATGCTCTCTGCCTCAAGGGTTAAAGAGTCGCAATCAGCAGCATATATGCCTAAAGGGATACGCTCCGTCTTTGTTGACACTTGAACCACGTCGAAGGGTTGCAGCGTCTCGTCTATACTAAATAATGATAGTTGGGGCTTGGCCTCAGCATCAAACAAGGTGGAAGAGGTTATATTGCTCTGAGGAGAATCTTCAAGCAATAAGGTAGAAGCTTTCACACCATTGGGAGCAATGGCTGTTAAACGCAAACCACGCACCTTGCTTTGCGTAGTCGTAGTGGTAGAGGCATTGCCCGAAAACATCTGGGGAGCGAACTGTAAAGTGCAATCGGTGGCAGCTGTTGATAGTTCTACAAAGAAGGCTTCTGCGGGGGCGATCGTGCTGGCTGCACCACACGTTATCAACTCTCCGTCAGCCTTTACGGCCGTGTTGATCGTATTGCCGTCATACGTCTTAACGGTTTTCACCGCTGGGTTGGCGGCTAAGAAGGCCGACACGTCGAGGTAACTTTGGAAGGGATTGCCCACTAAGAAGAATGGGGTCGCATCGGTGGCCGTAAGGTGAATGCTCAAAGGCGCATCGGTTGTCACGGCATGTGTGTAGACACTGCGCTGCTGCGTTTGTTCCACACCATTGATATAGCCCGTATATGTAGTGGTAAGGGGCGCAGCGTCTTGTGGTTCGTAAATGAAGCGTCCTACATGGTCGCGCACCAAGCCTGTTTCGCTCACATTCATGGGTTGACGGTCGAAGTCGTTGTAATAAGTATAGGCCGTATGCGTCTTGGGCAAGCGAAAACGAAATACAGTATTATCCGACAAAGAGTCGTTGTCCACCCAGAGTGAGAAACCCTCGCCCAGCGTGTAGTTGTGCGCCAAGTGATTGAAGTGGTGACTCCAATGTGCCTCATCGACGCTGATGTCGGTAATTATCCCATCGGCCAAGCGTCCTACGGCCGTTTTATCCCAAAGGCGCTGATAGACGATCGGATTGAAACGATTTTGGGGTGACGTCTCGTCATTCAATTCGGTAAAGTAATCGGCCGTATGTACGCCCTTCATGCTACGTGGCACGAAGTAATCACCCGAGTAAGTATTCTGCAGCGTAGCAGAGAGCAAATAATAACGATTGGGCACAAACGAGTGTTCTATCCACGCTTGGTGATAATTGAGCAAGGACGTACCTGCCACACCTGCCTCAGGGGCGAAATGAATGTTATTACAACAGTATTCGTCTACGTTGTCGGCCGTGATAGATTCCTCTAACACAGGGTAACGCGCAGCTTGCGAAGGGAGAATGACATCGGTACAGCAATAGGGCGAACCCTCTGTCCAATTGTTCCACTCATTCCAATCGCTGCTATTGGCATCGCGTCGCCACGTGGTCACGTTGGGCGAAACGGTGTAAGGCGCATTATTGAGCAAGTTGCCACTGGCGTTGTAGAACAACATGGAGTAACGCCCCGCCGTCTTCATCGTATAGCTGCGACTAAACGATCCATTCGTTTCTGAGGTGAAACGATCATCAATGTCTTGTTCCTTCATCACGATACGATAGTCAGTAGCTGAAGTGCCAACACCGCTTATCGTAAGCTTTCCGTTTTGACAGACGCGATTTAATTGTATGTCCTTAATCGTTGAGTTACACGACTCGGTGTCTTTACAGTCGGGTATGCCGTCGTTGTCTATATCGCCACGAATAAAGATGCCATAGAACTTTTGTATGTCAAGTGCCGAAACGACTCCTGCTATCGTGAGTCGTACTTCGTCATACAATTCCTTGGGTTGCATGAGTAAGAGGTTCTTCTCGCCATAGCCCGCCACATTGGCACCTATCACATTCCAATCAGTAAACTTATCGCCTGTCTTTTCGCCCTTGTAATAAGTCTCAACGGTGAGCCAACCACCTACGGATGCACCTAAGGCATAGGTCTTTTGGTCGACCACAATGCCTAACTGATGACGAAAGTCGAGCGTGCGCCCCATGTTGACAGCGATAACAGAGCCGCCTCCTACGTCCGCCGAACTGACAATGGTCATGGCCGTTTGGAGATTACCGTCAACGAAGCAACTCAAGTTGTCGTCAACTCCCGCCACACGCACGGCAGCTGCCATTTGACAAGCATTGGCATTGATTGTAGTACCCGTCGTATCGCTCAACACCACAGCGCCACAACTCAAGGCATTGGCACAAGGGGAGTTAACGTCTTCAAGGAAGGCATAATAGAGCCTGAGTTTTGAAAGTCCTATATCCAACGCGCCCGACTTCCACAGTACGATTTGATCGAACTTAATCGTTTTGGAATCTTTGTCTATCGGTTCGACACGAATACTAAAGCGCACCTTTTGCGTCTTTGAACTGGTGCCGATACCAGCCGCAACAGCATTGCTCTCGGTGATAACATGGCGATAAACTTCCTTATCGCCGTTGTAGCATCGTATTTGGAAAAACTCTAACACTTTGGCATCTATCACCTCGTTGTCACTCTCTACGACAAAGCCCACATTCACGGCTTGCTGCCCTTCTTTATCACCATCAAACATCAAGCCGTCTGTGCGTTTCACACCAGTTATGGCCAAGTTGTTGAACAAAGCTAAACCGCCCACGTACGTTGCATAATTGCCATAATCCTTATCAAGGATGTTCTGTCCATTCTCAAGGCCTGATATAGAGACGAAAGATCCCGTTCCGTCGGGAATTTTCTTGTCCATTAATTCATACGTACCTTGCGCCGCCTCATCAAGATTGATAAAGTCCGTTCCGCAGTGCTCCGTATTGTCAGAATTGAACCCCGTACCTACTGATAGCGTGACGAAGTCGTAACACCCATCGGCTGCGGTGGCACGGAAGGTATATTCACCCGATTTGTTCATGCCCGTTACGTAGCCAGAAGGGGTAACTTTAGCCGAAGCATCTTTAGGTTGGAGGTAGAGTGTCCACTTTACCGATAGCGAAGGATTGGAGTGGAGTTGGAAGGAGGTTTGCGTGTCACACACATTCGTATCGGGGGTAGGACGAATGTCGCAATGGTGGTCAACATCGGGTTTTTCCTTTACAAAACCATAGTAAACCAACATACCACCCAAGTCCACTTTCAGTCCGCCATAAAAGGCTATGCGCGCACCTGAGAAGTCTTGGTTGGCCAAAATCGAAACGGTGCCGTCGCCTCCTGAAGCTACTCCGAGTCCAAGCACACCTGCTGAGAGCGTTTCGGTCTGTATCTTCTTGCCGTCGCGGTTATAAAGCTCTATGTCGATAGCCGAACCGAGAGTGAGGTCCAATACTGCCGCGTTTTTATACTTAAAGCCCACTTCCGACCCTGCACGAAAAACTTCCTGTCCTGTGTCGTGTTCACCACCAGGAGCTGTCTGTATCTTCACACCTCCCATATAGACCAAGCCTACGAGTGGACTAAGTACAGCACCATTCGTCAAGTCATCGTCTACCAACTTTTTTATTTCACTGCTTACTAAGGGGAAGGGAATACCCAACACAACGGGGTTCTCGCCCGAAGCTTTCTTGATATAGGCCCCTGGGGCAGGCGTATTCTCAGCCTCGCCATAGGCTTTCACACCATTTTCAGTCAGATAGGTATTATTCTCTTTGCCCACAAAGGCATACTTTATTTTAAGTGCTGTACCCAAGTCGAGGTTGACACCGCCTGAGGGTTGCAGACAGACTTCGTCAAATATCTCCTTTGCTTTAGCCGTCAAGCAGATGCAAGCATCGTCAGAGCCAGGCACCTTAATCAGCGTCAAACTCACACCTCCGGCATTCTGACCTTCCTCTACGGGCACTGTGCTACCCAACTTGCCATCGCGATAGAACACCAAACTCATCGCTTTCACTACATCGAGTGACAACACACTGCTTCCCGACGAGGCCACAATACAGAAACCGGCCTCTGTGCCCTCGCCATAATAATTGTTTTTATCGCGCACGCTCACAATCGGATTGACCGTTACGCCAACTTTGAGCACAGCGGGGAAGGTGGCATAATCGGTCAAGTCCTCATTCGTCACGTTGCCCAAACTATCGGCCCAAGTAGCTACACCGACTGCACTTACCAACTTGTTAACGTAGCACCCCCGACCGACTAAAGCTCGTCGATTGGTCAAGTAGCACCAATTCTCCACCGTGGGTTGATTTTCATTCGGATCGCGGTCGTACCAAATGGTACGACGACCGTCTAATTGTCCGTCGGCAGTGGGCGTATCGTCTGCTCGAGTGGGAAGGGCGAACAATAGTTGGAGGATACATATATAGAGAAGATATAAACAAATGCGTTTCATGATGATACCTTTAATTGCTATTCTAACTCCGTCTTTGAGGTAAGTGTGGAGAGGTTACCCTTAAACTGGTAGCGTTGATTGCGACGCAAATAGAACGTATTGTCTACCACGTCGGGCGAGATAATGCCTGTACCCGTCTCGGCCGATGATAGTTCGCTCACTTCGATGGGAGAATTGCGGATATCATCTGAACGTACTAAACTACCTCGTATAAACGTGCGAATGGCCAATTTTGTGGCGGTTGGCAAGAGCCAAGCGGTAAGGGTGACAGTGCTGCCCACGCTGAGTCCAGTATTGACAAAGCCTACCAAGGTGTAAGTGCCATTCTTTTTTGTAGGGGGAATGGGATTGAAAGGCTGAAGAAAGTCGTCGTAGGCTGATAGTTTTACCGAAGTACGCGTTTCGTTGGCCAAGAGTCCTATCCATTGCAACGTACCGCTTTCGTATAGCTTATCAATCTTGAGCGTAAGTTGCACCTTTGCCATACCCCGATAAAGCACACCTGACAAGGGGTAGGTAGAACTGATGCTATCTGCAGCATTCTTTTCGTGAAAGTGTATCACTTTATTTCCCTCAACGGAGGTACATTGACCATAAAACAATTGAGGAGCGTAACACAACTGACCGCTCAAGGAATGGGTGTTGTGTGTTACAATGCTTGCTCCATTTCGGAACTCTTTCCAAGAGTCATGGGCCACGTGCGTAAGGTCTGCTTCAAATTGATCTAATGTAGTATGAGCTGCGAGGTTAAGCGTAAACAGGTTTTCTTCGCCCACATCGGCTAACAGTTGATTGGAAAAGGGGAGGCTGCGCGTCAAACTATAGGCTAAGGCTACGACCCGATAGGCATAACCTTTCATTTTCTTCAGCTGACCATGGGCCGTGAGTCGATGCTCCGAAGTGGTGGCACGACTGCACGTGACGGTTTGATCGTTAGTAGGGTCATAGACAAAGTCGGAGTCAGCATAGCCGTCGTCACTGTGATAGGACACATCTTCTTGTGTCTCTTTACAACGAAAGGCTATTATGCGTACCGTGTTGGTTTGTTCCGTCTCTGCTTCACCATCTATAGTGGGATGCATCGGGTCGGTACTCCCCGGTGGTGCAGAACGAGTCGCACGTTGTCCCAAAGTCAAGGTGATAGGTACTGTCGTTGCCTCATCAGCAGTCGTTGGCTGTAGTTCATCGTCCGAGCAGGCCGTCCATAACAGGCAGGACAATAGATATATAATGGTACGAAGTTTCATAATTTTCTAATCATAGTTTATAATCACAACAAAAGAAGGCAACCATTCGCACATTAACCCAAGGCAACCATTCGCACATTTGCACATTCGCACATTCGCACATTAAAAAATCTCATACTCATGGTCTTTCTCAAAATTAGGTTCAACCTCTATCACTATATCGCTTTCGGCCTCGCCCAAACTTACGGGTTCGTTCTCCTGTTTGTTGAGTACCCCAATCGTATAGAAGCAATTTGCGCGGAGCGGATAGACATAGTTGCGCGCCTTCGCCGTACCCAAAGCCACGTTATAGGTCTTATACAAAGTCGTTCCCTTATAGGCCTTGAGTTGTAAGGTGTGACTATCGGTCGCAGTCGGAGCCTCAATCGGCAGTAAGTAGCAAGCGGACAATACGCTACCCGCTTGTTTGGTCAAGTGTGTGCCCGATAGAGTTGCGCCTTTTAGGGTCGCATCTGTGACGGGGAGGTCGAGCAGGCAGGTAGAGTTGGGCAAGAACTGTGTGCCGTGGTCGGCATAAGTGCCGTCCGAGGTGTCAGGCTGCTTTACGAGAGGAACGTCCGTGTGTTGATTGGAATAGAGGTGGAGTTGGAGGTCGGTCACGTCGGTGGGAATGTCGGTGACGTACACTTGTACGCCCACCACGCGTCGATAGAGTTCGATTGTCACGGCATTGTTGCTCGTAGGATCAACTTGTAAGGTGGCCGTTCCAGCAAAGAGTTCGGCATGTGACAAGTCAGTGGCCGTCCGTTCCATAGCTAACCGCGCCACGGCATTGCCTAAAGTCGTGCCTATAGTGACGGCATCGGGCAGGCCGTAAGCATAGGCTGCGCCCTCGGTCGTATTAGTAGGATCGTCATCTAAACCTACAGCCAAGAAGGTGTAAGTAGTTGATCCGTCAGGACTAAATTCACTGAGCGGCAAGGCATAGGCCTGTTCGGCCGTAGCTCCTACGGGCTGCGTCCACTGTACGTTGCGGCTCACGATGCAAGGCGCATCGGCCGATATTCCTTTAAATATATAGAGCTGCACATAGCTAACGTGCTGCACATTGTCCGATGAGAGCAATGTGGTGCGCATGCCATGCTGTACAGCAGTAGTTTCAAAACGAAGGGTTAGTTGTGGTGCACAATCTATCACGGGGGCGCTTTCTTCCGCACAACCCATCAACAATACAAGGCAACACATACTAACTGCAAAAAGCAAATGCTTCAGCATAAGATTGTTTATATGTCATTCGTAGCGTTTGATACGCTATCTAAAAAAGCAAAAAAGGCTGTGCTGTGCCACAAAAGTGAGTGTTTGTGCACGGCACAGCCTTTTATATTGTACTTGGGGATTATGAACTCAATAATAATAACTGAACAAGTATAATGTCATTCCCCCCAAGTTAAAAGAGTTCGCGATTAGTCACCAATTGTCATGCGGTTGATTACCTCCCAGTTATCGTTCACACGGAGGATCATGCTTTGTGACTTATCAAGTGGCTCGGGTTGGTCAGGAGTAGTAGTACCTGGCTTGTCTTTGGTATTGTCCACCTTCTTACCGAGGGTGTACATATGGTTACGGAAGAAGCTGAAGTTTTGTGCTGTTTCGGGTACGGTTAATGCTACTCCATCTACGCCTTGACCAGCAGGTTGGGGAGTAGCCATTGCTACCGTCCATGACTTAAGAATTTCGCCACTTACATCGAGCAACTGCAACTCGAGGGTAGCATCAGCAGTAGCGGCGAAAGGTACGGCGAAACCACCAGCGAAAATAGTACCCGGTTGGTAAGTCAAGTAGCCCTTATCGGCCAATGCATTGGTCCAACCATCCTTGATCAAAGCATCCTTCTCATCAAGGATACCATCATTGTTCATATCGCCATGAGTAAACCAAGCGTCTACCTTGATATTGTAAACGGTATAGGCATCGTTGTCTGCACTACCTTTGAACTTTGCGTCCTTAGTAGTTGCGGGCTCTGAACCATTGACTACGTACATGATTTTGTCGTTCGTCGTAGTAAAGTTTGAGTTGAAGTTGCCATAAGTCAACTTCGTGTTCTTGCTACGTGCTACCAAACGTACATTGGTAACTTCCTTGTTATCTACCTTAACTGGAATAGAAGTGAAGTAACCATAGTAACCTGCTACTTGACGGTGAAGCGTTACGCTTGTGTTAATAGCTGCGTGGTTTTCAAGCAAATTAATGCTTGATTCACCTGCAAATGCCTCTTGAGCTGCCTTGTCGTCAGGCACTTCGGCGGTGAAATTGCCAGGTACTACTTTACCCATCGTTGCACTCTCAATGGTGTTGGTGTTGTCCTTGAAGTCTGCTGCGGTGTAACCTACGGCAGTGATGGTGTATTCACCTGCATTCAAACGATCATTACCTTCAAGTTTCAACGTACACTCACGGCCGTGACCATTGTCCGTATAAGGTTTTGACACTGGGTCTGTGTTCCAATTGGTAATGACCTTTTGATAAACCACTGCGTTCGTTGCCTTATTGCGAATCACTACGGCTACGTTTTCAATTTTCTGAGCAGGCTCTTCGCTATTCAGGTCACGACTACGCATTGACTTGTCACCTGTGCTGGCTACAGCAATCTTAATCGTCTGTACGTCGTTGTCGGCAGGAGATACAATGTCGTCACTGCTACAAGCTGCCAATGACATCATACCTGCCAGGGCAGCAACACTCATGAAATACTTTTTCATAATGCTACGTGTTTAAAGGGTAAGCGTGAGGAGTAAACCCGACAGTAAGGGAATTACACAAGCACTTTTTTTTGAGTCAAGATCATTGCTCTTCAGGTTTGCCCAAGGTTATTATTTATGTTAGTTTGTTTCTAATCATTCGGTTTCCTGTTTTGAGGTTATGAGATTATGAAGTTATACCACGTTAATGTTAATCATCAACTCAACTAACCTTATAACCTTAAAACGCAGAACTGAGGGGGGCCTAAGTATGATAATCTTTAAAGTGACTATTTGTGATTGTCCGTTTTACACGCCCCTATTATAGAGTGCTACTCAATCACCATATTATTAATCACCTCCCAATCATCATTGATGCGCACGTAGATGTCGTAATCTTGTTTTTCGACAACGTAGACGTAGCGCAAGGCGGTAATTGTGTTACGATAGAGTGTGGTAATGACGGGACGCGGTGTGAGTTGCGGAATTTCATTGCCTTGTTTGTCATAAACGCGTATAGTGACCGTTGTCTTGTCCTTCCCCACACTGGGAGGCAATACGGTATAAGTGGTGACGCCCGTGTGTGACGAGAAACGGCTACGGTTGCCTGTTTGCATCTCGCCGTCGTATGCAAAACTTTTGTCACACTCTTCATAGAGTCCCGTCTCCTTCTTCTGCGACGACGTGGCTTCCCATGCTTCGGGAAGTCCTTCTATACTGATGTCGAGTTTGCTTTTTATACGCCGCAAGAGCAAAGTGTGGTCGGCATGACGTGCATCATAGGTCAAAGTGTCGTGTACCAAGTAGGGATCTTCCGCAGGATCGTCAAGATTGGTCAGTTCAGGAAATTCTAATCCTTCGGGCATCCCCCCCCACACACTCACCACATAACGACCAAAGGGTAACGTGTCGGGCAGGGAAATGTCGTCGCGTTGGCGGTCGGTGGGAGCAAGATAAGCAGCTCGCTCGGCCACGACCTGTCCCGTTTCGGCATTGGTCACGCACCACGAGAGGGTGCTAACATACGTTGACAGAGGACCATTGGTTGGTCGCAACGACTCGGTAGCGAATACGGCAGCATTGGAGTAGTTATAGTCTTCTACGCCTACGTGGAGCGTCAAGGCTGGACATGCAGGTAGGTCGTCATATACGCACGCCGTGAGTAGCAGCAAAGAACTAATGAGACTGAGCGCAATGGTAAAAAAAAGTTTCATGTATGCGCTTGATTGGTTCAATACATATATTATACAATTGTACGAGTTACGCCTCCCCCGTCAACGACTCTCGAAAAAGGGACAATGGGGACTGAACTCAAAGCACACGCTTCAAATTCTTACAACGCGTCTAAACTCGTTTAATTGAGCAATAAATTCAAGATGAAAAAAACAAACATGTGTAGGAAGTACTTTCTTCATATCGGTGTCTTGACTTCCCAACGGTTTGAGTAGAAGAAAACGTAAAGTAAAAGTAAGCCTACGCCCAAGGTACGTCTACCTATACATGGCATAGAGCAAAAGATTTACCAAATATTTTGGTCTACATGAGGGGTTGCGTGATTATATACAATACGCGTATATCGTATGTTACGTTTAAATTTTAGTTGAATGCGTATGTGTGTAACCATTCGCTTTACACCTCAAAATTTAATCGTCAAGTGGCCTTTCAGCCTTAATTTGTTTGCAAATTTAATGAATTCCTTAAATTACCCCCCCCTGTAAGGTTAATAAACATCAAACAAGTCAATATTAGCCACTTTTCAGGAAAGAAGTGACAATAAAAAGAGATATTAGTGTGTGGGGGAGTGGGGGAAAGGGTGAGGGAAGAGACTTTCTAATCGCAGTTTAACGTCTCTAATCCCCCAAAAAAAGCGTGCCTTATTGCTCATACAGAACAATAAAGCACGCATTATATATATATATGGGTGGTTCTAAAAATTCTGTTTTTAGAGTTCTGCTATTCTGAAATGTGATTTGTACGCTCTCGAAAGTGTCTTTTTGAAAGTTTGTTCGGTCACATAGCCCGCTATGCTCCCTCACAAACTTTCAAAAATACACTTCCGATAGCGCACAAATCCCTATTTCAGAATTATTAGAACCACCCATATGTGTGTTGAGAATTAGAAAATTACTTCAACACGCCTAATTCCTTACCTACCTTAATGAAGGCTGCAATACACTTGTCGAGGTGTTCACGCTCGTGACCAGCTGAGATCTGTACACGAATACGAGCTTGATCCTTCGGCACTACGGGATAATAGAAGCCTGTTACGTAAATGCCTTCTTCTTGCAACTTGGCAGCGTAGACTTGTGACAACTTAGCGTCGTAGAGCATGACAGCGCAAATGGCACTCTGAGTAGGTTTGATGTCGAAACCTGCAGCCATCATCTTGTCGCGGAAGTAGTTAACGTTCTCAACCAACTTGTCGTGAATAGCATTGCTCTCATCGAGCATCTTAAACGTTTCGAGCGCGGCACCTACAATAGCAGGAGCTACTGAGTTAGAGAAGAGGTAAGGACGTGAGCGCTGACGCAACATGTCGATAATCTCCTTACGACCGGTAGTGAAACCACCCATAGCGCCACCAAAGGCCTTACCAAGTGTGCCAGTGTAGATATCGACACGACCATAAGTATTGAAGAACTCACTCACACCACGACCCGTAGGACCTACAACGCCTGCTGAGTGGCTTTCGTCTACCATAACGAGGGCATCGTACTTCTCAGCTAAGTCGCAAATCTTGTCAATCGGAGCTACGTTGCCGTCCATTGAGAATACACCGTCAGTTACGATGATGCGGAAGCGTTGCTCTTGAGCTGCCTGAAGTTGACGTTCGAGGTCCTCCATATCAGCATTGGCATAACGATAACGCTTTGCCTTGCAGAGACGTACACCGTCAATGATTGAAGCGTGATTCAAAGCATCAGAAATGATTGCATCGTCAGCAGTCAAAAGGGGCTCAAATACACCACCATTCGCATCGAAGCAAGCAGCATATAAAATAGTATCCTCAGTCTTGAAGAATTTAGAAATGGCCTGCTCCAATTCCTTGTGTACATCTTGCGTACCGCAGATAAAGCGAACGCTTGACATACCATAGCCGCGACGATCCATCATGTCCTTTGCAGCTTGAATCAAGCGAGGATTGTTTGAAAGGCCCAAGTAGTTGTTAGCGCAGAAGTTCAACACTTCTTTGCCCTTTACTTGAATAGCAGCCTGCTGAGGGCCTTCAATCAAACGTTCCTCCTTATAGAGGCCTGCTTCTTTAATATTATTCAGCTCTTGCTGAAGATGTTCTTGAAATTTACCGTACATTGTGTGTATGATTTATAATAAGGTTACTTGTCTAAAAATTAGGACAATGCAAAGGAACAGATTTTTTTTTAAAAATAACAGTGTACAAGTTATAAATATCAAAAAAAGATTGCACCTTTGCAACGCATTTTGACGACTGCGCTAAACAAGAACTTTCGTAGCCTGTCAATAAATGTATCAAACGAAACATCTAACAAATACGTGCCAACTTCTTTGCGCCCTTTATATACTATGATATATAAGGACTAACTTGCTTGTTAACTCGTCACCCCGTTAACTCGTCAACTTGTTAACTTGTTAACTCGTTAACTTGTTAACTCATTAACTCGTTAACTTGTTAACTCATTAACTTGTTAACTTGTTAACTCGTCAACTTGTTAACTCGTCAACTTGTTAACTCGTTAACTAAAAGAAAGCACGTACAAACCCCTTTTCATACACACGATGAAGAATATTTTGGTGATTGGTGCTACAGGACAGATTGGTTCTGAGCTTACCATGAAGTTGCGCGGCATTTACGGCAACGATCACGTAGTTTGTGGTTACATTCCCAGCGCTGCCCCTCAAGGAGCATTGGCTGAGAGTGGTCCCGCCGAGATTTGCGATGTTACCAACGGTGAACAAATCGCTGAAGTGGTATTGAAGCATAAGGTTGACGCTATCTACAACCTTGCCGCCTTGTTGAGCGTAGTGGCTGAAGGCCGTCCGCAGCTGGCATGGAAGATTGGTATTGACGGACTTTGGAACGTGCTCGAAGTAGCTCGTGAACACGGATGCTCTGTATTCACCCCCAGCTCTATCGGTTCGTTTGGTCCTGAGACGCCTCCCGACAATGTACCTCAAGACACGATTCAGCGTCCACGTACTATCTATGGCGTATCAAAGGTTACTACCGAATTACTCTCTGACTACTACTACCGCAAGTATGGTGTCGACACTCGTGCCGTACGTTTCCCAGGTTTGATCTCATACGTTACACTCCCTGGCGGTGGCACTACCGACTACGCATGCGACATTTACTACTCTGCCGTTCGTGGTGAAAAGTTCATTTGTCCAATTGCTAAGGGCACTTACATGGACATGATGTACATGCCTGATGCTCTTCGCGCTGCCGTAGAATTGATGGAGGCTGACCCCTCTCGCCTTATCCACCGCAACGCCTTCAACATCGCAGCCATGAGCTTCGACCCCGAAGGCGTACTCGCTGCCATTCGCAAGTACAAGCCTAACTTCGAAATGGAGTATCAGGTTGACCCCTTGAAGCAAACCAACGCTGACTCTTGGCCTAACAGCCTCGACGACATCTGCGCTCGCCAAGAGTGGGATTGGAAACCTGAATACGACCTCGACCGCATGACGGTGGATATGTTGCAAAAGTTGGAAGAGAAACTGAAATAAACACCAACTCCGCTAAACGCATCAACGCGAATGTTCGCCAACGCGAACGTTCGCGTTTTTTTGAAAACGCTGACGAGACATTAATGGGTGGTTCTAATAATTCTGAAATAGGGATTTGTGCGCTATCGGAAGTGTATTTTTGAAAGTTTGTGAGGGAGCATAGCGGGCTATGTGACCGAACAAACTTTCAAAAAGACACTTTCGAGAGCGTACAAATCACATTTCAGAATAGCAGAACGCTAAAAACAGAATTTTTAGAACCACCCTAATATCTTCACATTAGGTTTGGCTTTAAGCATTAACGTCTCATTCATCGTCCGTTAATCTCTTCTTTAATCTATCCGTTAATCCTTTCCGTTAATCTTCTTGCTTATGATATCGACTGAAACGCTAACGCACAATGCTATTGACGTTTTGAAAGCGTTGATACGTATTCCCTCTATTAGTCGTGATGAGGAGGCCGCAGCCGACTTTATATTCAACTACCTTACAGCACAAGGCGCAAACCCCAAGCGTCACCACAACAACGTGTGGTGCGAACAACCAGTGCCAAAAGGCAACCACCCTACCCTACTGCTCAATGCACACATCGACACGGTAAAGCCTGCTGCTTCATGGGTGCACGACCCTTTCACGCCTACCATTGAGAACGACCGCCTTTATGGACTCGGCAGCAACGACTGTGGCGGCGGATTGGTAACGCTAATGCAAGTGTTTTTGGCCTTAAAGGATGACGCTACGCTCCCCTATCACCTCATTTTTCTGGCCTCAGCCGAAGAGGAAGTATCGGGCAAGAACGGCATAGAGTCTGTACTTCCCTTATTACCTCCCATCGATGTAGCTATCGTGGGCGAGCCGACTGGCATGCAACCTGCCGTAGCCGAGAAGGGACTTATGGTACTCGACTGCACTACGCACGGCCGTTCGGGCCACGCAGCACGTAACGAAGGAGTGAATGCCATTTATAAGGCCCTACCTTGCATCGAATGGTTCCGCACCTATCAGTTCGAGCAACAGACAGACTTATTAGGTCCAGTCAAGATGTCCGTTACCATGGCGAATGCTGGCACACAGCACAATGTCGTGCCCGACACGTGTCAGTTTGTAGTCGACGTGCGCGCCAACGAATGTTACACCAACGAAGAGCTTTTAAGCATTATCCGTCAACACCTACCCGACTGCGACATCCTACCTCGTTCTACACGCTTGCACTCCTCACGCATTGACATCAATCACCCCATTGTACAAGCCGCCATTGCCGAAGGTCGAACTCCCTTCGGTTCGCCCACGCTAAGTGATCAAGCCCTCATGCGCTTCCCCTCATTCAAAATGGGCCCAGGTGACTCTGCCCGCTCTCACACTGCCGAAGAGTTCATCACCCTCAGCGAAATACGTGAGGCTACAGAAATGTACATTAAAATAATAAACTGCAATTAGGCAGATAAATTGTAAAACAGTTATGCGCCACGAACGCAAACTAACCTGGGGGCGACGCGTCCCCGCGTCGGCATTTGTTAGTCAAGGCTCGATGC